>Ga0209702_10005673_pt1 | contig 16741 bp, 13 predicted proteins | sample FRY01_FD_187210 | JGI IMG/M metagenome (GOLD analysis project Ga0209702, IMG submission 187210) | Freshwater microbial communities from Lake Fryxell liftoff mats and glacier meltwater in Antarctica - FRY-01 (SPAdes) (version 2) | ecosystem: Environmental > Aquatic > Freshwater > Ice > Glacier...
TAAAAGACCCTCTGGCAGAAAAGAAGAAAATATACTAAAATCCATTTGCTTTTTTTAGGCAAATTTATAACTTCTCCCCAACTTTTTTATGTGAGCCCCCCTAGGGCATCCGCTTTTAAAAATAAAAAAACACAGATTTCACAGATTTTCACAGATTTAGTCTGTTTTGACTATGCTAATTTTTAAAATCGCATAAAATTGGTGAAATTAAATTTTAAACACTCCCTGAATTGGTGAAAATCTGTGAAATCTGTGTCGGAAACTTTTAAATGCGAATGCCCTGCATTATACAAGAACCCGTTGGTCTAAAATATAAATTCGTTTGGTATTAAATCTCTATGTCTTCTGTTTTTTCTTTCTAGCGGCAGGAAACAATACATTATTCAAAATCAAACGATACCCTGGAGAATTGGGATGCAAATCAAGGACAGTAACTGGATCTCCCACTCTATGCTGGTAATCTTCGGGATCGTGACCGCCATAAAAAGTAAACATTCCTTTTCCTTTTTCGCCGTGAATATAGCGGGATTCCCCGTTGAGTTCGCAAGTTCCCATCACCAATACATTCGATTTAATAAGTTCCTTGTCAAAAGAGGTGGTTTGTCCCATAAACCCTTTGACTAATTGTGTATGATTTTGACATAACATCGATGGAATTGGATCCCATTTTGCCGAAAATTCCATTAAGGTGAAATAGTCTTTCTCCATTGGTATTTTTCTTTTTTCGGTCATATCAATATTCGAAAATTCATAATGTTCTGGTTTTCTATCTAAAATAAAATCCTTGAAAGCGAATGAATTGGCATAATTTATTTTGGATTGATAATTGGCTTCACTGACATCTCCGTCAAACATTGATTCGCAAATATCAACTCCATCGGCGGTGAGGGCAATGTCAAAACTATCGGTTGCAGAGCACATCGCAAACATAAATCCACCGCCAATAACGAAATCCCTGATTTTTTTGGCCACTGCCAATTTCTCTTGTGAAACTTTTTTATATCCTAATTTGTTTGCCAAAGCTTCGGCATCTTTCTTTTGTTCTAAGTACCAAGGTGAATTCCTGTTGGAGCCAAAAAATTTTCCATATTGACCCGTAAAATCTTCGTGATGCAAATGCAACCAATCGTAAAGTAGGAGTTGGTCGCTCAAAACTTCTTCGTCATAAATGGGCGTAAAAGGAATTTCGGCATAGGTCAAAACCAAGGTCACGGCATCATCCCAAGGTTGTTTTCCTTTGGGCGTATAAACGGCAACTTTAGGCGCTTTTTCGAGCACAACCGCTTCCATATTTTGGGAAGGGCTGGCGATTTCTTCCAGAATTTGATTGGTTTCGGCATCGCTCAACACTTCAAAACTGACACCTCGAATTTGACATTCTTTTCGGATTTCTGGTGCATCGGGAAATAGAAAAGAACCGCCACGGTAATTGAGCAACCAACTGGACTTGTATTTTTTTTCGATGCACCAATACGTGATTCCATACGCTTTCAAATGATTTTGCTGCGTGGTTTCGTCCATTGGCAACAAAATAAAAGAGGCTTTTGCTGCGAAGGACGTTAATATTAGTAGTATAAAGAATATCTTTTTAGAAATCATTTTGGATTTTCTATTTGCGAAATAACCATTTATTTTGCTCAGGTCAAAAATAGTTAAAATCACACTATTTATAACATATCCTTCCATAATTCTGTACCCTTTTAACAACAATAGAAACATAAAAAGTAACAATCACTTTTTTTTAGTGTTGAAATAAATTGTAATTTAGCATTTATATTGTATTGACAAATGAATAAAAAATTACCACCTTAATTATAAAGGATTATTGCAGCTTTTTCAAATTTTAACAATCTTAAAAACAAAGAATTTATGAAAAGAAATTATCTTTTTACCTTAGTACTATTGCTAACAACAAAGCTACTTTTTGCACAAGAACCTTATGTTGGTGAAATTCGCCTTTTTGCGGGGAATTTTGCACCTGAACGTTGGGCATTTTGTGATGGTAGTTTATTGCCTATTAGTGAAAATGAAGCTCTTTTTGCCTTAATAGGGACAACCTATGGAGGAGATGGTCAAAGTACATTTGCATTACCGAATTTTAGAGGTAGAGTTCCTATTGGAGCTGGTCAAGGAGCTGGATTGTCAAATCGCATGTTAGGAGAAAACGTCGGCCAAGAATCAATTACATTAACTACTGCTAATATGCCCTCTCATTCTCATACAGCAAGACTTGTTGTAAATAATACCAATGCAAGTACTAGTGTTCCCAATGCTATTTCAAGTATTGCTACATCAGGGAGCTTTTCAGGCAGAACCTTTTTACCAAACTTGAGTTACAATTCTAATGTTCCTGATATACTGATTCAAACCGTTACTACTAGCGCTGTGGGTAATTCAATTCCTATAAGTATTTCAAGGCCGCGCCTTGGATTAAACTACATTATTGCATTATCCGGAATATTTCCTTCTCCAAATTAATACCTAAAAAAAAATGAAAAACAAATACTATTTAATACTGATTTTATTTTTATTTGCAAAATCGCTCTATGCACAAGATCCATTTGTGGGTGAGGTTAGACTTTTCCCCTACAATTTTGCGCCAAGAGGTTGGATGAAATGTGAAGGGCAACTATTGCCAATTTCTCAAAACACAGCATTATTTTCTCTTCTTGGAACAACTTATGGAGGAAATGGAACAACTACTTTTGCCTTACCAGATCTTAGAGATAGAATGGCTATTGGCATAGGACAAGGCCCCGGATTGAGTGTTATTAATTTGGGACAAATGGATATTGGTAATGCAACTTTAACATCAGGAAATATACAAGCACATACCCATTTAGCTCCAATTAAAGTAAGTTCTAGTATAGGAACATCAAGCGTTCCTTCTGCTTCATCATCACTTGCAGCTCCTGTACAGATTTTCAATAGTGCATCTCGTCCAGTGGTTGAATACAATATTGCTACCCCAAACATAACACTTTCTAATGTTAGTACGTCAACAACTGGAAGCTCAAACCCAGTAAACACACAACCTTGTTTAGCAGGAACCTACTGTATTGCTACACAAGGAATTTATCCACCTCGCCAATAGCTAAAAAAAAAACAATGAAAAACATATATTTTTTATCACTAATTTTATTATTGTGTACCAAAACACTTTTTGCACAAGATTTCTTTTTAGGAGAAATCAGACTTTTTGCTGGAAATTTTGCTCCAAGAGGTTGGGCAAAATGTGAAGGACAATTATTACCTATTAACCAAAACCAAGCGTTATTTTCTCTGTTAGGAACTACTTTTGGAGGAAATGGACAAACAACTTTTGCATTACCAGATTATAGAGGTCGTGCAGCTGTAGGAAGTGGACCAACTACCCTTTTAGGTGAAAAACAAGGAGCAGAAAGTGCTACTTTAACCATTGCTAATTTACCCAGTCATAGTCATTCAGGAGTTATTATGGTAAGTTCCAGCAAAGCTACACTAAATGTTCCAGCGACTTCGAATGCTATTGCTTCTCCTGCTATAACGGTTAATTCTGCAACTCGTGATATGTTAGGTTATAATGCTGTTCCGCCAAACACCCCTTTACTTGGCGACGCTACTACTACAGCTGGAACAGTTTCGCCAACACCCATAAGTACAATGCAACCCTCAATTGTAATGACTTATATAATCGCTCTTCAAGGAATTTATCCATCACAAAATTAAACCACTATAAAATGAAAAAAATATACCTATATCTTTTTGCAGCATTCTTTTTTACAGGTTCAATATTAGCACAAACAACAGAAACATTTGAAACAGAAACTGACAATAGTACTAGTTTTACAGATAACAGTCAGGTTTTTAATATCACATCTCAAGCAGGAGGTACTTTTGATATCGCAAATTTCGCAGGAACTGGATGGAATGGCACAGCAGTAGATAATAAATACATTGATAATTCCGCAACCGCTGATATTAATATTCCTGTACAATTTACAATTAAAAGTGCTGGAGCTACTATTTTTAATTTAAAGTCAATTTATTTATTCTTAAGTCAATCCAATTTAGATCCAGGAACTGGTTCTTGTACCATTACAGGAAAACTAAGTGGTTCAATTGTTTTTACAGCTACATCAAGTACTGGATTTAACTCAAATCTTGGTGTCAATAATGGCTATACTTTAATTGATCTAACTAGTTATGGAGGTTTCAATAATTCTAATGCTCTAATTGATGAATATGTTATAACTACAACTGGAACATTTGAATATGTCGCATTAGACGCAATGAAATGGAAATATGATTGTTCAACCCTAGTTGCTCCTACAGCTGCAGCTCAAACTTTTTGTAATTCTGGAACAGTAGCTAATCTAGTCGCAACAGGAAATTTATTAAAATGGTATGCAGCTTCAACTGGAGGAAGTAGTTTGATTACTACTACAGCTTTAACAACAAAAACATACTATGTAACTTCTTCTAATGCTGTTGGATGTGAAAGCGCTAGAATCCCTGCTTCAGTAACAATCACTCCTTCTTCTGATAATGTTACTACCGTTTCGGCTTGTGATAGTTATACTTGGAATGGAACAACTTACACCACCAGCGGAATTAAAACGGGTTCAACGGCAAATTGTGTGACTCAAAAATTAGATTTGACCATTACTACTTCTTCTGATAATGTTACTACCGTTTCGGCTTGTGATAGTTATACTTGGAATGGAACAACTTACACCACTAGCGGAATTAAAACGGGTTCAACGGCAAATTGTGTGACTCAAAAATTAGATTTGACAATCACCCCTTCTTCTGATAATGTTACTACCGTTTCGGCTTGTGATAGTTATACTTGGAATGGAACGACTTACACCACTAGCGGAATTAAAACGGGTTCAACAGCAAATTGTGTGACTCAAAAATTAGATTTGACAATCACTGCTTCTTCTGATAATGTTACTACCGTTTCGGCTTGTGATAGTTATACTTGGAATGGAACAACTTACACCACTAGCGGAATCAAAACGGGTTCAACGGCAAATTGTGTGACTCAAAAATTAGATTTGACCATTACTCCTTCTTCTGATAATGTTACTACCGTTTCGGCTTGTGATAGTTATACTTGGAATGGAACAACTTACACCACTAGCGGAATCAAAACGGGTTCAACGGCAAATTGTGTGACTCAAAAATTAGATTTGACAATCACTCCTTCTTCTGATAATGTAACTACTGTAGCGGCTTGTGATAGTTATACTTGGAATGGAACAACTTACACCACTAGCGGAATCAAAACGGGTTCAACGGCAAATTGTGTGACTCAAAAATTAGATTTGACCATTACTCCTTCATCTGATAATGTTACTACCGTTTCGGCTTGTGATAGTTATACTTGGAATGGTACAACTTACACCACTAGCGGAATTAAAACGGGTTCAACGGCAAATTGTGTGACTCAAAAATTAGATTTGACAATCACTCCTTCTTCTGATAATGTTACTACCGTTTCGGCTTGTGATAGTTATACTTGGAATGGAACGACTTACACCACTAGCGGAATTAAAACGGGTTCAACAGCAAATTGTGTGACTCAAAAATTAGATTTGACAATCACTGCTTCTTCTGATAATGTTACTACCGTTTCGGCTTGTGATAGTTATACTTGGAATGGAACAACTTACACCACTAGCGGAATTAAAACGGGCTCAACAGCGAATTGTGTGACTCAAAAATTAGATTTGACCATTACTCCTTCATCTGATAATGTTACTACCGTTTCGGCTTGTGATAGTTATACTTGGAATGGTACAACTTACACCACTAGCGGAATTAAAACGGGTTCAACGGCAAATTGTGTGACTCAAAAATTAGATTTGACAATCACTCCTTCTTCTGATAATGTTACTATCGTTGCGGCTTGTGATAGTTATACTTGGAATGGAACAACTTACACCACTAGCGGAATTAAAACGGGTTCAACGGCAAATTGTGTGACTCAAAAATTAGATTTGACGATTACTCCTTCTTCTGATAATGTAACTACCGTTGCGGCTTGTGATAGTTATACTTGGAATGGAACAACTTACACCACTAGCGGAATCAAAACGGGTTCAACGGCAAATTGTGTGACTCAAAAATTAGATTTGACGATTACTCCTTCTTCTGATAATGTAACTACCGTTGCGGCTTGTGATAGTTATACTTGGAATGGAACAACTTACACCACTAGCGGAATCAAAACGGGTTCAACGGCAAATTGTGTGACTCAAAAATTAGATTTGACAATCACTCCAAATCCAATTAACACGGTGAGTCAAATCACATTAGTAAACGGTTCAACTTCACTTTCCGCAGACCAAACGGGAGCTTCCTATGTTTGGATTGATTGTAACAATTCTAATACGCCAATATCAGGAGAGACAAATCAAAGTTTCACACCAACTGCTACAGGCACATATAGTGTAATTATAACTTTAGGAACTTGCATTGCAACCTCTAACTGTATTGTTATTTCAAGACTTAAAACAAATAATTTTGAAATGGAAAACTTAAATTACTACCCAAATCCCATTGACAACATTTTGAACTTGAGTTATTCAAAAGAAATAACATCGGTAAAAGTGGTCAATATGATTGGTCAAACTTTGATAGAAAAATCTATAAATGCAACATCTGCACAAATAAAAATGACTGATTTTCCAACTGGAACCTATTTTGTAGAAGTCAAATCACTAGATAGGTCTAAAATAATCAAGGTGATTAAAAAATAATAATTTCAAGAATTAAATTCAAAAAAAAAGAGGTTTCTATTATTTTAGAAACCTCTTTTTTTTGAATTTAAATTTTATTTAAAACGGCATCTCGTCATCTTCTTCTTCACTATTCAAATTACTGCCAAAGGCTTCATTTGGTGAAGGAAGATTCTTGGTCTGGAACGGATTGTCATCATGATTCATTTTGGATGGCAAATCATCGTATCCTCCGCTGTAATCTTCGAGATTGTCAAATTTACCCAGATTTCCTATAAACTTCAATCGAACGTTTTCAAGCGATCCATTTCTATGTTTGGCAATGATAAATTCGGCTTGACCTGCGGAAGGAGTTTGCTCGTCATCGTCCCATTCGTCAATTTTGTAATATTCCGGGCGGTAAATAAAAGAAACAATATCAGCATCTTGCTCAATCGCACCCGATTCACGAAGGTCGGACAGCAAAGGTCTTTTGCTAGATCCACGGGTTTCTACCGCCCGAGATAATTGGGAAAGCGCAATCACTGGAATGGCTAATTCCTTGGCCAAAGCCTTTAAATTTCTTGAAATTGTCGAAATTTCCTGCTCTCGGTTTCCGCCACCTTTTCCGTTTCCTCCGGCAGTCATCAATTGCAAATAATCGACAATGATAATTTTAATTCCATGTTGTGAAACCAAACGTCTCGCTTTTGCCCTTAAATCAAAAATGGATAATGAAGGAGAATCATCAATAAAAAGTGGTGCTTTTTCCAAGTTTTTGACTTTCACACTCAATTGTTCCCATTCGTGTTTTTCGAGTTTTCCGGTTCTGAGTTTTTCAGATGACAAACCAGTTTCCGAAGAAATTAACCTTGTAATCAACTGGACGGAGGACATCTCTAATGAAAACAGCGCCACAGGATGTCCAAAATCTATGGCAATATTTCGAGCCATTGATAAGACAAAAGCAGTATTATGAGTGACGGTCATATCTTCAAGTAGAAACAATCGATTGCCGTCAATTTCAAAACCGTAATAATCATCTATTGTGTCATATTCTACTTTTATGCCAGTAACTTTCCAATCTACTTTCGATTTCCATTCTCTGGCTTTTTTTCTTTGAATTTTTGTTGGAATAGTATTGATGTTACCAAAAATTCTAACACGAAACGCCTCGCCTTCAGAACCAGTAGCTTTTATAACTGTTTTTTTCTTTTTTAATGATGTTCTAAAACCAAGTGTGTCGCACAGAAATTTGATTTGCTTGGCTAGATTTTCATTCTTTTGAACAATTTCAAAACAGTTAAATTCTTCGGCATAATGTCCGTCAGAATCAATAATTCCAGCCAAAAGTTGCAATCGATTTTCTTTTGAATTAATCAAAAAATCACGAGGAATATGCTTGTTTTGCAATACATTTAAGCCTTGAAGTTCCTCTTGAATTCCCTTTTTAAAATCAGGAGAAAGTGCTTTATTTCGTATAACAATTCTGTAATTATTCGTTCTATTTTCTTGTTCATAAACGACTAATTCTGATTCTAATCGTGTTGCATAATCGTCTAAATAATCAATAACTTCTGAATCAATATTAGTAATTCTTTGACTGTAGGAATGACCGTCACCCAACCACAATCCTAGAAAATAAGGCTCTAAGGTTAGTAGTTTAGCATCAAATTCAACCTCTGTTTTATACCCTTTATAATTTGTTTTGAATTTATCAGATTTTTCTAAATAGTCTTTTACAGTAATATTCAAAACTTTGCCTTTTGTATGACCTCCTTCACTTCTGCTTCTTTTCAAAGACAAAATATGACTTTCGTTCACTCGGTAAGACATCGCTTTGTTTTGATGAATCCAATACATTTTTTCTTTTCCGCGAGCAATAGAAAGTACTTTTCTTGGTGTAGAATCATCTCCCATCAGCAAATCTCCATCCACTATATCTTCAACTTTTTTAAGAGAACCATCAAACAGTAAAACTTTTGTTCCTTTGCCAAGACATTTCCCCATCCCCGGCCTGGCCGCAATAATAATTAAATCACTTGGTTGCCAACCCGAAGTAATGGCATCCAATTTTGTAAAACCTGTTTCAACTCCGCTCAATCCTTTTTGGTTTGCAATCTCCTCGATTCGTTTTTTAGCTTGCAACACTAAGCTTTGCGCAGTTTCGGAACTACGTTTTATATTTCCTTGGGTAACTTCGTAAAGTTTAGATTCGGCTTTGTCCAATAAATCAAAAACATCGGTGGTTTCATCGTAGGATTCTTCGATAATATCCGAAGAAATGCGTATCAAACTGCGTTGGATAAACTTTTGGAGAATGATTCTGGAGTGAAATTCGATGTGCGCCGAAGAGGATATTTTTTGGGTAAGCTGAATTAAATAAAAATCGCCTCCAGCCAAGTCTAATTTTGCGTTTTTTCGCAACTGGGCCGAAACGGTTAATAAGTCAATAGGTTGCGTATCCGTAAAGAGCTGAACGATAGCTTCAAAAATATATTTATGTGCTTCTTTATAAAAAGCATCGGGCTGCAAAATGTCTATTACCTCATCTACCCCTTTCTTGTCAATCATCATCGCACCAAGCACAGCCTCTTCCAAGTCTAAAACTTGCGGCGGCAGCTTTCCTTTTTCAAGGCTGATAATGTTTGTTTTATCTATTCTGATTGGGTTTAAATTCTTGACATTTTCCATAGAGCGAAAGTAACGAAAATTTAAAAAATAGTACTATTGAGTTATTACAAATAATTGTTAATAAACAATCTTTTTTTGTTGATAACCCAAAAAAAATCCGAAACGGTAAGGCTTCGGATTAAATTATAAATTGTGAGATTTTTACTCTTTGAAATCACCCATTTTACTGTATTTATCCATTCTCTGGGCAACTAATTCTTGTGTTGATAAGTCTTTCAATTCGTTGAATCCTTTTATGATATATTGCTCTACAGTTTTGAAGGCAGTGTCTCTGTCAAAATGAGCTCCTCCTAAAGGTTCCGGAATAATATCATCCACCAATTTTTGTTTTTTCATATCAGAAGAAGTCAATTTCAAGGCTTCGGCTGCTTGTTCTTTATAATCCCAACTTTTCCATAAAATAGAAGAACAAGATTCTGGAGAAATCACGGAATACCAAGTGTTTTCCATCATGTACACTTTGTCACCAACGCCTATTCCCAATGCGCCACCTGATGCTCCTTCGCCAACGATAACGACAATAATAGGAACTTTTAAACGGATCATTTCGAAAATGTTTCTGGCAATCGCTTCACCTTGTCCGCGTTCTTCTGCTTCGACTCCAGGGAAAGCTCCTGGTGTGTCTATCAATGATAAAACAGGAATGCCAAATTTCTCGGCCATTTTCATTAATCGCAATGCTTTTCGATAGCCTTCTGGATTTGCCATTCCAAAATTTCTGTATTGACGCGTTTTGGTATTGAATCCTTTTTGTTGGCCAATTATCATAAACGATTGTCCATCAATTTTGCCTAATCCGCCTATCATTGCTTTGTCGTCCTTGAATCCTCTATCGCCGTGAAGCTCCAGAAAAGTTTCGCCACAAAGCGCTCTAATATGATCTAATGTGTAAGGTCTACTGGGATGTCTTGACAATTGAACACGTTGCCAAGCGGTAAGATTTTTATAAATATGCCTTTTGGTTTCTTCCAGTTTCTTGTTGATTTGTTTGCAAGTATTGGTTACGTCAACCTCTGATTCTTGACCGATAATTAGACATTTGCCCAACTGGTCTTCAAGTTCTTTTATAGGAAGCTCAAAATCTAAATATTCCATGGGGTGTGTGATTTTTTGATTTGATTTGAAATGCAAATATAAAATTTAAAATTATCAAAAACGTATATTACTACTCTAAATGCAAATAAATTCTCGGTAAAATTAGCTGAAAAAAATTATTCTTTATTCTCGAAATAATGTTTGACAATGCCGTTTAGGATTACTGTGACAACAATTAGCATAGCTCCGATGTAAAACCCGAAACTCATTTTTTCTTTTCCGCCAAGTAAAAAATAAGCCAATATAATTCCATAAACCGGCTCCAAACTTGTGGTAAGCATAATGGTATATGGCGACAATTTCTGCATCACCTTTACTGAAGCCGTAAAAGCATAAGCCGTACAAACCGAGGACAAGATTAGAAGTAAAATCCAATCGTTGGAAGTCAGAGTAAAAAATTTGACAGTAAATTCATTTTCGATTAAAAAATAAATCGAAATAAAAACAACTCCCGCCATAAATTCATAAAACGTGATTACCGCCGAATCGTTTTTTTCTATTAGCTTTCCGTTCATCAGCGTAAATAAAACGCCTAAAATTATGGAAGCCAAAGCATACATCATTCCCTCAAAATAATTCATTTCGACCTGCAAAATGATGCCGAGACCCGCAATGATTAACAATCCAAAAAACACTTCATACCAGAGTACTTTTCGACCATAAAACAACGGTTCCAGTAGGGCTGCCAAAAAAGCGCCCAAGGAAAAAACAGATAAAGTGATGGAGACATTGGAAATATGAATGGCCTTGAAAAAAAAGATCCAATGAACCGCTATCAAAAATCCCACTAAAACCAATTTAAAAAATTCCTTTGTGGGAACGACAAATGATTTCTTTTTAAAAACAATAAAAAGGAATAAAAAAACACCTGCAAAAAGCATTCGATACCAGACCAAAGCATCTGCATTTATGGATATCAGGGCACCCAATATTGCCGTGAATCCCCAAATAAACACAATTAAATGAAGATTTAAATAACTTCCTAATTTACCGTTTCGCATTTCGTAATAAAAAAATTGCTAAAATTCCGAATACGATATTGGGAAACCAAACTGCCAAAAAAGGCGGAAAACTAGACTTTTCAGCCAAGGTTCCAAATATCTTGTCAAAAAACACGAAGGCAAAAGCCAAACCAATTCCAATGGCTAAACTCAATCCCATTCCGCCTCTTCGTTTCATCGCTGAAACGGCTACGGCAATAATAGTAAGGATAAATGCTGAAACAGGAATGCTGTATTTTTTATACAAAACCACCATATAAACATTGATATTAGAAGAACCTCTCTTTTTTTCCTTCGCAATAAACTTGTTCAATTCACCTAAAGTTAATGTTTCGGCGATATAAACCACGGGTGTTAAATCTGCCAAATCAAAACTAAATTTCGCGTCTTTTTGATCCGCTTTTTCAATTTTGTCCCCTAATTCCCCAACGGTTCTTTTGACGTAATCGTACATTGTGTAATTCTTATATTTTGGATTCCATTGAATTCTGCTGGCCGAAATTTTATACTCTAATTTATCTTTTATAAACTTCTCGTAACTAAAATTATAGGCCGTTTTTGTTTCAGGATTAAAACTATTGACATAAATAAATGCATTATCATTAATTTGACGAAAAACATCTGTATTATCGCCTCTCATTGCTTGTTTTCCGTCCCCTCGAAGATAGGTATACCTGAAATTGTTGAAACCTTCGCTCGCTTTTGGGACGATAAAAAATCCCATTAACAAAATAAACACGGAAATGATGGAAGCGCCAATTAAATACGGTCGCAAAAAGCGTGTGAATGATATTCCGGAACTTAAAACGGCAATGATTTCGGTATTATTGGCCAATTTTGAGGTGAACCAAATCACCGATAAAAACAAAAATATGGGAAACAATAAATTAGTAAAATAGACTGTAAAATGCATGTAGTAAATCAAAATTTCCGTAAGCGGAATTTTGTTTTCTATCATTTTATTAATCTTCTCCGAAACATCAATGATGATTCCAATAGGTGCAAACAAAGCCAACATAACCGCAAAAGTCGATAAGTATTTTTTTAGGATGTATTTGTCTATTATGGTCAACATAGTTTAAATTGGTTAACTGATTAATTGGTTAATTATTTAATCGATTAATCGATTAAACAATTAAACCAAAATTACAATCTCTGGCTCATATTTCGAACCATCATATCTTTCCAAGTTCTGAAATCTCCGGCTAAGATATGTTTTCTGGCCTCACGAACCAACCACATGTAAAATCCAAGATTGTGAATCGTGGCAATTTGTTTTCCAAGGTATTCATTTGCCGCAAACAGGTGACGCAAATAGGCTTTGGTATATTCCGTGTCCACAAAAGTGTGACCCATTTCGTCAACTGGCGAAAAGTCGTCTTCCCACTTTTTGTTTTTGATGTTAATGGTTCCGTTTGCCGTAAACAACATTCCGTTTCGGGCATTTCGTGTTGGCATCACGCAATCAAACATATCAATTCCCAAGGCAATATTTTCGAGAATATTAATTGGTGTTCCCACGCCCATCAAATAACGTGGCTTGTCTTCCGGAAGAATATCACAAACAATTTCGGTCATTGCATACATTTCTTCGGCGGGTTCGCCTACGGAAAGTCCACCGATGGCGTTTCCTTGTTGGCCTGCATTTGCAATATATTCAGCTGATTGTTGGCGCAAATCTTTATAGGTACTTCCTTGAACTATTGGAAAAAAAGTTTGGTCAAAACCATATTTTGTCGGCACTTTGTCCAAATGATTGATACATCTGTCCAACCAACGGTGCGTCATTTTCATCGAACGTTGCGCATAGCGATAATCGCACGGATACGGCGTACATTCGTCAAAAGCCATAATGATATCGGCACCAATGGTGCGTTGAATTTCCATCACGTTTTCGGGTGTGAAAAAATGATACGAACCATCAATATGCGATTTAAATTTAACGCCTTCTTCCTTGATTTTTCTATTGGCCGAAAGCGAATACACTTGATATCCGCCGGAATCCGTCAAAATATTGCGATCCCAGTTCATAAATTTGTGCAAACCACCTGCCTTTTCAAGAATCGCCGTTTGCGGACGCAAATATAAATGGTAGGTATTTCCAAGGATAATATCCGGATTAATATCGTCTTTCAACTCGCGTTGGTGAACGCCTTTAACCGAGGCGACCGTGCCCACAGGCATAAAAATTGGGGTTTCAATCACACCGTGATCCGTAGTAATACTTCCTGCTCTGGCTTTGGTATGAGGATCTTTTTGTAATAAATCAAATTGCATAAGGACATTTTTCAGTGCGCAAAGATAATTTATTTAAGATTTAAGAATTGGGATTTACCATTTTATTTAACAACATTGTTTTTTTGGGCGTGCCACCACCTCCGCAAGCTACGGCGCTGTCAGGCTGTTCGCTGTATCTCTCCGTTTCACTACGAGGATGCCGCTTCCATCCTTCACGCAAAAAGTAGTCAACCAAATATGTAAATATTACAACATTTTATCCTAAAAATAGAACAACTAATCAACTGATACTTGGTAAATTTACTAAATCGTAATTCAATATTACTTCCTCAATGGATAAAAATTAATACCTAATAGTGTCAAGTCGAGCGCAGTCGCAACCGCACTCCACTTTCCAAAATACATTGATAATCTATTTACAAAATAAACAGTAAGCATTTTTTTAAAGCAACAATTAAATATAGAAATCATGGAAAATCCACAAGAAAAAAAGACAGCAAACGAAAATGAAATCGAAAGAAATCTAGACAAATTAAATTATCCTCCTCAAGAAGATATTTATAATAAGGAGGATAAATTAGAAAACATCAATCCTGATTCTATAAGTACCGAAAATGCTATTGACCAAAAAGAAGGGGAATGGAACGAAAACACCTTTAACATCGACAAAGAAGATCAACCGGGTAATGATTTAGATATTCCAGGTTCTGAACTCGATGATGAACAGGAAAATATAGGTTCCGAAGATGAAGAAAATAATTATTACAGCGAAAGTGATACTTAAACGCCATTTCTATCAAAAACTTAAAACAATATTGATAGCTTTATAAGATTGAAAGATATCAAAACACTTTAAAAGTCCTGTAAAAGCAGGGCTTTTTTTAATTAGGGTCCACTATTTAAAACAGTAAATAATTACTCACAATTGAATGTAATGTAGTAAATTAGCAGTAAAAATGCTAAAAAAAACTATTCTTTTAGAAAATAAGGCATCCTTATTAACAAAAAATCTTCAATTAGTAATCAAATCTGAAATTCGAGAAAGTAACATTCCAATAGAAGAGATTGGTTTTTTAGTTTTAGATCATCCTGAAATATTTTTGAGCATTCCTGCTATGAATTTATTGGTCGAAAATAATACTTCCATTATTATTTGTGGTAAAAATCATTTACCCAACGGAATGTTCCTCAACCTCAACAGCCACCACATCCAACAAGAAGTATTCAGAAACCAAATTGAAGCTTCCATTCCACTAAAAAAGCAATTGTGGCAACAAACTATTATCGAAAAAATCACCAATCAAGGTTTGCTTTTAGAAACAATTTCTGGTAATAAAAACAGTTTTGAATTTCTAGCTTCCAAAGTTTTAAGCGGAGACACCACCAATATGGAAGGTGTTGCAGCAAGTCAATATTGGAAAACTTTTTTTGACACCTACGACATCAATTTCAAACGAGAACGTTTTGGAGATTATCCCAATAATTTCCTCAATTATGGTTATGCCATTCTGCGAGCAGCAACCGCAAGAGCGCTTTCCGGCAGTGGATTATTAAACACGCTTGGCATTCACCACAAAAGCAAATACAACGCCTTTGCCCTCGCCGATGATGTTATGGAACCTTTCCGACCGTTGGTTGACGAAAAAGTTTTTGAAATTATGCAAACCTATAACGAACAGGAATTGAACACCAAAATCAAATCCGAACTTTTGCAAGTAGTAACGAGAACCGTTTATTTCAAAGACGAAAAAAGTCCACTGATGGTCGCTTTACAAAAAACAGCCAGTTCCTTGCAACAATGTTATACTGGGAAAAGGAAAAAGATAAAGTATCCCAAATTATGGAACTAAATGCCTATCGAATTATGTGGCTATTTGTATTTTTTGATTTACCAACCGAAACAAAAAAAGACCGAAGAAATGCTTCGGGATTTAGAAACAACTTGCTCAAAGATGGATTTTCTATGATGCAATATTCTGTTTATGTGCGCCATTGTGCCAGTGGCGAAAGTGCCGATGTACACGAAAAACGCATACATCGACTTTTGCCACCCTTAGGCAAAGTAAGTGTTTTGAGAATAACGGACAAGCAATTTGGCAATATCCTAAATTTTTGGGGCAAAGCCGAAGTCCCCAAAGCACCTCAACCCACACAACTGGAATTATTTTGAGGTAATACCAATTATAGTTATTTAGTTAACAAAATATTTAGGTACTAGTTTTTAATATCTTCTTTTTTCTCTTGCTATTTGTCATCTCAATTATGCTGCTTTCTAGTGTTGATAAGCTTCCAGCGTGATAAATGGAGTAGCGTTTGTGTATGTAAATTGGTATAAAATCTTTGTCAAAGTTTAAAACTTTGACAAAGATTAGCAGTAGAAACAAAAAAATGCCTCAATATTGGGTTATCAAACCAATAAAGAGGCATTTTTTTATACGATATTAACAATTAATCCTATGAAAATCAGAAGGTAACAAGCCAACTAATATCGTGTTTTCTAATCTTTAATCAAACCACAACAATAGATTTAGGCAACGCGGCAATGCAAGTAATATCGTGTTTTCTAATCTTTAATCAAACCACAACCGTTTGGAAACATTGCCACCTGGTCCAAAAAATATCGTGTTTTCTAATCTTTAATCAAACCACAACCAGCTACCCGAAGTAGGGGAAATCGAAGCAAATATCGTGTTTTCTAATCTTTAATCAAACCACAACACAAGGACATCAAAGAAAAGATTGTAGCAGAATATCGTGTTTTCTAATCTTTAATCAAACCACAACTCGTGCTGCCGTTCTTTTAATCAAATTAAAAATATCGTGTTTTCTAATCTTTAATCAAACCACAACAATGGCTTCTCGGACACTCCAAACGGATTGAATATCGTGTTTTCTAATCTTTAATCAAACCACAACTGAAAGTTCTCGCGTCCCTGCTGGGCGGACGCCATAACTTTCAGTTGTGGTTTGAGATGTTTAAGAGTTTGAAAAACTTTATGTCAAAGA
>Ga0209702_10005675_pt1 | contig 16735 bp, 11 predicted proteins | sample FRY01_FD_187210 | JGI IMG/M metagenome (GOLD analysis project Ga0209702, IMG submission 187210) | Freshwater microbial communities from Lake Fryxell liftoff mats and glacier meltwater in Antarctica - FRY-01 (SPAdes) (version 2) | ecosystem: Environmental > Aquatic > Freshwater > Ice > Glacier...
TGGCGAATCGGCCATATGATCAAATCGTTCGCGAGCTATTGGCCGCGACGGGCACGGTGATCGGCAATCCGCCCGTCGCCTGGTACAAGCGAGTGAAGGAACCGAAGGAACAGATCGAGGATGTCGCGCAGTTGTTTCTTGGCGTGAGAATGCAGTGTGCCCAGTGCCACCATCATCCGTTTGAACGCTGGAGCCAAGACGATTACTACTCGCTTGCCGCGTTCTTTAGCCAAGTGGGACGCAAGCCAACCGCGACCCGTGGTGAGGATTTGATTTTTCATCAGCGCGGAGTGGCGGGAGCCAAGAACATTAAGACGGGCGAAACGATCAGCCCTGCGGCACTGGGCGACGATGTCGGCGCGATCGCGGCGGGCGAAGATCCGCGGCTGCGGTTGGCGGATTGGATGGGCACGAAAGAGAATCCTTTCTTTGCCAAGGCACTCGTCAATCGTTATTGGAAGCACTTCTTTCATCGCGGTTTAATCGAGCCCGAAGATGACATCCGCGATACCAATCCACCCACGAATCCCGAGTTGCTCGCGGCGTTGGAGAAGCATTTTGTCGATAGCGATTTTGATTTAAAAGAGCTCGTTCGGGTCATCACCAGTTCGCATGCGTATCAACTCAGCGCCATTCCCAACGACCACAATTTAGCCGACCGCCAAAACTACTCACGATTTTATCCGAAGCGGTTGCAAGCTGAAGTATTGCTCGACGCCATTGATCAATTGACCGGTGCTCGCACTGACTTTGCCAATCTTCCCGCGGGAACAAGAGCCGTCTCGCTGCCGGACAATAGCTACAACAAGTCGTCTCCATTTTTGAAAGTCTTCGGCCGCCCGGAGAGTGCCAGTGTCTGCGAATGCGAACGCGTTCAGTCGGCGAGTCTTGCGCAAAGCCTACACTTCATCAACGCGTCAGACATTAAATCGAAGCTGGTGTTTAAGGATGGCCGCGCCGATCGATTGGCGAAGGCTGAAGCGTCATCAACCGAAGCTCAGGTGAACGAATTGTACCTTGCCGCGTTTTCACGCCCGGCCAATTCGCAGGAGCTTGAGACGGCGCTGGAGTACCTGGCCGAATCAAGAATGACTGCGGATGGGAAACCAATCAGTGCGACGGACGCAACGCGGGAAAACCTGCAGGACTTGTTGTGGGCACTGATGAATACGAAAGAGTTTTTGTTTAACCACTAACGTTTTTTATGTTGACGAAAACTTCCTAATAAACTGACATCGGGGAATCAATGACCAAATGCGAAACAAAAACGATACCGCGACCTGAGAAGTTTCTCAGGCCAAGGGTGCTATTCGCAGTGATGATAGCTTGCGCAAACGTTGTCTCCAGCGCGACCGCTCAATCGGTTTGCTTGCCGGCTCCGCGGTTGCTCACCACGATGCCGATGGGCGGCCAAGTCGGAACCCAGGTTGAGTTGACGATCACTGGTGAATCGATCGACGACGCGAGTGAACTCATCTTTTCGCATCCCGGCATCAAGGCGACGGCAAAGCTTGACGCGGAGGGGAAAGCCGTCCCGAAAAGCTATCTCATTTCGATTGCCGCAGACTGTTCGGTCGGTCTGCACGAGGCCCGTGTGATGACACCGCTGGGGTTATCGTCGTCGCGAATCTTCTCAGTCGGAAGCCTCGCCGAAGTGGTTCAGATCGAACCCTCAACCACGCCCGACAAAGCGATGCCGCTTTTGATCAACTCGATCTGCAACGCCGTGATGCCGGTCCGTGCGGTCAATCATTACCGCATCAGCGGCAAGCAGGATCAACGCATCATTGTTGACTGCGCCGCTCGGGGAATTGACTCCAAGCTCTACCCGGTTGCGATCATCGCGGATTCCGTCGGGCGAGATTTATTGGTCGAGCGCCGCGGTGATCTGCTAGATTTCACCGCTCCCGAAGACGGCGAATATTTGATCAAGGTTCACGAGCTAACGTTTCAAGGCGGTCCCGAATTTTTCTATCGCCTTGCAGTTCAAGAATTGCCCGCGGATGAACGACCGCAGCGACTCGCATCCACGCAGGCGGTGAACGCTTTCTCATGGCCACCAGTTGGCCTTGTGGCTCAGGCTGCAACGTCAGAAGTGGAACCGAATGACGACGGCGATAAATTGCAGTCAATCACATTGCCATGCGATATCGCGGGAACGTTCTTCCCCGCCGCCGATGTGGATGTGTTTGAGTTCGCCGCCAAGAAAGGCGAAGTGTGGTGGATCGAGGTCGCCTCGGAGCGATTCGGATTGCCCACTGATCCAACGATTTTGGTGCAGCGTGTTGTCGAATCGAATGCTGACGCCGGTGCTGCGGAAACGCTTGTCGACGTCACGGAGTTAAGTGACATTCCAAGCCCTGTAAAAGTTTCTGGAAATGGCTATGCCTATGATGGTCCGCCGTATAACGCGGGTTCATCGGACATTCTTGGCAAAGTCGAGATCCCGGAAGACGGCCGTTATCGGTTGCAGTTGCTGGATCTGTTCGGCGGCACTCGCAATGACGCTCGTAACCGTTATCGATTGTTGATTCGAAAAGCGGAGCCTGACTTTGCACTCGTTGCCTGGGCGATGCACATGGAGCTTCGCAATGGCGACCGCAATGCATTGTCCAAGCCGATGTCGCTGCGACCGGGCGCGACGATGGCTTTGGAGGTAATCGCGGTTCGTCGCGATGGATTTAATGGTGACATCGAATTGTCGATGGAGAATCTGCCCGACGGCGTGACCGCGCAGGGTTTGAAAATTCAAGCCGGCCAATCGCGAGGCATTATGCTGGTCAGCGCCGATGAGCTCGCTCCCGCGGGTCAGGCCAGCGTTCGTTTCGCAGGACGAGCCGACATCAACGGCGAAGTGGTCACGCGTCCTTGTCGCTTGGCATCGTTGGCTTGGCCGGTGAAAGATGCCTGGTCCGAAATCCCCAGCCCGCGGCTGTTGGTCGATGTGCCCGTGTCCGTCGGCAACGCAGAATTCGCGCCGATCACAATTCAACCCACCAGTGACAAGCCATTAGAAGTCACTGCGGGTGAGTCGTTGACGATCCCCTTGCTGCACCTTCGTCGCAGCGAATTTTCAGGCGCAACGATGGCTATGAAAACGATGGGGAATGGTTTTGAGAGCCATCCAAAGTTCGATGTACCCTTATCCAAAGATAGCTCCGAAACGGTGCTTGATCTGGCAAAGTTGAAGACCGCCCCCGGTGATTACTGGATCGCATTTTATGGTAGCGCGGTCGCTAAGTATTCTCCTGAAGCCGTTGCGATGAACGCTGCCGCAGCGGAACCCTCAAGCAAGACACCCACCAAAGATATCGTTGACATTGTCGTGTCAAAACCGATCGCGATTCGCGTCCATCCCGCGGAGAAAAAATGAGCCTTCCCATGCACGATGATATTGGCAGTCGAGACAAAAAGACTGCATCAGCGCATTGCCCCGGCCCCGTTGGTCGCTTCCAACCTGGCTCGACGCGTCGCAGCTTCATGCGAATGGGCATCGCGGGTTTCACCAGCCTCAGCCTGCCGGGAATGTTGCGACTTCGCGCCGCCAGTCCCACCACAGATCGCAAGAAGACCGCCGTGATCATGGTGTGGCAACCAGGCGGTTGTTCGCACATCGATACGTACGATCCCAAGCCCAACGCGGGAACGGAATATCGTGGTCCTTTCGGAACGATTCCGACGAAGATCAGCGGTGTTCACTTCACCGAACTATTGCCGATGCAGGCTAACATCGCCGACAAGTTCACGGTCCTGCGCAGCATGCACCAAACCGCGGGCGGACATCCTGCGGGTTCGATGCAGTTGCTTTCGGGTGATTCCGATACTCGCGACAAACCCAAACCGCGTTTGCCTGATTGGATGACGGTGGCGAACTACTTGCGCTCGCAGCAAGAACCGACCCGCACCAATCCGTTGCCTCTGTATGTCGGCGTGAACCCGCCGCTGGAATACAACGGACCGGCTTACTTGGGCGAAGCGTACTCACCGTTCTCCGTGACAGGCGATCCGAATTCACCTGACTTTGTGGTGCCAAACATTGGGCTGTCTGATTCACGAGAAGTGGAACGATTGGGCCGCCGAATCGGTCTGCGACAAAAGCTCGATACGCTGACGCGAGCCTTTGACCAATACGGTGAGCTTGGCGCGCTCGACGAGTTTGAATCGCAGGCGATGACGTTGCTCACCAATCCGCAAACCAAGCAAGCGTTCGATTTGAGCCAGGAAGATGAAGCGACTCGCGATCGCTACGGACGCAACACGTGGGGCCAACAACTGCTACTTGCACGCCGTCTCGTCGAAGCGGGCGTTGAGGTTTTGACGAGCAGCCTGCGAGGGCCTCTTTGTGGTCGCGTTCAAAACTGGGACGACCACGCGGTCAATCATCACGTCTTCGATGCGATGCGATTCCGCGCGGCCGCTTACGACCAAGCCGTCACGGCGCTGATCGAAGACATCTATGCGCGAAACTTGGACGATCGCGTGATGGTGGTGGTGACGGGCGAGTTCGGTCGAACGCCCAAGATCAACTATCAGCCAAGCACCGGCGAAGGAAATGCGAGCGCGCCGGCCGGTACTAGCCAACCAGGTCGTGACCATTGGCCACGGGCATTTTCAAACATCTGGGCTGGCGGCGGAATCCAAACCGGCCAGTGCATCGGCGCGACCGATAAACGGGGTGAAGATGTGATCGAACGCCACTGTGGTCCAGGCGATTTTCTGGCAACCATCTACCATCATCTTGGTATCGACTCGTCAAAAGTGTTCATCAAAGATTTCAACGGACGTCCGACGCCGATTGTTGATCATGGCAAACCGGTTCCCGAATTAATGAGGTCATAAGTTGCGATTGCCGAGTTAAGTATTGCAAGCGTTCCGAAATTTCCCGTTTTCTACAGACCTTCATGATGCCCTCCATCACTCATCTTTGCCGCAATTCGATCTGGCTCGTGTGGAGCGTTGCGCTGTCGTTTTCGCATACGTCAGGTGCGGAGCGATCGATTAGCTTCGAGTTGGATATTCAGCCAATTTTGGCGGCATATTCTTGCAATGCCGGTGCGTGTCACGGCAAACAACGCGGCCAAAACGGTTTTCAATTGTCGCTGCTCGGGTTCGATTCGGGCTTTGATTTTGCTGCTTTAACTCGGGACGCGCGTGGCCGTCGCGTTTTCCCTGCCGCTCCTGAAAATAGTTTGTTGATTCGGAAAGCGACGGCAGAGCTTCCGCATGGTGGTGGTAGACGGATCGAGATCGATTCGGAAGATTATCAAACGTTGCTGCAATGGGTGCGACAAGGTGCGACGCGCAGCCTCGAAGGCGAACCGGTGCTCGAGAACGTTTCACTTGATCGTGATTCCTTTTCGCTTGTACCCGAGGAAACTCAGCCTCTACGGGTGACGGCGCATTACAGCGATTCTTCGACTCGCGATGTGACACGATTGACAAAGTATCTATCCAACGACGATGCCGTTGTTTCGGTCGATGCGAAAGGAGTGATTCGAGCGGGCTCTTTGCCAGGTGAAACGTCGGTGATGGCTCGTTACATGAATCATATTCAAGTTGCCGATGTGGCCATTCCCCAGTCGCAGCCACTCGCGAAAGAAATGTTCGAGTCGCTACCGCGAAACGGCGTGATCGATGATCTTGTTTATGAGAAACTGCAATCACTCGGCATTGAACCGTCGCCGGTCGTTTCCGATCATGCCTTCCTGCGTCGCGCGAGTCTCGATTTGATCGGCCGATTGCCGACGGTTGAAGAAGCTCGTGTGTTCCTTGATCCCAGCGATAAAGATAGCGAAGCGGATAAGCGAGCCAAGCTCGTTGATCGATTGCTTGACAGCCCCGAATATGCCGACCACTGGGCGGGTTACTGGGCCGACTTGCTTCGTCCGAATCCTTATCGGGTTGGGATCAAGGCGGTTTTAAATTATGACAACTGGATCCGCCAACAGTTTCGTGACAACGTTCCCTACGACTCGTTCGTGCGAGACCTCGTTACGGCCAAAGGCAGCACATGGCAAAACGGGGCCGCGACTTTGTTTCGCGATCGTCGCAGTCCCGATGAAATGGGAACGTTGATCAGCCAACTGTTTCTTGGCATACGCCTTGACTGTGCCAAGTGTCACCATCACCCCTTTGAACGTTGGAGCCAACAGGACTTCTACCAATTTTCGGCCTACTTCGCGAAAGTTAATTACAAGGGAACGGGCTTGTCGCCACCGATTTCCGGTGGTGAAGAGACCGTGTTCGCATCCACCAAAGGCTCCGTTTCGCATCCGCTGACTGGCGAGACGATGACACCGACACCGTTGTATGAAGTCGCACATTCAAAGGAAGCGGGGACAATCGAACCGCTCGATCCGCGCGAGCAACTTGCGGACTGGATGACATCACGCGAGAACGATTTCTTTGCGAAAGTTCAAGTCAATCGCACCTGGGCGATCCTGATGGGCCGCGGTTTGGTGGAGCCGGTCGATGATTTGCGGACCACCAATCCACCGACCAACCCGAAGCTGCTCGATGCGCTAGCGAAAGACTTTCAAGCATCGGGCTATGACTTCAAGAAGTTGCTGAAGACCATTGCGTTGTCGCGAGTTTATTCGCATAGTTCCGAGCCGACGGTGTCAAATGTCGGTGATCGTTTGAATTACTCGCGTCACTACCGACACCGCCTGCGTGCGGAAGTTTTGATGGACGCGGTCGCTGATGCAACCGAGTCTCCATCGACTTTGCAAGGCATGCCACCTGAGTCTCGAGCCAATCAAGTTTGGACAACGCGGGTTGGTTCCATCTTCTTGGATACGTTCGGACGTCCCAACGAAAATCAAGATCCACCGTGTGAGCGAACGCCCGATTCCACCGTGACCCAGGCACTTCATTTGATGAACTCGCAGCAGCTTGAAGAACGCGTGCGGTCGGACAGTAGCCGTGCCGCACGATTAGCGGCGAGTGAATCTCCACCGGTGGAAATTGTCGACGAACTTTACTTGGCGATTTTTTCACGACACCCTGCATCAAACGAAACTGAGTACGCTTCGAAGCTGATTGAATCAGCGGAGAGTCGTCGCGGCGTGGTCGAAGACCTGATGTGGGCAATGCTCAATTCACCCGAATTTTCAATCCAAAACTAAGTACTACGGGAACTAAGGATGATGACAAGATTGAAGCCAAATTGTGAAGGCATCACTCGCCGCGACGGGTTGAAACTCGGCTTGCACGGGTTGATTGCCGGAGGGTTCGCCGGTGCGCTGCGCGCCACCCGCTCGCGAGCCAGTGAGGCCAATGCGTCGCCGATCAAGCGGCAAGCCGACGCTTGCATCTTAGTTTGGATGGACGGTGGTCCGAGCCATTATGAGACGTTTGATCCGAAACCTGATGCACCGCTGGAGATACGTGGCAAGTTCGGACCGATCGCAACACAAACGCCAGGCATCTTTTTTTCGGAACCGATGAAACGACTCGCCGCGATCTCCGACGATTTGGCGATCGTTCGTTCGATCCGGCATGATCAAGGCAATCACGGCGCGGGCAACCATTACATGATGACGGGCGCACCGCCACGGATTCCCGTCGGCTGCGGCGCGTTTGTCAGCTTTCATCCGAGCCTTGGCAGTGTGGTTTCGCATCAGGTCGGAGCACCGCACGGTATCCCCGCGTACTTTTCGATCCCCAGCATGTCACGTTCAGGCGGCCCGAATTTTCTCGGTGCCAAGCATGCGCCGTTCGTAGTGCCTGACGATCCGAATCGCTCCAATTTCAAAGTCCGCGATGTCACGATTCCCAGTGGCTTGACCGATGCAAGGTTCCAGACTCGACAGCAGATTCGTTCTGAAATCGACAAGATGATGCGACTCAGTGACGCGTCGGCGGGGGATCCAGTGGTCGCATCCGATGAATTTTTCGCGCAAGGATTGCAGTTAATCGGTAGTCCCCAGTCGCAAGCCGCCTTTGATATTCACTCCGAGTCCGACGCGGTTCGCGATGCCTACGGTCGCAACCCCTTCGGTCAACAAGCGTTGCTTGCGCGTCGCTTGGTAAGTGCCGGAGTTCCGTTTGTGACGCTGTCGCAAGGTGGTTGGGACCATCATGAAGATCTGTTCAATGCTTATGAAAAGAGGATGCCTGCGTTTGAAGCAACGATTGCTGCGTTGATTTCGGACCTCAAGGATCGCGGCATGCTGGAGCGGACGATGGTGATCGCGCTCGGCGAATTTGGCCGAACGCCAAAGATCAACGAACGGGGTGGACGCGATCATTGGTCCAACGCGATGAGCGTCATGTTTGCGGGCGGTGGAACCTCGGGAGGCCAAGTCATTGGTGCGACCGATCGTCATGGTTATGCCGCCATCGAGCGGGTGCTTTCGCCTGAGAATTTTGTATCCACCGTTTACCGTAAACTCGGCATTGATCCTGACCAAATGCTTTATTCACCCGAGGGCAGACCGGTGCACTTGGTCAGCGATGCCAACCCGATTTCCGAGCTGATGAGCTGATGCGAATCAAGAATATAGGTAACGCCGGAACAAGAAGGGTTGTAGCCGAACTCGCCAGAGTTTGGATTTCGCTGGAAGGGTACAAAGTCTGGCGACTTCAGCTATCACAGAGTCCGTCACTGATTGTTCCCGTGGTCCTTATTTCAAGACTGGTATGGGCGATGCTCGCTTTGCTACCCAGCATTGCCTCCGCGCAGGTGCAGCTCGACCGTTTCTATCCACCGGTAGTTCACATCGGTGGCGAAACGGTCGTCAACGCGGAAGGTAAATTCCCGACTTGGCCTGTGGAGATCGTCAGCGATCGCGATGACGTGAAGATTGTCGTGGGTAAAGATTCTGGGCAACTGACGGTCAACGTTTCGACGGACGTTTCGCCCGGCGTCGTATGGATTCGAATGTTGGACAGTGCATCGGCGTCGAAACTGGTTCCGTTGTTGATCGAGTCGATTGCCGCCACCTCGGAAGTTGAACCCAACAACAAGATCATCGAAGCGACGCCGGTCGAATTGGCCGCCGTTGTTTATGGCAAGCTTGCCAAGTCCAACGACTTGGATACCTATCGCGTCAAGTTAAAACGAGGACACACGTTCGTAGCGTCGGCCGTTGCCCATCGGTTGCTGCGTTCGCCAATGGATGCGGTGATGCAGCTTGTTGACGGTCGAGGCAATGTCATTGTTCAGGCAGATGATGATCGCGGTCTCGATCCGCAGTTGGTTTACGAAGCGGCCGATGACGCGGAATTGTTTTTACGAATCTTCGCGTTTCCTGAAGTTGCCAACAGCACGATCGGCTACGCGGGAGCCGAGTCGTTCGTTTATACGATTCGATTGACCAGCGATGCCTTCGTCGACCATGCATTGCCCTTGGTCGTGCCAGCGGATCATTCAAGTGTGAAAACCGTTCCGCATGGCTGGAACTTGCCGCCCAAGCTGGAGGTCCTCCGGCGCGGTGCGACGACGCACTCGCCAATCGTCAATCATCTTCCCTCAGCCCTCGGCTGGCAGTGGCAGACTGCGATTGCGCACGACGCTGTCATGATCGATGACGGCGAGAGTGGTTCTGTCGCAGTTGCCCAATCGCTTCCCTGCATTTTCTCGGGACACATCACCGCAAGAGCTGAGATCGATCGGATTCGCTTTCCTGTAAATGCATCGACCCGCTACGAAGCCGTTGTGCATTCGCGAGCGCATGGGTTCCCCCTCGACTCCGTCCTGCGAGTGGTGAATCTTGCCGATGGAAGTGAAGTGGTAACGAATGACGATTTATCACGGGAACAATACGATGCGTCGGTTGTGTTCACACCGAAAGTTACCGGCGAATTTGTGCTTGAGATCTCTGACCTCGTCGATGGTCACGGTCCACGTCACGCGTATAGCGTTGCGATCGCCGAAGCAATCCCCTCAGCGGATCTTTCAGTTGCCGAAGATCATTTCATCGTCACGGCAGGATCTTCTGTCGAAATTCCAATCTCGATAGTGAGGCAAAATGGATTCGATCAAGAACTGACCATCACCGCTCAATCCTTGCCTGAAGGTGTTGTCGCGGAGTCGGTCGTTTCGCAGACAAAAGGCGAGACGTCCAAGACGGTCAAGCTCAAGATCGTCGCGGACAAAGCTGTGGTTTCTCAAAGCAGCTTTCAAATCGTCGCATCCGTCGCCGCACCTGATGCATCGTCTCACGTGGGCAAGTTCACCGCCAAGTACCGTCTCAACGAAGTCATCGCCATCGAAGACCTTTGGCTGACGGCAGTCGCTGCGAAAATTAATTGAATTCGCTTGTGATAGGTGACACAGGGTTGACGCGATCGTTTAAGATCCGGGTCTGGCGAGTCTCATCAACCTAAGTCTAATTAATCACCATGAATCTTTTGCGATTGCTGTATGGATTTTCTCTATCCATTATTGTCTTCGAGGCTGCGCTCGCCCAGACGGGAGAATCCACGCAGAGTTATAAGATTGTGTTGGTGGCTGGTGAGACCGCAAAGGTCGACAAGGTCGGCCATCATGATTATATTGCCGGTTGCCAATGCTTAGCAGAATTGCTGATGCAAACCGACGGCGTGACCGTCACGCAGGTTACCGAGGGCTGGCCTGAAGACATGAGCGTTTTCAATAACGCTCGCTGCGTTGTTTTTTACACCGATGGTGGCGGTAAGCAAGCTTTTCTCGCTTCTCCAGAACGTATCGCGACATTACAAACGATGGTCGATGCCGGCGTGGGTGTGGTGATGATTCATCAAGCGGTCGACTTTCCAGACGATTTCGCTGAACAAGCAAAGCGCTGGGTAGGGGGAATCTACCAAGGCAGCAAGTCAGGACGCGGCCACTGGGATAGCGTGCACGTTGATTTCCCCAGTCATCCGATCACTCGCGGCGTGACTCCTTGGCAGATCAATGATGGTTGGTTGAATGGCCTCCAGTTCGTTGACGCAATGAAAGGCGTGACTCCGTTGGTTTGGTCAGGCAAACAATATGCGGGAAGTCGTGCGGGTCTGGACGAAGACATCGTCGGCTGGGCTTACGATCGTCCTACGGGTGGACGTTCGTTCTCCTTCACCGGACTCGATGCACATTCTGCTTGGTCGCTTCCCGGCATGCGTCAATTGATGGTCAACGGAATCCTTTGGTCCGCGAACGTGGATGTTCCCCAAAAAGGAGCTTCCTGCACGATTGATGAGGCACGTTTAGAATCGGTGCAGACTCCGAGACAGCCAAAAGAAAAACCCGTCAAGGTGTCAAAGAAAAAGGTTTAGTGTCCAGAGAACGCATTATCGACAATTCGCTCCAAGAAAATTTTGGCATGGGATGTTAAATCTGATTGTCAGATGCGTGAATAAGCCAAAATGGGAGCATCACAAGTGAGCGATGATTCCAGTAGGCTTCGTGGCGACTTCGAACCATTCCGGTCGCCATCTCCATTAGAAACCTTTAGCGACTTTGAACGCTCGATTAGCGTAGATTTGCAATTTTGAAATTGCCACTTATTCGAGCCACCCGCTAGGCCGGTTTATCAATCGCTTTGCTTCGAATACTTCTCGACATTTACTTTCCAATGCGTCGCAATTGTTACACACCTCGAAGTCAAAGGGTGGTTAGAATTGAGAGAACCGCAGGAGTGGTTGCTGGGCGAATACTTGTGACCGCAATCACCCTTTGCCGTGTTTTCCGTTAAATTCGCAGTCTTTTATTTAACCTTTGACGAGAGTTTCCGATGAACGTGTCCTTTATTCGAATGCCATTGAGATTGCTAAATGCGGCGATCATTGCAGCGGCATTGAGTTGTCATTGCATCGCTGTCCAAGCTCAGCTGAATGATCCGCCAGCGGGTTTTACGGCGCTGTTCAACGGAGAAGATTTGTCAGGCTGGTACGGTTGGGGGACGCGTGATCCGAACGATTTATGGTCGATGACGGAATCCGAAAAAGCTCAGTACAAAAAGGAATCGGTGGAGGGTGGTTTGCTTGATAAGAAGGGGCAGCCTGGCAACGAACATATCAACGCCCACTGGTCTGTGCAGAATGGTGAATTGGTCAACGATGGTCATGGTTTGTATCTGACTTCTGGCAAAGACTACGGCGACTTCGAACTGCAACTCGAATACAAGGCGTTGCCAAAGGGGGACAGTGGCGTGTACCTGCGTGGGACTCCTCAAGTTCAAATCTGGGATGCGAATGAACCTGATCCCAACGGACTTGGGCGAGCGATGGGTTCGGGTGGGCTTTGGAACAATCGCAAAGGGGCCCCCGGCAAAGACCCACTCAAGAAAATGGATAGGTCACTTGGCGAGTGGAATAGCCTCAAGATGACGATGATTGGTGAGCGAGTGACGGTGGTGTTCAACGACGAAATCGTGGTTGATCATGCGGCGATTGAGAACTTCTTCGCGAATCAAAAAAGCGGCTATTTGGCTTATTCCAAACCGGGTGCTGTCAAGGGTGAAGCGGATTCAGTCAAGTTGCCAAACGGTTTTATGCGAGATCCTGTTTATCCAAAAGGTCCTATTCAACTTCAAACGCACGGTAGTGAAATTCGCTGGCGCAACGTCTTCGTTCGCGAGATCGCTTCGGAAGAAGCCAATGACATTTTGGCAAGTCGTGATGCGGAAGGATTTAGTGAATTGATCAACGGCAAAGATCTCAGCGGTTGGCTTGGCGCGGTCGATAATTACGAAGTCAAAGATGGGGCGATCGTCTGCAAGCAGGGCAAAGGCGGCGATCTTTTAACTTTAGATGAATACGAAAACTACATCATCCGCAGCGAGTTCAAGTTGCCACCTGCTGGCAATAACGGAATCGCGTTGCGCACGCCTCTGGATGGACATTCCTCACGCGATGGGTTGGAAATACAAATCATCGATAGCGATGGATACAATGCAAAAAACACGAAGTCGTCGCTGAAGCCACACCAATATCACGGCTCGCTTTATCACTGCGTGGGCGCCAAGCATGGCTATCTTCGTCCCGTCGGTGAGTGGAACTTTCAAGAGATCGAAGTTAACCGCCAGAACATCAAGGTGACGCTGAACGGTACCAAGATTCTGGACGTTGATATTGATGCCTTGGACCGAAGCCAAATCGGCACGATTCCAAAGGGATTAGATCGCCGCACAGGGCATATTGGATTTGCCGGTCACAGTGACCCCGTCGCCTATCGAAGCTTTCAGGTGAAGCAGCTTTAGCAGTTGCTTTGCCGCATGATTTGGAAGCGTTCTTTGTGGTGGATGCAGCGCGAAAGAGATTTTTCAAATACCTTGTCTATGAATCGCGGTCCATCCTTCGGGCCGCTGTTTATGGCGCGGAGAAAATGTCCTACTGCTTTCCGGCTCATTACGACGGAGCGTGATGGATGAGGTTCGTGCTGAAAATAAGTATCAATAACGAAGGGGCAACTTTTGCTAACGCTGAACGAGAAGAAGATCGTTTTGGATGCGGTTGTCGACATCGGCTTATCGTGACTGTGGATGAATCATCCGAAAGCGTCGCCAATTAACGAGTGGAGGCAGATTGCAGTTCACCGGATCGCGTCATTTGCTGAGCCGCGCTAAACGAGTCGATGGAGAAGCAGGGACGCGATACTAAGAACTAAAAAGAAACCGCACATGTCAGTGACCGTTGTGAGCAGTGGCCCGGATGCAATCGCAGGATCGATCTTGAATCGTTTAAGCACCAAGGGCACCAAGCCGCCGATCGATACCGCGACGATGGTGTTTAATCCGAGCGCAAGGCCGACGACTAAGCCGAGATAGGCATTCCCTTGCCAAATCCAAGCGACGACTGCGATCAAGATGCCTAACGCAATGCCATTGAATAAGCCAACGCCCACTTCTTTCAACCAAACTCGCCAGAACTCATTCTCTCGCACCAGCCCCATCGACAGCTCGCGGAGGCTGACGGCGACGGCTTGATTCCCACTGCAACCGCTCATGTCGGAGATGATGGGTAGGAACACGGCGAGTGCAATGACCGATTGAAGCGTTTCCTGATACATCGCGATGACGCTTGCCGCCAAGATGTTGAGCAAGATGTTCACGCTCAGCCATGCAAGTCGGCGTCGTGATCGCAGGAACAATGGCATCGAGCGAACCTCTTCACCACCGACGATTCCTTGTCTCTTTAGGTAGTCGGAATCATGTCGATCCGCGCGGGCTTCTTCGACGGCGACTCGGTGAACGACGCCGACCAAAATGCCTTCATCATTAACAACGGGGACGCCGAAGAAATGATTCCGATCGAATACCTCGAACAGCTCATCCAACGTTGTCTTGTCACGAACGGATAAGGGGTTTGTGATCATGTATTGGGCGACGGAAACGGAGCGGCTTGAAAGCAGAAGGTCGCGCATTCGTAACACGCCTTTCAATCGTCCAGCTCGATCAATCAGGTAGGCATATTGAACATCATAGTGCCGGTATTGGTCAGCATGAGTGGCAAGGTCGTCGATGACTTTTTGAGCCGTCCACGTCAGAGGGTAACGCAGGTACTCCGTGACCATCAAACCACCAGCGATGTGGTCATCGTACTCGCTTAGCCTTCGTGCGCTGGCGGCATCGTTGGGATCCATCAAGTTAAGAATCGCGTCGGCATCTTCGCGATCAAGTTCGCCGATCAAGTCCGCCTGCTCGTTACTTGCCAGCTTGCTTAAGATCGCTGCGGCAAGGTCAGGTTCCAGCTCCTCGAGAATGTCGACCGCCTGAAACTCTGGCAACCTCGCCACAAGCTCCGCAGCGTACTGCGCGTCGAGTAATTCCAGGACGGCTTCGCGTTGATCATCGCTGAGGCGATCCATTGCCAATGATTGCTGCGCAGTGGGCAATTGGTTTAGGTATTCCTCTAGCCCCGAGCGATCACCGCGAAGCGTAAAATCGGCAAGCGTTTCCCAAGGCCGAGTATCTTGCTCGGGAATGGGCATAGGAATCGACATCGAAACTTTTTGGTGCGAGGTAAAGGTTGTCGGACAGAACATCCTTGTTACCACGTTTGACGTCGATGCCGAAAGCTCGAGTCGGTCTCCAGACCAATCGATCGCGCACCCGTCTTACACACTTTGCGAAACCGTTTGCGAAACCGTTTGCGAAACCGTTTGCGAAACCGTTTGCGAACCACCCTACCAGTCGTTTTGCATGTATCCCTGGATTGCCAAATTAGCTTCCTGCGTAAACGATAGGGAGATGAAAGAGCCGCCGAAGGGTTACGAAACTGTTTTTCAAACGAAGCATCGGGACGAATGCCTGGAGTCGCGTTTGGTGTTGGTTGCCATGGGCATTGCTGTCCAGATGGAGCACCAGGACGCGCGGTGGTTTCTGTTTGTCAAACGCGATGATCTGGAAGTCGCGACCTCGGAACTTGATTCCTATCGCCGCGAAAACCCCGATCGATCCCGTCAGCGAACCGCGGCCGTTCCGATCTATAGTGGCGCGGTGACGGGAGTTTTTGTCTATGCCGCGACGATTGTGCTGGTTTCAGTCTTGAACGCACAAAGAGCGTTGGGCCAGGAGTGGTTATGGGCCGGTCGCATGCATGCGGGAAGCGTCATGGCTGGCCAGTGGTGGAGGACCGTCACGGCGTTGACGCTTCACTTGGACGCGGAGCACCTCATCTCAAACCTGCTGTTTGGTGCCGTTTTCGGCTTTCTTGCGGGAAGAGTTTTGGGAGGAGGCGTGGCCTGGCTAGCAATCGTGATCGCGGGGGCAATGGGCAACTTCCTGAACGCAGTTGTCCAAGCACCCAATCATACGTCGATCGGAGCATCCACCGCAGTATTTGCAGCTTTGGGTGTGATCGTATCTCATGCGATTCGCCCCCGCGCATCGGTTGAGCAGAAGACGCTGATGCGTTGGAGTCCACTCATTGGTGGTGTTCTGTTGCTTTCGTTGACGGGGATTGGTGGCGAACGTACGGATGTGGTCGCGCACCTGACAGGTTTCCTCGCCGGGCTGCTGATCGGTTGGGCGGGCTGCAGATTTCCCAATCAATGGCTTGCCAGTCACAAGCTCCAGAGTTTGGCGGGGCTGGGGACGATGGCGATCGTTGTTTCCTCGTGGATCATTGGGCTAATCAAGGCGGCGGGATGAGCTCTGTTTTCCATCCCTAAACACGCAAAAACATTCAATAATGTCGGAGTTACCCGCGTTATTTATTGCACCGTTGACTCGCTGGCTATTCAATAGCCCCTATCGCGGCTCGGACGGAAAAATCTTGACATCGGCGTTGTTTTGCACTACCGTTACCTAACGCAATTAGGGTTGCAAGATTTTCTCCGAGCTGAGAGCATCGCAACCTCCCACCCCAAATCCCCCCTGTTTTCCCGCCCGTCCCAAATGTCGGGCTATCGAGTTCGGGCTGACGGCATCTGCTCAACGGATGCAAAGTCCCGCAAGATTGACCTGCTTTTCGAAAGTAGGACGTTGGCAGCCGCAAAGGATGCGTGCACAACGATTTTCTAGCGATCGACTTTTGGCTAGCAAGAAAATCATTCATAAATCGCAGCATACTTTTTACCAAACTGGCGGTCCTGAACATGGCTACCGATACCCACTGCAGGCCGCGATACCGATCGATCCCATTTCGAAGTTCCTGCGTGCCAACTTGCCGGTATGGCGAACGGGCTAGCTTAGGTTCGCAGTTGATTGCAGCGATCATGGTATGGGGGGCCGTCTTCGCTTCGGCAGGGTTCGCTCAAGAACCCATTTCCGGGCCGTCTGTGGTCGACGCATCTCCCGATGACGCTGTTCCCGTCGAGGCCGCTTCC
>Ga0209702_10005676_pt1 | contig 16727 bp, 16 predicted proteins | sample FRY01_FD_187210 | JGI IMG/M metagenome (GOLD analysis project Ga0209702, IMG submission 187210) | Freshwater microbial communities from Lake Fryxell liftoff mats and glacier meltwater in Antarctica - FRY-01 (SPAdes) (version 2) | ecosystem: Environmental > Aquatic > Freshwater > Ice > Glacier...
CAATGCGCGAACATCAACTTGTGTGCTAACATTATCAATACCATAAATAGCAGTGTTTAATGGAGTACCCATACGGATAGATTCTTCTAAGAATTTACCTAAATTTTCTCCTTCAAAACCTACAGCATTAGTAACGTTTAATGCTAAAGATACAAATCTTTGTGTTCCAATTCCTTGGTTGCTACGACGAATTTGTACTCTCCTGAAAGACACAGACTCATAACCTGACTTAGTAACAAGACGAACGTCAGCAGCAGCAGTTCCAGTCACAACAGTAAAAGGGAAAGTTCCATTAGGAAAATTAGCTATAGCTAAATTGTACGCAGCAACAATAGCAGTACGAATATCCGCAGCACCAATTGCAGTTAATGGCAAAGTTGTAAACACGAAAGGTCTAACTCCACCTAAACGACCCACAGTAGCCAATTCTGATTGGTAACGGTCTGTATTCATTTCTACTACGATCTCGATAGAATCACCAATAGCTAAACCCGCAGGTACAGTAACTGTGAATTCTTTACTCTCATTAACAGCCAGACGACCTCTTCTTAATTGAATGTCTGTAATAGCACTGATTGCAAAACGACCAAAACCTTCTACAAATAATACATCTGTATCAACGATGCTGGCAGATACTGTGCGTTCTGCGCCTGCTGCAGTGAAAACTCTCACCTCAGATGGTGAATTTAATACTCTTTGTTTTTCTGATAAACTAAACATAATTTAAAATTGTTTTGTAGCATTTATACCAGTATAATACCACGATTATTATATAAATATATAACCCCGAGCTGGTCTCCCGGAATAAGTGATAGTATTAATATATTTTTAAACTATCAAGGTAATTGTTTATTGTATTGTTTGATTTACAGGAACGTAGTTTTGTAATCTAGCGTCTGAAGAATTTTCCAATAACAATTTTAAGCATCTCTTTACGATTTCATTACAAACGTAGTCTGGGAATTCCATAAGTGCAGAAGTATCTAACGGCAAATCTCTTTGACTTAAAGTAAGGTTTACTGTAGCCACTTTTTTCAAGTAATCTAAACATATACGTTTTACATTGTATTTGGCTTTATCACCAAAGTAGATAGTAATATCAGGCGATAATGATGCACCTATTCCATCTGCAAAATCGTGGTAAGGTCTAAGATTACTAGGTTTCAAATAGGCATTATCTATAATACCATTTGAATTTGATGCTGATAATTTCTTAGAAGGTCGTGTATCCTCATATCCAACTGGGTAACATTTATAAGGAAATCTAGTAACCATAGTCACGTTAGACCCAGTCATGTGCCAGTAATTAGTAGGGCCATTGAATCTAACATAGTCTGAACCATATTTTTTACCTGTTATAACCGCAAAAGATTGGGTTGGATCAGACTCGTAATAACCTGTAGTTGGACTAGAAATTACAAAATCATCTGAAACCATTATAGGCTGTAGGTCATCAGTAACTTGTTGTGATATTTCAAACTTAGCATAACGTTCATTTATATATTCTTGTATGCCTTTGTTTATCCAATAATTATAGTCCTCAAGATGTAGAGAAGGGGCTTTAGCCTTCCTCAATTCTCTTAAGATACTCTCGTAAGCCCCTTTTTCTGTCATAATTATTTGTTATCTTTTTGTTCTTTTAATTGTTGCGTTCTAGCCGCTTGAGCTAGTTGTACTGGTGTTAATTTAGTGTCAGCTTTAGCAATTTGTTCCTGGAAATATTCAGGATTAACTTCACGCTCTAACAATTCCAAAACATCTTCATTACTTTGTAAGAAAGCAATTGCAGCTTCATCAGATAACCCTAAGATTTGTCCACCATACTTGATAACACTATCCAAAGGATTTACTGTAATTTTGTTTGCTTTTTTAGCTTTTAAGTATAACAAATTAATTTTCATAGATTTGTTACGGTAGATTCTTACAATCGCTTGTGGATCTTTTTGAGCTTTATCTAACAAGAATTCTTTAATTACAGAAGGACGCTCTCCTTCCATGTCCATGTTTAATAACAATGCTCTGTTTTCATAGTTAGTAGTAGGATCATTCATTACTAATTGCATAGCTTCAAATCTAGACTCAGTCTTTCTGTTTGTAGTTTCTGATTCACGACCTTCCATATGAATGTAGAATAATGCTTTAGAACCTTGGGCCTCTGCATATGACATAGCAATTTCTGGGCATTCTTTCAACCATTTCCAGTTGATAGAATCAATCTCATTTCTCAAATCAAGAAACAAACCGTCTTTCAATACTATTTTAGTATTTAAGTGTGGGTTTGATCTGTCTCCTACTGTTACAAAATAATTCTTAGTTTTCTTTTCTTCTTCTGAATAGCGATCTACTCCAGCCCACCAACCAGTGTGTGAATTATAAGCAGGTTGTATAATGTGCTTTCCAGCTGTTTTAAAGATTGATTTAATCTCTATAATTTGGTCCATTGCTGTACCATTCTCTAATTGATCAATTGTTTGTTCCATATCTACATATTTTTAATGTCCGGTAATATATTAAATGTTTTTTAATTTGTAAGGGTATTAATTTTGTCCTTAGATACCCAGAGTTTACAAACTAAAAAAGCACCCAGTATTAGTGGGTGCTTAGTTTTTAATTTAATTTAGATGGATCATCCAACTCTTGATTCAGAGATAATGAATGACATATAAGGGTTAAATACCATAACACCAGAGTATCCTAATAAATGGTAACTAGAACCGTGTACTGATGTAGAAATTTCACCTGAAGTGTTTCCATTAGCACCACCCATTCCATTTAAAGAACCTGAGATCATCTCAGCACCTTGTAAAGTAAATGAAGCAATGTTAGGACGACCTGAACTCAAATCAGCACCTGTATCTAAGAAGATTCCGTAACCACCATCTGGGTATTCTTGTGAAAGAACTCTGTCTGGCATGAAAGTAATCGTGTTACCTTGCATAGTGTAAGTATCAAACTCAGCACCAACTTTAATTTTACCGCTTGCTGCTTTAGAGTAGAAATAACCACCATCTGCAGAAGATACAAAACGTAAATCAGCCATCATTAACTTACCAACTTGGTCGTAGAAACGCTCGTTACAAACTACTGCGTAAGTGTTACCTGTAGGTGTGTTTGATTTCTCTCTCATTGCTGATAAAACGTCATCTAAGACGTCAGAAGTCATGATAGAGTAAGAGAATTTATCACAGTATCTTTCGATTTGTGGAATAACACCATCACCCATAGGGATATCACGTCCGTGATCATCTTGGTCTAAACATTTTCCGTTAACATCGTAATTTGTTTCAGAAAACAAACAGTTTTGCTCACGAGAGATTAAGAAAGTATCTAAACATTCTTTTTCTTTCTTATTCATTTTAAAATAAGAATCAGCGGATTTTGGATCTTTTCCTACTTGGATAAAAACATCTTCTGCCATTGCGAAATCTCCAGACCAAGAAGTAGATGCTCTCTGACGAGATAAGTAATTACGGTGAATTTCAGTGTTTGCAATGAATTTCGTGTAACCTCTTTCAGATAATTCTGGGTGGTAATTCGAACGGTAACGTGTTTGTTTACCATTTGCTGCTGCGTTAAGCTCAATAGTTTTTGTAAGGTCATTACCAACTAAAACTACTCTATATTCCCAACGGTTTTGAGCTAATTTACGTGGTGGTGCAATTACAAATAATTGTTGCTTGTTTTCTAAAGAAAAAGTATCACTTTTATCGTAATATCTTTCTGCAAGGATAATAGACTCTGGATTTTTGTTTAAACCATTCCCAGAAATATTTCCTACAATTTTTACTCTTTTGATGAAATTAACATCAATAGTCCATTCTACAATCATAGAATTAATAGGGGTAAAAGAACCACCATCTTTTTTAGGATTGTAATATACATTTTTCAACGCATCTGTCAAAGTTGACAAAGCTAAGTTTTTGTACATTGTTACTACAGCACCTAACTTGTGAGGTTTTGACCCCAAAAGTGCACCGAAATTTTGAACCGTTTTTGTGTCACTAATGTTCTGCACAACGGTGTTTCTGTCTACAATTTTCATTTTGCTTTTGTTTTTTGGATGGGATTACCACCCTTGGTTATTATTAACGTGATATTAAAATTAAAAAGTTTTAAAGTTGTCAGGTAAAAATTAATCATCACTATGTAAGTCTTCTAAACTAGAAAACTTTTCTACACGAACAGGATCAATTTTATTTGTTTTTCCTGGGTTACCGTTTGAACCACCAATAGGCTCTCTTGATAAACCATTAATAGCCTCTGATTTTCCACTGTGAAAAGCTTTAGAAATTTCTTTCTTGTAATGCTTTTCTAATTCATCCATGTAAGCTTCAGCATTTTTGTACAACCAAGCTGCTTTAAATAAACGTTCTGGGTCTGAAAATACTTCTTCCATAAATAAAGAATCACCATACTCATTTACTTCTAAAAGATCATGCAAAACTAAATTTTTATCTTCTTCACTTACTTCGAAACCTACAACATCTTTGATATTTGCAACAGTAGTAGCAATAAGGCTACGTTGTTCTTCAATCTCAGCATACATTTCTTGGTGTTCATCTTCTCTTGCTTCTGCTTGTTGAACAGTTTGTTCTCTAACAAATTGCTCTCTGTATTTTTCAACAGTTTTAACAAAGAATTTTCCGTCTTTTGCTCTTGCTAATTCTTCAGCAAGATCTTCTTCAGAAGCTTCAGGGTCATTACTTTGCAACCATTTCATCATAACTGCATCATCTGACATAGCTGAAAAATCAGTACTTCCTGATTCAGATAGTGCTAAAATTTGTTCTACTCTTTGTTGCGCAAGAAGCTCAATAGATTGTTGTAATGGTTGGTTTTGTTCACGAATCCAGTTAATCAATCCTACTTCTTCCTCGTCTAATCCGTGTTCTTCTTCAACTGTAGCAGATGTAGTTTGTGCAAGGTCATGTAAAACGTTGAATTTCTCTGATTCAGATAATTCATCAAAGTGCTTATCTCCATCCTCAAAGGAAATCATACCGCCAACTACACCGTATTGAGATAAAAATTGCTCAATACCAGGGGTTGTATCATCACCTTCAATAAGCTCTGGTTCAGAGTCAGTATTATCTGGTTCAGGTGTTGCAGGATCTATGGGATCTACCGCTGTGTTGTCTAAATTTAAATCTAAGTGATCTTCGTCGTGAAGATCTTCTAATGATGTTGCTGTGTCCATATTGTCTTATTATTTATTATTACTCGATTATAGGAAAAAAGTTTTAAACTTAATTGGTACTACCGCTTTCAACTCTTAAATAGAATTTACCGCTAATTATAGCACCATACCAGATTTGCTTTTTACCAGCGCCTACAGTATAAGTGTTTGCAGTGTTACCCATGTCATCCAAGAAGACATATTCTGGTGAAAAAGTAAAAAGTTTATACACAGTGTTATTGGAATTATCTAAGCACAGGCTATGCAAACTTCTATTTTCAGCTTTTATAGGATAATAAAAATTTACAGTTAAACCATTAGCCACAGGCGCAATATACGTTGTAAAAGTATGGTCAAACATAAAGTTTGGCGTTATTGTTGTAGAGCTACCTGTAATTTTTATTTCTCGACTATCTGTATCCGGCGTATTAGAAACCCGCATAGCTCTTGGGTTAGTTTGTGACTGTCCTAAGATACTGTTATTTTGTTGGTATGTTCCTGGCATAATATTTTTATTTAAGTGTTATTGCTTTACATGGTAATTACGCACATCTTGAGTGCTATTTCTAGGTCTTCTGCAAATATTTTTATCTATTGCACTTCTCAAACACATCAACAATGCTTCATTTTCTCTGGGATTACTATTGTCATCATTTTCAAAATAATCAATAATACCTGAAATGATTATACTTTGAGCATACATTCTATCTAAAGTAGGGGAGTTACCAATATATGGCTCTTGTTGCGCCAATGTTAACTGTATGTCTCCTAACAATAATCTACCAGAATTTATGGTAGATATATAGTCATCTGTAAAGTTTAACAACATGAATCGTCAGTATTATATAAACATAAAGTACACAAAGATCTTGCGCTGTCTAATATACAAGAAGCTTCATGAAAAATTTCTGCGTTAAATTGTACATAAGCACCTAGGCGTTTTTGCATCAACTTCATATAAGCTATTATCTTAGAAGTATCAAAGTTAGGATCATGACAACATGAACATTGCTGCTTTAATTCTTTTAATATAGCTCTATTTAATTCCACAGTCACTAAATGCTGCGTCTCAGCATAATAAACAGGAGAATCAACTAAAAATGAATCCACATATAAACGCATAAAATCAGTCCAGTCCTCAAAGTTAGGGTCTGGTGACCAGTTAGTAGTGTCAGGTTTTAGTAATAAACTATTTTGAGGGTCTTGTATTAAACTACCACCAGCACCTGTGATATTTTTATAAAATTTGTTCTGGTTAGGGTAAAACAAAATATGTCCTTCTGTAGAACCGTTTAGTGCCGGGTCTAAAACAGCCCAGGTTTTACAAGCAATTACATAACTAGTGTACCAACCATCTACATATATTCTATTACTTTCCACATTTGCAGGGAGAAAAGAAGTAAAGTGAGGTGCACGGTAAAATGCTGTGTATGCAGGTGTACCTGGACTTACATTTGCTTGTGCAGTTAAAAATTGTCTTACCACTGTAAAGCCTTGACCGTAATCAAACGGCATATTTGCGTAATCCAAAGGATTTGTTAAATTTCTTAATTCTGGGTTGTATCTGAACTCACTAGGAGTGTACGCCCATTCATTTGAATTTCTATATCCTGGTATTTGGTTTAAATCAGCGTCAGCACTAGATTGAACTAATACAGTTTCAACCATACTACCTGTGGTTTTATTTTTACCGTTGTAAGTCAAAAATACTTTTTTCACCATATCAGATCCAATCTGAAAAGGCAAAACACTATAATCTAAATTATAATCAACAATAGATAATTTAGATGTGGTTTCATCCCAAGCCAAACTTATATTTTCTAAAGAAGAATCAATACGAACACTTGGATCATTCATACCACCACTGGTGGCTACACTTTCAACTACTCTAATATCCATACTTTTAGTTGTTATAATTTTTTATAAATTCATTTACTTGCTCTACTGAACCAAAGTGATTTAACCATTTTGGTTTGTATAGTTGGTAAGATAAAACAGATACAATTGTTCTACTGTCCAACCTTATGATATATCTTTTCTCTTGACTCATAAATTATTTTTTACTTGTCTAGCGTTTCCACTTACATTTTCAGCATATAACTGTTCTCTTTCCAAACGCACAACTTCAATATCTTTTGCAACTTCAGCTTCCTGTATTTTTGTGTCTAAAGTTAAACGTTCATCACTTTGTCTAATGCGTTCTTCTGACTCATTTTTTCTTATAGCTAAATCTGCCATTTTCAATTCTTTGTCGGCTTTTTCTAATTTTGCTTTCTCCACCTTCATCTTTTCTAACTCTTGTTGAAGTTGCTCAGATTGAGATTGTAATTGCTGTAATTGCTCAGACATTTTCTTAACTTGATCATTTTCAGCTTTACGTTTTGCCATACTATCCTCAGCTAACATCAATGCTTCTGAAGGAGAATCTGTCATAATCATTTTTATAAGTGTTTCGTCTTCCATTACTCCTTTACCAGCTAATTGTGGTGCAAGAGCATTTAATTTTTCTAGCTTCAAATTCTCACGGCTAGAATTAACTACATGGATATTGAAGTCAGTAAATCTGTAATTTTCTGGTTGTGCATGAAACAATATTGTTCTTTGTCCTAAAATATAAGACCCACGTTTACCTTTTTTATAAGTAATTTTTGCCCAATTTAAAAGATCAGTTAATAGATGCTTTCTACTGTCAAAAACAAGTTCAAATAAATCCTTAGTAATAAGTGAAGTTTGTTTAATTCCTGACTGTACGTTTGTAACTGCGTCTCTTTGTTCAGCAGCTGCGTACATATGTCGGTTAATACCAGTAACTACGTCTGCTTGAGCTTGTATAGATTCAAGTACAATATTTAATTGCTGAATAGTATTTCCATTCATAGACCCTTTAAAGTCACCGTAATGTTGAAACAGATTTGCACCTTCCTCTGTGGGATCATATATTTCCAATCCTTGTTTACGGAAAGCTATAAATTTCATTAGACGCTCCATAAAATCTTGACCTAAAACCTTAGGTATAGCTGCAAGATTTATACGAGAACCATCAACACCTGCGTTTGCTATAATATTATCTCTGAAGAAAGTTACAACATCATAAGAATCTTGTAAATCTTTTAAAGATAAAGTTAAAGAATATGGTTTTGAATTTCTGTCATTGTAACCTACGCCATTATAAGATAGTGTAGTAAAAGAAGGAGCTCCTATACTACGTGGTGCAAATTTACTTTTACCCAATTCTAAGTAGATATCCCAACCTATACGAATTCCCTCGTAGCGATCCAATCTATAACCTTTTTTATTTGGTTTACCACTACCAGCGGATTTTCCTTTCTTTAAGTGGTCATCAAATTTACTAGTTATTTCCTCAACTACTTCAAAGTTTTTTATATCTTCAGCGGAAAGTTCTACTTCATTGTTGGCTAGCCATTCAACATGATATACTGGGAGAGTATCCGAAGCACTATTCATGTGTTGGTTTTCATTATTAGCCCATTGAGCATCGTACATGTGGTCTAGTTGCCTAGGATCTCTAATAACTCTTGCGCCCTCAGAACTAGCTTGCCCAAATAAATTTTCTTTTTGCTCGTCAGTCATAACGTGGCCCCAACGTTGCAGTATTTCAGTTCTTTTCAAAAAGTATCTGTGTACAGCTGCAGTTACATTGGGTTTGTTACCAGTTGACATGAACTGATGACTTGTGTTTTTACTAATAAAAACATTTTCAGGTTTACATATTTCCAATTGTGGATCTTCACCTAAACGGGAAACCCAAGTTCTGTAATAAGCTTCACCTGATATAAGAAGATCTAAAAAGTATTGTTTTATTTTTTGTCGTATATCTATTGTAGCATCTTGCTCAAAAAATTTGATTAAAGATTGTGCAGCGATTTCAAACTCAGATATAAAACTGTTATTTATTTTTTCATTTAATTTAGAAAGAAAATCTTTCTCATGTGCAGTTTCATTTGGAGCTTCACCTTTTTGAACTAACTTAACATTAGTATCGTGAAACTCTTGCCACTTACCGAGAATAATTTTAGCTTTTTCACTTATCTTTTTGTTCTCTACATCTGTAAGTGATGCAGAATCATTTATAGATATCCTGTAGGTAAAAGTTTCATCTAACAATATACCTATCAAAACATCAATACGTGTTTTAATAAGTGGTGTCATTTTAACCGCTATCGGTGTTTCTATACCAAAGACCTCTTCCAAGTATCGGTATTCTGCTTTGTCCCGCACGCCATCGTATAAATCACGAGCGTGTTTAATGTGGCTTTTTTCACGAACCAACGAAGCAATATAGAAATCCACTGACTGGGAAAGATAAGTGTATTCAGACTTATCCTTCTCAGAAACTGTGGTATCTTCAGTGTTAAAATAGCGTTGTGATAAACTCATTATTTATCTATGGTATATAAAATATCAAATTGATTAATTGTCTTTAATTTGCAATCATTTTCATTCATAATAAGATTACCACAGTAGGGGTCAAAAGCAACAACAGTTCCTTTAGGGTATTTAGTTGCACCTTTCGCGCAAGAAACTACCACTCCTTTTTGTGTAAGTGCTTCTCTAGGATCAATAGTGTCATCATATACACCATCTTGGATTAGTTCTTCACCTATAATTTTTACTAGAATTCTTTCTCCTGTTGGTCTTACGCTTGTCTCTGACATGTTTTCAAATTTACCTTTTACAATAGCCACGATATCGTGACCTCTAATTACTTTACAATACCCATCTGTTGTTGGGACTCCATAGCCTGCAAATTGTGCAAAGACAATATTATCACCTTCTTTTACTTCTGGGCATTGATCTTTAGCATTAGCACTATCTCCCAACTTTATGGCAGATCCGTAGTAGTATTCAATATTCATTTTCGTAGTCATTTGAGACTCACCCATATAAACACCGTCTACGTACGAAGGTAATTTTGTAACCTCAGCCAAGATATTTAAACCTTGTGGGTTGACGCTTAACTTTTCCATATTATCATATTATTTATTACAATTACCATATTATTAAAATAAGATATATAATTCAGGGAAAACTAATCGTCATATTGATATTTTGGATTTTTAGGGTCAGACGCATCTATCCATCTTACACCACCATGCGTTGCAAAATTAGCGGCATCTCTTCGTATAGAGTCATCAAAAGTTTTTGCTTCACCAGATTTTGTAGGTATTACACCATACTTTTTAATAAGTTTCCCGTTCTCCCATACTGAATAGTAACCAAAAGATTGCAAACCGCCTGTAAGAACTTCTGGTGGCTTTACTTCTCTCCCCATTAAATCTTCATCTGATAATTCACAAAGACCCATTGCTATAACAAAATCCGAAGGAGTTCTGTTTTGTCTGTTGTAATCTTGTAGCTGCTCTAATAATTCTGGAAACCAAATAGTATCATAAAAATCATCAACATAAGCTTTTATCTTTTGATCTGTGTGATCAATAATTGGACCTGCAACTGTAGTACCTATAAGTGTAGTTTGCTTGTTTGGATCTGCATTTTGTAAATTTATAGTACATCTTTTCTTTAGTAAGTTGTAAAAACCATTATCTCGAAAATGTCCTACAATACCAATCTTAGTGTACTCAATATTTACTTCAGCATTAAAATAATAAGCCAGCTTCAAAGCGTTATCCCAATCAGTTTTTACATCTTGTGATCTTTTGTTATATTTTGCAACATAAATATTTGAAGTTGTTCTGAAGTAACCCTTTGCCAACATACGTTTTTTAATTAGTATAGCCAACTCAGATCCTTTTTTATTATCTGTTGCGTAAGAAGAATCTCCAGTACCTTGGTCAATACTATCACAACCACCAACATACAAATTTGACATCGGAAGTTTTTCGTCATCTAAGGCCATCTCTGATAACCAATGAGGGTGTTCTAAAATTTCTATATCCCCAACGGTACTCTCAGCCCAAGTAACTCCAACTATTCTACCGTTTTCAGATCGCTCCCATTTAAGGAATCCTTTACCTGGTTTAGGTGCATCTTTGTTGTGTGTAATATTTATACGTTGTTGTGCAATTTTTTCTTGGTTAAAAATATTAGAACCACGACGCATAAAAACTTCTTTTATCGTCATAGGGTATTCTTGCAACAAACCTACATAAGCTGCGGGGTCAGTTTTTGCAGCTTCACGCTCAATATTAACCTCGCGTGTTGCTAAAACTATATCTGGGCAACCTGTAACTTCCCATGTACCTGCTCGTTTTATATGAGTAGGGCAAAAGAAACCTGTAGGTGAACCAAAATCATTTGTAGCAAGTATATCATGAGCTTTGGGATTACAAAAAATCCCTTCAGCTTCGTCATTTTCAACTGTACCACCTGTACCAGAATATAGTACTTGGCATTTCTTTATACTACCCATTACATACCAAGACCCACGACTTTCCCTTTTACAAGCACCCAAAGAACCTTTTTGGTGAGATGGTGGAAATGCCGCAAACTCCTCAACTAATTGTTTAGTTGGACGTTTACCCCTTGTTTTACCTGGGTTTTTACCGTAAACAATTTTTTCGAAACGAGATAAATGACCGCGATCTTCTGTAGTGCCATCTGGTAATTCTATTTTTTCACCAGCTAGTTTAGTATCTGATGAATTTGTTATCAATTTTAATTTTAAAGCCCTGTGTAAAGCTGGTATAGCATTTAAACCCTGCTCTATTTTATTCCACGCTTCATTAGTTGTTTCTTCATTTGTGGAAGAAACCAATATTAAACTTTCAACTATTAATCTGAATTCTCTATCTAAGATATTATTAATCATGAAACTCTTTCCAACCCCACGACCTCCCATTATACTGACATCCAAGGAGTTAAGATAAGCTTTCCAGCAATAGTCAAAAAAGTATCTATCTATATTACAGTACTGTGGATGACTTGTTTCAAAATCAGGTGTAGGCTTTCCTTTAGAGTCGTATATAGGCACTGGGAATACAAAAATGTTTACCCAATAAACAAAAAACGGATTAAAATATTCTCCGTCTATCCAAACCCCTTCGTAACAGTATGAAAAAAGTGGAGCATACCATTCTTCCATGTCAAGACTATCAGGATGATAATTCGGAATATCGCGCCAACGCAACAATTCTTTAGGTATAGGTCGGTAGACTAAGTAATCAGTTAATTTTATTTCTTCATCACCTGAAGCCACACCTACCAATCTCTCCGGTGATTCTGTTACGTCAAATTCTCCGTTCATAACTCGCCCATGTTCATTTATGAGCAAAAAATCTAAAGCAAATTTGTCGTATTCATTCTTTACACCGACCATTTTTGGTAACTTGGCCAAGTCTATTTTCCTAGTCGCCATTATTTTTTCTTACAAGATTACCACGTTCTAGTAGAGATGAACCTTTTCCACCACGAACTCTCCCTGTGTTTTCCATTTTCTTGGCAGCTGCAGAAACAGCTAATTTCAGAGTCATAAGTTTCCCTATATTTTCTGCAATTTTAAAGAGTATAGTTTCATTGGACACAAAAGTGACCTCACCGTTATCTTTTATATTACGAACAATTTCGATTTCAGTGGCGTCTAGCATAGTTCTTGCTTCATCAATTTTTTTATCCACAGTCATTATTGCTCTTTCAGCTGAAGTTTCATTGAAAAAGTTGTAGGCATCTATACCTGCGTCTATAAGAGTTGATTCTACTGCTGAAAACTTTTTTATAGTTCCAGAAAATGCTCTGGATATAGCTTGCTCAGGTTTAAGTCTGTAATCGACATCACGCAAAAAATTGTCATCTGTAAGATCACAACACAAGAATATGTATAACAACATCCTATTAGATAAATCTTCATTTTTCTTTTTCTTACCGTAGGCAAGTATATCTGAAAATTCTTCCAATAGCATAATGGCAGGGTCTAAACATACCTTTCCATTATGAACTATAAATTTCAACATACGATTTTTTCTAAATCTTTAGATGAAAATGTTCTCTCCTGATAAATAAAGGTGGTAGAAAACCAGTAGCAAGTAACTCCTAATAATATAGGGCGTCTTTCCTCTGATTTTTCTGTGGTTGGTCTAATTTTATTAATTTTCAAAACAACCATTTCAGGTTTATTTGAAATATTTTGTTTCAGTTTCACGACATCTCCTGCGTGAAAGTAAGTGTGTATTGTTGCCATATTTTCTTATTTTACTTATTTATAAAGTAAATATAGGAAAAATAATTGACTCTGTCAAGTTATAGTTTATAAGATACACCTCCTGTTATAGAATTGGCTGGTTTCCAAGTATTATTAAAACTTGCCCCATCAGATCTCATACCAAGTTTACCTTCTAAAAAAGCAGTTAGTTTAGGATTTTGTTTGCTTCTATAGGAAAGATTACCGTAAAACCCTCTGTTGGCACCCATACCATCTGCTCTGTTGTGTTCTATACCAGCGTAACCACCAGCAGAACCGTACACTGGCGATCTTCTACTGCCCAGCTTACCCTGAATACCAGCGTTTATTCTATTATCTATGCCGAAGAAATTTTTACCACCACGGAAATTTCCTTGCACACCAAGATCAAACAAATTCTTATTTGGGGTAGAAATTTGAAGTCCTGCATTAGCGTCTAAGTAACCGTCCTGGTGATCTAGCCCACCAACAGCAAAAATATCAAGGTTTCTATCACGCATATTTCCCGTTAAATTTTTACCGTATAATAAAGACGTTTTGTTATTTGTTTGGCTCAAATTTAAATTTGAATTTTCAGGTAATACACTACCCCCTAGTTGATATTTTCTTAAGATCATAATTTGTATTTTGTATTATAATGTAAAATATTTTAATTATCCAAGTTACTTAGTTTCTCTAGTAGCATGTCTATATGCCAAGAATTCATAGTTATAAATTTTTTCGCTGTAGAAGTTAATACATCTAGATTTTCTGGTGATGCATCATCCATTGAAGACACAAAATCAAAGGGAACTTTTTTGTCAAATCTGAAATAATCAGTGCTTTTATTTACAGAAGCATATATACTTTCCATAATGTCGTGTGTGTAAGAATTGTCAGCAGACATCATAAGGTTTATAAGTGGTTGTATCCACTTTAACTTAAGCCATTTTTCAACATTTTCATATCTATCAGGATTTCCACCTGTACCCATAGATAAAAAGATTGTTTCAGGAACAAGTACCTTAAAAATTTCTTTCGCATAAGTCAACGCTGCAATAGACGGATTACTGGAAAAAACACCCCCGTCTATGTATTCATTTTCTAGCATAATTTTTGGTGTAAAGTAAGTAGGTGCTGCAGAACTAGCTCTGATAACATCTACTAAATCGTAATTTGGATGAGTTGTGTTTGTAAATAAAGTGGGATACGCAAAACTCATATTGTAAGCTGTGCACAAGAAAGGTAGATTTACGTCTTTCAATTTTACGTTTCCTAATTTTTCTCTCAGGATATTTTCAAAAATTTGCCCGTCGTATTTAGCCCCCCGTTGACCCCACAAGGATTTTAATTTGTGGTTTAGAGAAGGTTCAGCAAATATACGGGGGCCATCTTCGTAGTAAAAACCTAACATTTTCTCTGCAGATAAACCTATAGCCAAACCACCTGCGAGTATAGAACCAGTACTAGTCCCGGCGACGTAATCATATGGCAAAGCCTTTCCGTATCTTTGTTCCAATTCTGCTAAAATGTAAGCTGGCACAAGCCCTCTTATACCACCACCGTCTATACTTAAGATTAATTTCATAATTTTTTACATTTCAAATTTACTCCATTTACTATCTACATCTACATTTTCTCTAGTATGTTTTCTAGCAGAAGTGTACTCTGGTTTAATTTCTACAGGTGGGTTTTCCTTTTTCTTTTCATTAGAAAATACTTCAATCCCATCGCAATCGTCATCGTGTAAGTCTTCTATATTCATAATCTGTTTCCTTTAAAATTTTTAGAATTTGGAATTTGATACAGCAACTTACCCCTAATATTATAACTATGGTCTACGGCGCTTCTGTTATAATCAACCCCACCAGATAAATTAAGTCCATTATTAAATTTTTTATTTGCATCTAAACTAACCCTGCCATTACGAAAATCTTTTCCTGAAGAATAATCAACTACACCAGATAAATTAAGTCCATTATTAAATTTTTTATTTGCATCTAAACTAACCCTGCCATTACGAAAATCTTTTCCTGAAGAATAATCAACTACACCAGATAAATTAAGTCCATTATTAAATTTTTTATTTGCATCTAAACTAACCCTGCCATTACGAAAATCTTTTCCTGAAGAATAATCAACTACACCAGATAAATTAAGTCCATTATTAATCTTAAATGGTAATCTATTGGAATATGTAAGTTGTGGTTTATTTAGCCCATAAGTATGGAGCCCAAGATTTACACCTGCAGACCCTAAATTTAAAGGTAAATTTTTACTTACTCCTACAGAAACAAGGTTGGAATCCGGGTTAGACATAGTATTATCTCTAACACGTAAGGCATTTGTATTCAAGCTTATACCTTTAGGTAAAGATTTATGAACACCGCCACCTACTACTTCTTGCATATAATTTTTATCCGCAAAACCGTAAGAAACAATACTGTGATCGTACGATCTCTGTGTTGGATAAGGCATTTTATATTTTACGGGGGTAGGTAACGCCGCAATAGAGCCGCCTGTCTGATATGTTTTTAATAAACTCATAATTTTGTAGTATTGTTGTATATTAAAGATAGTCCTATAATAGAGTATAATTTTTTTAATCCTATATTTGGGAGTTCTATTGAATAATTTCCGTATTCCTTAGTCACACTTGCATTAGGTAAATTATACTTATTTAAAAGTAAATTTAACTCATTAACTGCTTCTTCTGCATGTTTCTTATGAGCATATTCTAGCATACTTGCCGTTTCTTTTGGTTTAACCTTAAACGCTGCGTGTTTAGCTGAATTATTCATAGGAATAGTTCCTTTTACAAAGCTTTCAAATTTAGGATTTTTTGTTTGTTTTAATATGTTAAGAAAGCTATCATAACTTAAACTGGTATTTTCTAATATACTAGCTCCTTTTGGAATATGTTTTTCAATTTCTAAATAAGCTTTTCCAGCTTTAATTTTGCTTGATGGCATATTGGCAGACATATAATAATATAATTCTCCATCTGCATCTTTCCAAGTTTTTAGCTCAATACTTTCTCTAGTTTCTTTATTTAATACAGATTTTATAGGCGTGTTTTTCCCTAATATATTATCTACATTTTTTACCCTTGATGGATTATTTCGTAATGTTAAACCGCTACCCATATCAAAGTCGTCAAAAGATGGCATTTTTTTCTTATTTTTAGTAGTTGATCTTTCTAAATTAAAAGTATGAGGTCTAAATACGCCTGCTTGTGTGGCATCACGAGCTCCTTCTTCAGCTATACCTCTAAACATTGCATTTTCTGGTAAGTTGTATTGGTATGCTTTAGGGTTTAATTTCCAAGGATTTTTTAAAGGTGTTTTTGTAGTAAGAAACTCAGCACCTCTAAGTAAGGGCTTTTTTGCCAAAAGTTTAGCCGCTTCTAAGTCTTTA
>Ga0209702_10005679_pt1 | contig 16725 bp, 15 predicted proteins | sample FRY01_FD_187210 | JGI IMG/M metagenome (GOLD analysis project Ga0209702, IMG submission 187210) | Freshwater microbial communities from Lake Fryxell liftoff mats and glacier meltwater in Antarctica - FRY-01 (SPAdes) (version 2) | ecosystem: Environmental > Aquatic > Freshwater > Ice > Glacier...
TCTTAGCATCTGAAGTGTACATTACAGGGACCTCTACACATGTTGTGAAATAAAACCATCAATCCTGAAGCTCGCGACTGAACAGGTCATCGGTAGGGTGTCCCATTCTCAGTTGCGTCTGCTGTAATGTATTGACTCGGCTTTGATGCTTCATTCCCGGAGTCTCCATGGGATGACATGGGATGCCGCGAAGCGAGGTCGGGTGTCCCATTCTCGGTTGACTCTGATGCAAAGAGGCGGCTGACGATCCATCCAGACCAGGCGTTGACTAGGAGAGTCAGCCTGATAGCTAGCAAGTCGCTCCAGTGTATTCGAATAAGAATTGAGTTGGGTGACGATGGAGTGGTGGGAAGACACTCCCACTCCCACTCCCACGTGCACCAAATGGGTATAATTTTGACTCGGCGCTCTTGTTTCGATACACATCCATTCAGAGTCACCAGTCAGATCTTCATCAACAATGTCACTCGCGTCGACCCCAATTCCAATTCTTAGATCGTCGTATCTCTGCAACCAGCACAAGGAGAATGTGAAACTCGTCACCGAATGGACGTCGACCCCGACCCCAACTCATAGATCGGCGGATTCATCCAAAGACTTAAAGTTGCTCACTCGCACTTTGATCGTGGTCATGTGGCCAACTAAATACGTTTGCCCACCCAGTAGCGTTGCCGGGTTTGACCCCCCTCTCGCTTGATGCACAACGTCTGCACAGATGGTTGGTCTACGCCTCCTGTCCCACTACGACAACCTACCCTGTTGGTAGGCGAGCCGTTTGATACACATTTATGGATTTCTGCGATTTTTCTTCAGCAGAGCCTGCTCACTCACTGCCCAAACCTCCTGTCGCGCTTCTTGAAGTCTTGCACTGCCTCTACGAAGTCTGCGACACCGAAGTCCGGGAACAGCTTCGGGTGGTAGTGCCACTCGCTGTACATCGTTTGCATCGGAAAGAACCCCGAGGACCGCATCTCCCCACTGGTCCGAATGACGACGTCGATGTTTCTCCTCTTGTCTGTGTCTTGACTCGCGAGGCACCTCCTGACGTCTGCGATCGGGTCGTACGCGACGGCCACGTTGACACGCACGGATCCCCGGCGTCCGGGGTCGCTCAGCGTCATTGCAGTTGCTCGCCGGAGGTCGTCTAGCACTTGCTTGATCCTTGGAGGCAGCATGTCCAGCTCACCGATGAAGTCGACAACCAGGTGGGGGATACATTCGCTGACATGTGTCGTCGCGTTTGTTTCGTCCGGCACCGACGTTGCGTCATCGAGTTCTTCGTGCGGCACAATGAGGTCGCTCTTATTCTTATCCCCTTGGCAGCAGATAACAAAGCCGTCGTCTTTCCTTCCTTCGCTGTCGTCGTCCTTCCGCCCGAGGGCGGCGAGGAAGGTGACCCACTCGTCTGGGAGGCCGAATGCCTCGAGCACCGTGTCCGTCACTTTGACGGTGGTCCCCAGGTAGAAGCGAACGGTTGCGGCGTCGGGCGGACACAGAGAGCGCAGCGTCTCTGACACCTCGGACGTGTAGCGTGCAAGGTCGACGAAGACGAGATTCCCCCTGATCGATGCGTGCAGCATGGATCCGAGACAGATGAGGAGGGCCACGGGGTATATGTGCTCGATCATCCCGAACACCATGTCTTGCGTCGTGTCGTTGCGTTTTTCCAGGTTGTCCTTGCTGAGCATGTACAGCGACAGCTCTTCGACGTCCTTGATCTCGGGGTGTATGGCGCAGAGGTCCCGGTACCCTACGAGGAGGGTCAGCAGCGTCTTGACGTGGTGGTGGATAATGTCGGCCGAGTCTTTGCCGTGCACCTTGCGCCACCTCCTGTTCCCGTCGGGAATGATGCCGACGTGCATCACAGGGATGCGCGGCCGACCGGTTGCAAGTGCGAGTTATTTTATAAATAATCATCTCGCACGGAACGCGTCTGTATCTGTTTGGAGCATGAAAGAGGCTTAAAGCCATGTCATTGAGCATCTGTCATCCACCCGAAACCTCGCTGCAGATACCACTTCAGACATGTCTACTTCTATCGCCGCCGAGAGCGCCGCCTCTGCCGTCATCGTGAGCTTCCCCCCTGGCAAGACGCTGCTGGTCTCGGACGCCAAGGCGTTGATCACCGCGACTTACCCGAAGCTGTTCAGTCGATTCAATTACGCGTTCAACGGTCACGCCGACTCCGCTTCGTTGGCCGAGGCCGTCGACGCGATCTCCTCCGACGTGCTGGCCTGGCTGCAGGCGATGCCGGACAACTTCAAGACGAGCAGCCACGCTCTGTCCAGGCCCAAGTTCGGGCTGATCTTCGCGCTCAAGCACGAGGGCGTGCGCGCCAGCCTCGGCGAGGCGCGCTGCGTATCCGCGATCGAGGCCGTCGAGGGCGCCTGGGAGGACTGCAAGAAGGCGCTCGTCCCGGCCAAGGACGAGGTGGTTGCGCCGCTGCTGGAGTGCGAGGAGGACCTACGCTCCCGCGTCGAGGAGCTGACCACCAAGAATGACATGATAACTGTCGCCCTCGTCTCGCTGATCGCCAAGCACCACGACGCCTCGATCGCGACGCTGGTCGAGACGCTGCTGAAGGTCAAGGCGTAGGTAGATGCGGTGGCGGCGCGGTGAATTTCGCTGTGATGTAAGTAAGTAACATGGCAGGAGCGGCAGCAGCAGGAGTATTTTCGTTAAGTCTTGCCTTCGGGAAGCGAATGGTCGACAAGGGGATGGAGTTCCTCTTCACCGCCTACAGGCTCGATGAGCTCGACCTCGGCACCGGGCGGCAGAAAGTCGAGTGCGAGAAAGTGATCGGCGCGGGCATCAAAGGCGGCGCCTACGCCGACACTCCGGCTTACAAGATGGAGATGCAACAGTGCGCGGAGAAGTACGGAAAGCTGCTCGCCATGTTCTCGGAGCGCGAGCGCAGGGACGCCGAGTCGTTTATCAGGCAACCGAAGAACCTGCGGCTGATGCTCCCTGGCGAAACCGATGCGGCGGTCATGCGGTTGAAAGTCATAACCGCCGCATTTCGTATGCTGCCATTGTGGATCCGTTGGTTGTTGGGAGCCGTGATGCCTATCGCCATCTTTTTGGCTCTACCGCTGATCGTAGCCCTGCTTCAGGTCGTCCAAGACAAGATGATGTTCGCAAAGATATGTGTGCTCTGGTTCTTCTCTCTGGCCGTATTGTGTGTGTTCTTCATCTTCTTTTGACTACTTCTTCTTCTTCGCAGCAGGCTTCTTCTTAGGAGGCGCAGTCTTCTTCTTCTTAGCCGCGGCGGCTGCTGCAGGCTTCTTCCTCGCCGCCACTGTTGCCGGCCTCCTCTTTCGCCCGAGGCCACCGCCCACGGCCAACCCGAACTGCTGGCCTCGGTTGGCAAGGCCAAGTTCGAACTGGACGTCGTAGGCTTCAGGCCCCCCGAAAGTCGCTGACACCATTGACCCCAACACCCCCCCTGTCGACGGAGGCGACCCGGTCGCATCGAACGGCATGCCCGAAACATACTGGTTCCCTTGAGAAGTTGGATCGAACCATGATGCCGCGGTGTCCGATGAACTTGGGAGCACGCCGGCGCTGTCGCACAAAGGTGCAGCCTCGGAGGTGGCGTAGCCGCCCCGCATGACCTTAGTCGGCTTCTTGGCGACCAGCGCCTTCTTACTGGCCGGTCGCAGCGGCGCGGCCTTTTTCCTGGCCGGCTGCAGCGGCGGCGCCTTCTTCCTCGCCACTGACGCGGCTGCTGTAGGCTTTTTCTTCTCGGGCATCTGTTCCTCCTTCTCTGGTCTCACTCCGCACATTTTTTTGGGACCCCCTGTCGGCGCTTAAGGGAGATCCGTGCGCAGTGGACGCACGCACGTGAGAGACGATGATGCCGATGATCCCAGACATCCTCTCGTCGCCGTCGATCGGCATAGGCATGGGCATGGGCATGGGCATGGGAGGCGGCACCATGCAGCAACATCAGCAGAGGATCGAGACGCTATCGCTCAACGTGTCTTACCTCTCGAGAAGGCTCGACATGGTCGAGCAGATGCTCGCACTGCAACAGCAGACGAACGAGGCGATGCTAAGAGCGAGCAGGGACGCGCCTTACAACGCGGTAAGCAGTCACCAAGGCTCGTCCGAGAACCATGTGCAACAACACATGCATCATCAGCTGATGATGCGGCGGCACCTCGTCCCGGACGCAGAGGAGATAGGGGTGGTCTTGGGCGTCTCGGCTGCCGGAGCGGAGGGCGTCGGCAGAAGCACGGCTGGGGACGTTCAAGTCGTGATCGTCGACGACACGTCTGGCAGTGCCTCGCTCGTCGAGCACTGCGGCGGTCGCCGCGCGGCCTTCTAAGGCGTCCGCCTAAGGCGGACGGTGAGAGACACACAGAGATGTCGGCGACACCCACCGAGCTTGATGACTACTTCCCAACCGAGTCAGAAGAAGACCAAGAACGATCTCAGGATGAGGAGGAGTTCGGACTACAGATGCGACTGCTCGAGTACGAAGCCGAAGTGCGCATGCTCAGGACGCAGCTCGAGAGCCAACGCGCTCTGATGCAGAGCCTGCAAGCGTCCCTGCTCGACGGCGGCGGCCACGTGCTCTCCGACGACGGAGACAGAGGTACGCCCCTGCCTCCTCTGTCCGAGGCGTGCAAGCTCGGGGACGTCGCCGTCATAGCTGCGCTCCTGACCGATTCGCCGTCGAGGTGGGGAGACCTCAACGCCGCGCTGCAGGTCGCCTGCCAGCACGGCCGTGCCGGAGCGGCAGAAATGCTGATCGGCGTCGGCGCCGACGTGCACGCGGACCACGGCAGCGCACTGCTCTGGGCGTGCCACACGGGCGGCTCAGAGATCGCGGCGATGCTGCTTGAGCGAGGCGCACGCACCGACGTGATCAACGGCCTGCCGATGCGCCTGGCGGTCAGGGGGGGGCACGCCGGCGTCGTCGAGCTGCTGGTCGGGGCGGAGAGAACTCTCACCCCCTAAGGCCCCTCGATGGCCCCCTTGTCTTCGGCGTCGGTGACGCGGACTTCGCGCCTTGCACGAAGCGCACTACGGCCTTTTGAGGCCAGAGTACCTGGAGCGAAAGAGAAGGCAACGAGAGGATGGCGAGCCGGACGCGGGCGTACGCCCTAGTTAGTAAGCCAGTGTCTAGCGAGTGACGGAATCCTCGCGTTTCCAGAATTAGTTAGCACTCTGCTCTATTGCATTAGATCCCTGGCTCCCGAGAGGTCGAGGGGGGGTGCCTCAATCTCTACCCTCTACTTGCGGTCCGCCGAAGGAGGCGGCGGCGCTCAGGCCAACGGAAAGCAGAACACGTCGGCGTCCTCGCCCTTCCCCCCACCCATCTCGACGCCGCAAACCCTCGTACCGCTGGTGTCGACCTGGACCTGCTTCATCGCCTTCCCCCCGTAGCCGACCCATGCGTCGCCGGTGTCCTTGTTTGTCTTGCAGAAGACTGCGCCGCTGTCCCCGACGCCGCATACGGTGTTCTTCTTCAGCGACACCTGCGTCAGCTTCTCCGGCGCCGCCGGCAGCTGCCTCCAGTCTCCCTTGCCGATGTCGGTCGCGCAGTAGATGTTTTGGTCGTTCGGGTTCACGCCGCAGGCAGCCACTCCGTCAAGCGATACCTGTTTGATCAAGCCGGGCATCTGCTTCCAGTCACGCTGGTTGTATCCTGTGCAGAACACCGCGTTGTCGTTCCGAGTTGCGCACATCTGCGTTTTGGAGACCGACACGTTGTTCATTGGCCACCCCGTCGTGAGTTGCGCCCACATGTTCGCATCATTGGAGAGCTTGTCGAAGTCGTACGTGCAGAACAGGTTGCCTTCGTCGTTGATGCCGCACAGCCTCTTACCGTCAACCGATACGTCCCTAAGCCCTCCTTGCTTTTTCACCCAAGTGCTCCCATTGTCCTCCGAGCAACGGACCGACCTGTCTTTCTTGATGCCGCACAGGATACTATCGGACACGGACACGTTTGCAAACTTCTCGACTCCGACCTTTGTCCATGCAGCAGGGGGGGGTGCAGCCGCAGGTGCAGCAGGTGCGGGTGCAGCTGCGACGCCATTGGACGCAACGTTGGCTGTAGACCAGGCAGACCACTGGGGGTCATTGTTGCGACGCGAGGTCGAGTTGGGGAGTCCGTATTTGTCAACATTTCGCCAGCAGTGTTGCATTTCCGAGCTGAACGTCATCGACTTGCAGGATCCTCCTTCCTTATTTGCACACAGATTGACGCATTCTTGGGCGCTGTTAGCCTTCAAACTGTCACCAGTTCTATCATCGCCGAAGCCTCGGCTTCCTGTCCAGATATATCCGTCTCTGTCTCTGTCTAACTGGGCGACGTTGCCAGTGTAACCTCTCGGCTTGGCTTCGCGCCAAGGATCTCCGCTCCCCCCATACCGGCCCTTGAACCGATAGCACCGTTTGTCGTCGGGGTCGTAGTAGATCGACTTACAAGTGTCTCCTTCCTTGCCGGCACATTTACTCGCGCAATCGATGACGTTCGCAGCCGGCACGGAGTCGCCCGCTCCGTATCCCTGACTCCCTTCCCATAGTACGCCGTCATTGTCCCTGTCTAACTTATTACTGCAGTAGACCATGCTGTCCGTTCCGACGCCACACGCCTTGCCCCCTTTTCCGTCGAGCGATATCTGCTTGAGCATCCCTTCTTTCTTGGCCCAGCTGCCGCTGTCGTCTCTGCAGTAGATTTCCCCGCTGCTTGTGATCCCGCACAGCTGTCCGCCGTCCATCGACACCTGAGTCAGGGTGCGGGAATCCGGCGGCTTGATCTTCACCCAGTCGTTGGCCGGCGACTCGATGTTTTCTGTGCAAAAGATCTCGTTGCTCGCATTCACGCCGCACCCCCGTTTTCCGTTGATCGAGATCTGCTTGAGCACCCCGTCCTTCTTCTTCCAAACACCTATTTTGTTGAAGGGCGCCCACCATATATCTCCCTTGTCGTTGGTGCCGCACATCCGTCCTTCCGAGACGGAGACATTGTCCAAGTACCCGTCCATCTTTTGCCATTTCACGGATCCGTTGCCCAACAGGTCCATGTCGTCAACGCAAAAGATTTCCTTCTCCTTGTTGACGCCACACGCCTTCTTCCCGTCGATGGATACGTTCTTGAGGAGCCCGCCCTTCGGAGTCCAGGTCGCCCCTCCATCCGTCGAATACTGGATCCGGTCGTCGGCCTGGAGACCACACATCCGATCCCCAGATACGGAGACGTACGTCAGGGCTCCGACCGATCCCTTCTTTACCCACATCGCGATGGCTGCGGTGAGCGGTGCCAACTGCGCCGACTGAACAGACAGCTCGTCGTCGCAGATTTTTTTGTTCTTCATGGCCGTCTCGAGGTCCGATAGAGCCTTCTTGAGATCCTTCCTCAGCTTGGGAGCGCCCGACACCACATCCGCGCCCTGTTTGATCATCAGTTCATCCAACCTTCTGATCTCATCGGTCGTGATCGAGGCCGATATCTCGGCCACGCAACGCTGTTGCCCGTTGACGGTCTGGGTCGTCAGAGCGACCAACGCCGGTTTCTTGTTGAACGGGTTGAACCATTCGTTCTCGGGATCGTCATTTGTGACTGCACACGGATCTCCCTCCTTCGGGTTGAGCAGTCCGAGGCTGTTATCCGCGATCACGCATGACCTTCTGGTGGAAGATTTTGTATCGCTCTGCATCGCTTCTGACTTGAAGGTATAGCTGTCCTGGCCGTCAGCGACATTGACGGTACAACCCGTGCTGATGTGGAGTCGCCCTTGTTCGGTCAGGCCCGGGGCGAAGAAGCCCTCGGTCCTCCGTTGCTTGTCTTTCGTGCTCCCCCATGCACACACCAATAGGATGATAACTGCAGTCGCGACGACCGTCAAAAGGATTCCTCGCGCCAACTGCATGTTGTCTGTTGATAGATACCTGTTATTTTTTTGAGTGATGCTGTGCATCACTGAGTTAGATACATGACCTCATCCGTCACAACAGATCGCCCGTGAACCAGTGCCGTCCGAGACGTTCGCACCCCAACAATCAAGCGCATAGATCACGGACACGCTTGGCCGTCTTTTCCATCACCTCGCCCCACAGCGAGAGCCCCGTACTGGCGTTGTTGTACGCGCCGATGACAGTCGCTATCTCGCACTCGACCATCTCCAGCCTGCGCCTGCTCTCGTATAGCCTGGCTCCAGCGGCCTCCTCCTCCTCCTCCCATCCTCGGGACCTGTCGTCCAAGGCCATGGCCCGCGCGTCTGCCTCGGCGTCCGCGCGGATCGCGTAGGCGATCTTGGCCTCCGCCAAGTCAATGCGAACGCCTGCCTCTGTTGCCTTGGCCTCGGCGGCGCGCCACCGGCCGTCCGCCTCTGCCGCCTTGGCCGCAGCCGACGCGCGCTGCGCGTCTGCCTCTACGCACATGGCGCGCGCGGCGGCCATCTTGGCGCCGGCCTCTACCGTCTTGGACTGGGCCGCTGCTTCCTTGGCGAATGCGGCGGCCATCTTGGTCCTCGCCGAGGCGGCCTTGGTTTCGGCGGCGGCCTCTTCGCCGACGGCGACTCTGAGCATCGCCGATGCGGCCGCTGCGCGGCCCACGAACTCGCCCGCGACGACCTTCATCCGTTTCATCTCGGCCGCGGCGGCCGCGGTCTCCTCGAGACACTCGGACTCGAACGCCTTTTTCCTCTGGTCGAGCAACGATCTGAACCGCACCTTCTCCCCGACCAGCTCGTTGATGTTGGCCTTGACCTGCAGCACGCTGTCCGCCTTCGCCGCATGCTCGCGGAGTAAGGCGCCGAGATGCTTGTGCGAGCGCCTCAGGTCGATGCGCCCGGCTTCGAGCTCGATTGTCGCGTCGCGGACGTCGGCAATGACGCCCTTGTGCGTCTCCTTGATCATGAGGAGGTTGCCTATCAGGGTCTCGTTGACCTCGCGCATCTTGTTGCGCTTGGATTCGAGCAGGAGGTTGAGCGTCCGGAGGCTGCCGTACGCGCCGGTGGGGTCCAGCAGCTGAAGAGGCAGAGGCACGAATGCCGTGCCGCCCTCGTGTGGGTCGGCCGTGGCTGCGACGCATATCGGCCCATGCGAGGGCGGGCCCTGGTCGACGACCTTCTCCGTGTCTTTGATGCGGAGCATCTCAAAATCGACGCCCGAGGCCTTCATCGCCATGGTCACGTACGCAATGTCTCCGACCCCGAGCGTCTTCTCCCTCCCCTCATAGCCTTTCATGCGTGTGTGCGCGCCGGAGAGGATGAAGGCCTCTGCCATCGCCACAAACACGTCCCGTGTGTCGCAGAAGGCAGAAAGGACGTCGGCGACCCTGCCCTTGTTTTTGGCCGCATCGTGGAGCGCGGACAGAAACCTGGTCAGGTTCGAGCGGGAGGAAGGAGACTGCTGCTGCATCTTTCTGTTCTGGGCGTGTTCGACGGTTCGCTTCCTGAATTCTGAGAGTCCCGCGTGTATCTCTGCGTTTAAGCGCGTCTTTATGATAGAGGAAAGAGACATATAGACGGGATTATAAAGATCGGCCGCGGCTTTGCGCGTTTACATCAATGTACGTCTATCCGTATACACATTTGTGTGTCATCGAAGACTTTTAGGGCTCGATCCCCTCATCGTCCACGAACTGGGGCGCCGCCTTTCCGGCCTCCTCCTCCTCATCCTCAGACTCGGCCATCATCAGCTTGTTCGCGGCGGGCGCGGGCGGCGCCGCGATGCGGCGCACGACGGGCGCCTTTGCGGCCGCGGCGACGTCCTCGTCGTCCTCGGGCGCGTCCTCCTCGGTCGCCTGGAACGCGTATCCCGAGAGGCGCACCGTCTCCTCCATCTTGAGCTGGCGGACCTTCAGCATCGCCCCGAACTTGCTTCCGACGATCCAGATGGCGCTGATCTGGAAAATGACCTGGAAGCGCGCGCCCTTGGTACGAGCGCTGGCGTACGCCTCGAGCATGTCGATCTCCTCGCGGCGCGAGCCGAACGACGGGAAGAGGAACTTGCCGTCCTTGAAGGGCAGCGTCATCTTGACCGTCGGCGCGTAGCGCGGGTCGACCTCGCCGGTCTGGCGGTCCTTGGGGTAGCGGACCGTGGGCGAGAAGAGCGCCTCGACGACCTCGACGGACGCGTACTTCTTCTTGAACCAGGCCTGCGAGTTCTCCATCGCGTCGATCACGAGGCGCTTGTCGAGCGACTGCAGCGTGTCGAAGAAGGCCTGGACCCCCTCGCGCGACTCGCGGCCCTCGAACGAGAGGTCCAGGCTGTACTTGTCAGGCCCCCCGTTATCACTCGGCCACATGCTGACGCCGAACGGCGCCTTCATCGCCGGGGTCTGGAGGTAGAGCTGCTGGCTGTCATAGGAGATGAAGATCGTCTTGCCGCCGGTCGCCTGCTGCTTGGGCAGGCCGTAGGATATCTTGCGGATGTCAAAGTTCTTGGGGAGGATGACTTCGCTGGATGCTGACATTCTCGAGTAGGACGGAGTGTGACTGCTTTGAGGGACTGTGACTGCTTTGAGGGCGGTCGGCTTGCTGGTTGGTGAAGAGTGGGGAGAGGGCATCGCTTTAAGCCCAGATCGGATCATGGCGTCGACCCCGCAGTGCCGACCCATACCCGCCGTGGTAGAGGGTCAGGCGCTATCCGGTGGACCTGCTGGCTGCTAATTTTTTCCAGCTGTATTTTCAATGCATCAACGCACTGTTACTGATGAAGGCATTGAGAACAGCCAAAAAAGCCTCCCACTGGAAACAATCTGGATCGACCCAGCGAGTTCGGATTTTCGAGGACCCCCACGACGGCAAATTTGCAGCCGACGTCGGCGAGGTCATCGTGGAGCTCTTTGACTTCAAACCGTGTGATGCCGAGAACAAAACCGCGCACAACGGCGAATGGGTAGGCCAAGACACCATCATGTGCATCCTCGAACAGCTCCAGACCCTGCCAGATGCACAACTCTCTCTCTTCCGGAAGTTCAGGCCATTGATCACGTTACTGAACAACGGGGTGTCATTCTACCATACCATTACCAAAGAGGTCGTGGACCCGTCGGAAGACCTCGTGATCATCGTCAAGGATCACGACCACAATCACTACTTCTCTGTCCTCGTGGAAACGTTCCCGAAACAAAAGGCCATCCACGTGTTCGACTCCCTCATGGGTCGAAAAGATGCGGAAGTGAAGACCTTGCTCGCCAGCATGTTCGGATCGTCGGCTTTCATCGACTACAACATTCACAACTACACGCGGCACAACTTCACTCTGGAACCCTTGCAGACCGGGGCCACCTGCGGCCCGTGGTCTCTGTGGATCGCAGTGGCCTTCATGTTCGACGTCTCCAAATGTCGACGTCGGCGCAACGACATGCACGGGCGCATGCGTGTCAAGGCAGTGAAGATGCCAAACGACGACGTGGTCGGCTTTTGGAAGAATCTGACCTATTTTAGAAAAATCACCACCCGTTCACGTAGGATGTAAACGACGCTCCGCCGCCCCTCTCCTCAATCGTCAGACGTCATGAGCCTTGGCGTGGCATCCGACCCCATGATGCAGCGTCTCTTCGCAGACCTCACGTCGGAAGACAAAGGGGCGTTAGTCGCCTGGTATCTCGATCGGTGGAACGAGGCCTTTCCCGACGAGCCCCTGGCCGTTACGCCCACCGTCGAGGAGGCTTTGAAGACCAAGACGCCACACCCCATCGTCTGCTACGTGCCCGTCGGCGGCGCCGAGTCGAAATCGCCGTTGCCTCAAAGCCATCGCGAGGTCCGCGATATGACGATCGAGGCTCAGCTGATGGATTCCCTCGGCTACGCCTTGTCATCCTGGGACAAGTTCCAAGACGACCCGTTCGTTACCTCGTACGATACCCGAGCTGGGGACGGAGGGCTGTACCTGTACATACTGAACAAGATCCATGAGTAGACAGACATGTTGGTGTGTGTGGCCTCTCATGGTATGGTTCTTATTTTAAGATTAAGCAAAGAACCCGCCGCCGCTTCACTTTGGTAATTTGTCCATATATGTCAATGGGAAGATGTGATCGTGTAATGTCCTCATGCAGCCTTGATTGTGTCCGTCTCTGTAGTATGTTTGATGCAGAGTCCAGTTGGGTGCACGTACCATCGTGTGTCCGTCTCTCTGCAGAGTCCATTTCCATTCATGCAGCTATTCTGTACCAATATCTGAACGTAGCTCAAAACGGGGTTCGTTCGACGCGTCTGTCCTGCCGATCATCGCATCTCCCTCTCTGATAAGTGAAAGAAAGACATGTCGACGGAGATCGCCGACCCTCTCGCCGACGGCTGCGGAGTCAGCGACGCGGACCTGACCGTGCCCGCCGGCGCGCTTCTCGGCGACGCCGAGCGTCCGTCGCGGTGGCTGTCCGACCTGCATCGGGACCTGGACGTGGTTTCGTCTTCCTCGGGCGCCTTGACGCTCACCGCGGCCCTCGGCGGGGGACGCACGCGCCTGCGAGGTGGACGCGAGTACCTCGAGGCGCTCGTCTCTCGTTGCCCCTGCGACGACTCCGCCGTCCTTCGGAAGCGCCAGGACGTGTTGCGCCGCCTCGAGGAAGCTGGGCTCGGCGGTTCGAAGGACGACGACGACGAAGCCTCGGCGGCACGGCTGGCCGCGCTCGAGCCGGACGCGCTGTGGTTCTTCCGCTTGAAGGAAGACGAGGCTCTGCAGGCCGTCGTCGACACGGCTTACTTCGGCGTGTGGCCCGCGACGGCGCTCAACCGCACGTCGCCTTCGGCGCTCTCGGCGCGCCTGGTCTACCAGGTCGCCGTGTCACCTCTCGTCGGCGTCCTTTCGCCAATCCTGTACTTCGTGGTCCCGTACATCGTGCTCTGCATGTCGTCGTCGACCAAGGGCATCCCGAGGATCAGCTTCCTCGAATATCTCTGGCATATGGCGCGGTCGGCGATGGGATGGGCTCAAAAGGCGGCGTCCGCCTCCACGCTCATCGGACGCAGCGTCGACGCTTTCTCGTCGTGGGCGCAGGTCGCGTCGGCGCTGCTCTCGATGGCCATGTACTTCTCCAGTGTCGTCTCCAGCTTCCAGGTTTCGGCGGCGGTGCGCCGCGTCTGTCGCACGGTCTCAGACCGCGTAGACGGTGCGCTGGAGTTCGGCCGCGAGACGCTCAGGCGCTCTGCGGCGGTCGGGTGGGACGCCGAGGCCGCCGAAGCCTGGTTCCCGGGCGCGCGGTGCTGCTCCGTACCCACACACGGGCGCCTGCCGACGAGGCGGCCGATCGCGATGCTCCCTTGCCTCGCGGGGGCGCTCGGCAAAGACCCATGCGATCTCGCGTCAGGTCATCGGCTTTGCGCCGCGGCCACTTTCGACAGGAAGGCGACCGAGGCGTCATTGCGAACGGCCTACGCAATGGACGCGGTCGCCGCGCTGCTGCGCTCGCGCTCCGACCTCGGCATGTGCTGGGCAGAATACGTAGACGGCGCCGGCGGCGGCGGAGACAACAGTCCACCGGAGCTCTCGCTCCGCGGGCTGCGCCATCCGTGCCTCGACCCCTCGACTGCTTCGCGCAACGATTGGTCGCTCGGAGGCGGGGCGGCGAACAACAACGCGCTGCTGACAGGCCCCAACGCAGGCGGGAAGAGCACGCTGATGAAGGCCGCGCTCTGTGCGGCGCTGACTGCGCAGACGCTGTGCATCGCGGCGTGCACAGAGTGCCGGCTGACGCCCTTCTCGGTCGTCAGCAGCCACCTCAACATCGCGGATCTAGCCGGCAGCGAGTCGCTGTTCCAGGCCGAGATGGCGCGTGCACAGCGCGTCATCGCCGACCTCGACTCGCTCTCGCCGTCGCAACGCGCCTTGGTCGCGCTCGACGAGGTCTTCAGCAGCACCAACCCGATCGAGGGCATCTCGGCGGCGACGGCGGTGGCACGCAGACTCGCGCGTCACCCCGGAGCGATCATCGTCGTCAGCACGCACTACCTGCACCTCTGCGCCTTGCTCAAGGCGTCGTTCGCGACCTACGGAATGCCGGTCGAGCTCGACGCGACGACGGGGGGCGTGCGACGGTACCCGTACAGGCTCCAACGCGGGCCGTGCAGGCAGTACGTCGCGCTCGAGCTGATGCGCGCATCTGGGTTCGACGAGGGCGTGACAGGCGACGCCATCGCGGTCAAGAACGCGATGCTGCTACCAGTTACAGCAGACGCAACTCGGCGAAGGCGACGAAGGCGTCAGGGGTCGGAGAAGGCGAGGATGGGGGCATAAAGCATTGGTAGACGAGGGGATGTCCCATTCTCAGGCGACTCTGCTGTAAAAAGGGGCGGCTAGCGGACGGAACTTTTGTTTGGCGGCCACCAATGACATGTTGGATGTGGTTTGACGAGAACCACGGATGCCTGCACGGGTCCTTCAGAACATCCCAATTTTTGCAAAAAGGCGCTCACGCCGGGTATCCGATCACCAACTGGCCGCACGCGTGTCCAACAGGGGGCCGTGTCGATATAGGGGGGTCGCGCACTCCTGCCGTCACGACGACGACGAATGGTACCAGAGCATGCCACCGAGGGCGGCGTACGCCTGTTGAGCTTCGACGTCGGCCTCAAGCATCTGGCGTACGCGCAGGTCTTTGTATCGGAGGAGCAGGATGAGCCCGGGCAGCGGAAGCAGACGCTCGAACGCTGGGGGGTGATCGACGTGTTTGCCGACGCGGGGGCGTCGGCGGCTGCGTCCCTGCAGGACGAGACGAAAAAGCCCAAGAAGAAGAAACCTCCTGCGCCCGAGGCGCTGACCACGGCGCTCGTCGAGGCGCTCGACCGCCATTTCTACGACGACCCATCGAGGCGCTACGACCACGTCCTGATCGAGAACCAGCCTTCGCAGAAGAACCCGGCGATGAAGGCCGTGCAGGTCGCGATCCACACGTACTTTGCGACGCTGCGCTTGTACGCCGACTGCGTCGGGAAGGTCGTGCTTGTGTCCGCCAGGCGCAAGCTCGAGGGCGACGACGAGCATCAGCAGCAGCATCAGCAGCAGCCGCGGGGACCGCCAAAGTCCGCCGGCGCCGCATACCGCGAGCGCAAAGCGCGCTCGGTGCAGCTCTGCCGCGCGTTGCTGCAGGGCGAGATGAACGACGCGGCCGCGTTAAGCCAGCTCGACGGTGCGAAGAAGAAGGACGATCTGTGCGACGCTCTGCTTCAGGCGTCGTGGTTCGCGAAGAGTATCGTCGGCAGCGGCCTAAGGCAGTCCCGCCCCCCTCGCGGGCAGAGAGGAGGACCATGAAGCTTCAAGATACGCAATCGGCGTCCACAAACGCCCGCGCCGGCGCCCGGACGCTGTTGATGGTCTCCCTGTCCCGTTTCTATGAGAAGCCGGCCAACATCTCACGAGCTCTCCCGTACCTGACCGGGTCGTCCTCAATCAGCCTCCGGTTGATCGACTGGTTCGTGACCAACTACGCCAAGACGCACAACGTCGTGCTCGCCCGTGCCGAGCACGCCGGCGGCGGAGGCGGCGTCGGCCACATCAACGTGTACCTGAGCTATCGCGCGCAGCTCAAAGCCTACTCCAAGCAGCAGTTTGACCCGTTCAGGCGCCGCGACCGCATCTCGTTCTTCTACCAGCCAGAGCAGTCGTTCGAGACGACCATCGGGCAGCTCAACTTCTTCCGGTGGATGCTGCAGAACCAGGTGATCGAGTACGTCACGGAGCACGCGGCGGAGATCGAAAAGGACATGCTGGCGCTGGCGCTGGCGCCTCACGCGGACACCGACGAGGTACAGGCGTGCACGTCGGCCGGCCAGACAGACGTGTCGCCGTCCGCCGCCGGCACTCAGCACTCAGCTGCGCAGCGGGGGGGCGCCGGCGCAAGGCGGCGGGCGCCGCAGGCGCAGTGTAGAGTGACGCAGAGCATGACGCGTGTCGGTGGCCACCATACGGTGGCTTTCCAGTAGAAAATTGGGATAGCGACAGACGTACCAGAATATGCACAGAACCAACGATTGCGATGTCAAGCAACTTCCAGATGTTTGAGCGGGCGCTGATCGACGGTATAAACCGCGAGCGACGAAGAATTGGGAAGCCTGTGATCCCCGTTTCCTACAACCTACAAGGGATTGCAAGGATGCACGCGTACGATTACTGCATCACTAAGCGCATGAAGGGGCACCTGCACTCTTGGTCTTCATGGACGTACTTTGACGACCACAGGAACGCGCACATGATGCACAACTTCCCACGCTTGCACTCGAGATATACGGGAGACGGATACGAGGTCGCGGTGACGACGTCCAACTCGGATGCCAGCCCGGAAGAGCTGCTCGCGATGCTGCTGAACAGCCCGGGCCACCGCGACGTGATTCTCAGCCAGGGCATCTGGCGTAACGACAACTGGGGCGCGATGGGCGTAGGCTACATGCGGTTCGAACCGGGCACGTTTCCGCCTGGTGAGATGCATGTGTACATGTGCGCGTGGTTCGGTGTCGAGCGCGATACAGATGTCATGACATGACCGTTTACAGCAGTCACACTTGAGAATGGGACACACCTAGCGTCGACCAGGTCGTTTAGGCCCATCCTTTTGTATGCGTATATGTTGAACCATGCATCCTCCCACCATTCGTGCCATCTGTGCGAAGACGTACCTGAAGCTGAGGTCTTACAGGAATTGCTCGACGTCCCTCGTTCGACGCTTCATCGATGGGTGTCGTCCAACCCGATTGTTCAAAGGCAACGAAAGGCCAGGAGAGTTACCACAGAGGCCGTCGATCACATCAGACAGATCTTGGAAGA
>Ga0209702_10005680_pt1 | contig 16719 bp, 15 predicted proteins | sample FRY01_FD_187210 | JGI IMG/M metagenome (GOLD analysis project Ga0209702, IMG submission 187210) | Freshwater microbial communities from Lake Fryxell liftoff mats and glacier meltwater in Antarctica - FRY-01 (SPAdes) (version 2) | ecosystem: Environmental > Aquatic > Freshwater > Ice > Glacier...
GGGAGCAATAGCGCGTAACATCGCTAGTCCCAGTCTTTTTTTTGCCCTTCGTTTCCGCTGAGGTGCTGCTTGAAGGTCCAGATTGTCCCGATCGCCAGCGTGGTTCCATACGCTCGGAACCCGCGAAAGAACGCCGGCGCGGTGGCAAAAGTGGCTGCAAGCCTGGCCGAATTCGGCTGGCGGCAGCCGATCGTGGTGGACAGCGCCAACGTGATCGTCGTCGGCCACACACGGCTGCTGGCGGCGCAGCAGTTGGGCATGACCGAGGTGCCCGTGCACGTCGCCGATGGGCTGACGGCGAACCAGATCAAGGCATACCGGATTGCTGACAACCGGGTGCATGAAGAGGCCGAGTGGGACGACGAATTGCTGGCGCTGGAACTCGGCGACCTGCGCGATGCGGGTATGGACTTGGCGCTGACCGGGTTTGACGAAGATGAACTGGCGCGGCTGACGATTGAGACGACGGATGGCCTGACGGACCCGGATGACGTGCCTGATGCGCCCGCCGAGCCAGCTACTGTGCTGGGCGATGTGTGGCTGCTGGGGCGCCACCGGCTGGTCTGTGGGGATAGCACCACGGTTGATGCTGTGGACGCCTGCCTGGCGGGCGTGAAGCCCCACCTGATGGTCACTGATCCCCCGTATGGGGTGGAGTATGACGCGGATTGGCGGAACCATAGAATAGGCACCGATGGGAAAGCCATCGGTGCTCGTGCCGTCGGCAAGGTCGCAAACGACGACCGCGCCGATTGGTCGGAAGCGTGGGCGTTGTTTCCGGGCGACGTGGCCTATGTCTGGCATGCCAGCTTGTTTACAGGAGTGGTATCCGGCAGCCTCACAGCATCCGGCTTCGTGCTTCGGTCACAAATCATATGGGCAAAGAGCAATTTTACCATCGGCCGTGGTGACTACCACTGGCACCACGAGCCCTGCTGGTATGCTGTCCGCAAGGGCGCCACGGGCCACTATAACGGCGACCGAAAACAGAGCACGCTCTGGCAGATACCCAAGCCGACCAAGTCTGAAACCGGCCACTCTACCCAGAAGCCAGTCGAGTGCATGCGCCGGCCGATCGAGAACAACAGCAACGCAGGCCAGGCCGTTTACGATCCCTTCTCCGGCTCTGGCACCACCATCATTGCAGCGGAAATGCTTGGGCGAGCCTGCCACGCCATCGAACTGTCGCCGTCCTACGTCGACGTAGCAGTCCTGCGCTGGCAGCAGTTCACAGGCCAAGCAGCCACGCTGGAGCGAACCGGCGAGACGTTTGACGAGATCGCGGCCCGCGTGGGCGCACAAGAGGCAGCGTGAGCCAGGCCGCTGCGACCTACCCAGTCGGAACGATCGCTGCGTTGCTCCTGCTCACAGTGCGGCGCGTGCAGCAACTGACCGAGCAAGGCATTATCCCGAAGGCCGAGCGTGGCCAATACGCCTTGGCGCCGGCGGTGCAGGGCTACGTGAAGTTTCTCCGAGACCGTGCGCTCAATGGCGACGCTGGTGACAGCGAAGTGGGCGCGGATAAAGCTCGCATGGTCAAGGCCAAGCGTCGCGTCGCCGAGGTGACTGCCGACGCGATGGAAGGCAGCAAGATCGACCGCGCTAAGACGCTGGAACTGGTGCAGGAGTTGGCCCAGGCCGATCGTGACGCGGTGCTGGCTTGGCCGGCTCGTGCTGCGCCGGTGATGGCCGCGGAGCTTGGCGTCGATCAACACGCATTGCACGCCGCTCTGGATGCTGGCCTTCGGGCGCATTTGACGGAACGCGCAGAGATTCACTTGGGGGTTTGATGTTCGACGGCGCCGCGGCACTTCGGGCAGCCTGGGGCACTGGAAAAAAACCCGAACCTCTGCTGACGGTATCCGAATGGGCCGACAACTGCCGGATGCTTTCGAGCAAGGGTAGCGCGGAGCCGGGGCCATGGCGCAACGCTCGCACGCCGTATCTGCCCGAGATCATGGACTGCCTCAGCCCGTCGCATCCGGCGACGCGGGTGGTGTTCATGAAGGGCGCGCAGGTCGGCGCCACGGAAACCGGCACGAACTGGGTGGGCTACATCATCCAGCACGCGCCCGGCCCGATGCTGGCGGTGCAGCCTACGGTGGAGCTGGGGAAACGGTTCAGCCGCCAGCGCATCGAGACGTTGCTTGAAGAAACCCCGGTCCTGCGCGGCCTGGTGGCGTCAGCGCGGGAGCGGGACAGCGGCAACACGATGCTGTCCAAGGATTTTGCCGGCGGGCAGTTGGTCATCACGGGCGCGAATAGCGCGGTGGGCCTGCGGTCCATGTCGGCCCGCTACCTGTTCCTCGATGAGATCGACGCCTACCCGGGCGACGTAGAGGGCGAGGGCGATCCGATATCGCTGGCTTCGGCCCGTGCGCGGACATTTGGCCGGCGCCGGAAGGAATTCCTCGTGTCAACGCCGACGATCGCGGGCCAAAGCCGGATCGAACGCGAGTATCTGGCCAGCGATCAGCGGCGGTTTTTCGTGCCGTGCCCGCACTGCGGCGCGATGCAATGGCTGCGGTTTGAATTGCTGCGGTGGGACAAGGGTAACCCGGCGAGCGTGGCCTACCACTGCGAGGAGTGCGGCGCCGGCATCCCGGAACGGCACAAGACGGCGATGCTGGCCGGCGGAGAGTGGCGCGGCACCGCGGAGGCGCAGGATGCGTCGGTGGTGGGCTTCCATATTTCGGCGCTTTACTCGCCTGTCGGTTGGTTGTCCTGGGAACAGATTGCGCGCGACTGGGAAGCGGCGCAGGGCGACGACCGGGCCATAAAGACGTTCAAGAATACCGTGCTTGGCGAGACCTGGCAGGAGTCTGGCGACGCGCCGGATTGGCAACGGCTATACGACCGGCGCGAGGAATGGCAGCCGGGCACGATTCCGGCGGGCGGGCTGTTCCTGACCGCGGGCGCGGACGTGCAGCGGGACCGGATTGAGGTCTCGGTGTGGGCGTGGGGCTTCGATCGCCAGTCGTGGTTGATCGTGCATCGGGTGCTTGAAGGCAACCCGTTCGAGGCAGCGGTGTGGGCGAAGCTCACTGAATTGCTGAACGAGAGTTGGCGATTGGATTCCGGCCGGCCGATGGGCTTGTCGATGACCGCGATCGACTCTGGCGACGGCATGACCACTGCCGAGGTTTACGCCTACGTGCGGGCGGCCGGTAGCCGCGTTATTGCCATCAAGGGGCAGGACGGGTTGCGCCAGCCGCTCGGCAGGCCATCGGATGCAGAGGTCAAGCGCGGCGGCAAGCGCATCGGTGGGCTCAAGGTCTGGCCGGTCGGGTCGTCGTATCTGAAGGGCGAGCTTTACGGATGGTTGCGGCTTGAACAGCCGACTGAGGAAAGCGGCGACATTCATCCGCCGGCCTATGTGCATCTTCCGGTTCATTCGGCTGGCGAGGAATTTTGCCGCCAGTTGACGGCCGAGAGTTTGGTGACGCGCGCCGGGCGCAATGGGTTTCGGAAATTGGAGTGGGTAAAGACGCGGGAGCGCAACGAGGCGCTTGACTGCCGGGTCTATGCGCGGGCTGCGGCGGTGCTTCACGGCGCCGAGGATATGACGCCGCGGGCGTGGCAGGCATTGGCATCGGCGCGTGGCGGCGAAGTGCAGGCGGCGGCCGTTGAGGCGCATTGGTCTGGCGTGCCGGCAGTTGCAAAGACTTTCGCGCCCCCGCCGCAGCAAGCCCAGCGTGGGCGTGGTGTGGTGAGTGGCGGGCGTGGCGTGAGTTAGAGGAGGCGAGATGGCGACTTACACTGTGCAGCTCGCCGCCGTTGAGGCAGCGATCGCCAAGGCCGAAGGGGGCCAGGAGGTTGCGCTCACCGACGGCCGCCGCATCCGCCGCGCCGACCTGGTGGTGCTGTACGCCGAGCGCGCCCGGCTGACCCCGCTTGCCACCCGCGAGGCCGCCGGCCGCACCGGCCCGTCGATCAGCCGGGGTGCCGGTTGGTGAACGCTCTAGATCGCGCCATCGCCTACGTGTCGCCCAGGCTGGGTGTATCGCGCGCCCGCGATCGGTTGCGGATTGGCGCCGCATCCGGCTACGACGCCGCCAAGCGCGAGATTGCGGCGATGCGGAACTTGTCGGCCAAGGCGCAGACCGGCGACGCTGACACGCTGCCGAACCTGGACCTGATGCGCGCCAGGTCGCGCGCGCTGATCATGAATGCGCCGCTGGCCGGCGGGGCGATCAACACCGTTGTCACCAACGTGGTCGGCGTCGGCCTCCGCATGTCGCCGCAGGCCGATGGCCGCACCCTGGCCGCGCTGGCCGGCATCACGCCGGAACAGGTCAAGGCGTTTGAGGAAGCCGCCGAGCGTGAATGGCGCCTATTCGTCCGGGCCGAGCATTGCGACGCCGCCGGGCAGATGGGTTTCGCCGCGATTCAGGAACTCGCGTTCCGGTCCACCCTGGGCAGCGGCGATTGCTTCGCGGCCGTCGTGCAAGCCCCGCGCGGCCGACCGTTCGATTTTGCGCTGCAACTGATCGAGGCCGATCGCGTCAGCAATCCGCAGTTCAAGGCGGACGGCAACATGCTCGGCGGCGGCGTTGAGTACGACGCCGGCGGCCGTCCCGTCGCCTATCACGTCGCGGAAATGGACCGAAACACCTCTGTCAAGCGCAACTGGCGCCGGATGCCTGCGACGGCGCCGGACGGTTCGCCGCGGATGCTGCATCTGATCCACCGGGACCGGATCGGCCAGTCGCGCGGCGTGCCTTACCTCGCCCCCGTTATGGCGGCGCTGGCCGACCTTGACCGCTACACCCAGGCCGAGATCACAGCCGCCGTGCTGAATGCCAGCATCGCCATCCTTGGCGAATCGCCCACCGGCGACAGCCCTTTGAAAGCCGAGGCCGCCGCCGCCGGTGGCGCAGCCAGCAGCAGCCCCGGCTTCCGCCGCGCCGAGATCGATTTCGAACCCGGCATGGTGCTGGAAGGCTTCATGCCGGGCGAGACCATCAAGAGCTTCGACGCCACCCGGCCCAACGCGGGGTTCGATCCCTTCGTGCAAGCAGTGCTGCGCCAGGTCGGCGCCAGCCTAGGCCTGCCGTTTGAAATTCTGGTGCTGCACTTCACCGCCAGCTACAGCGCCGCGCGCGCGGCATTGCTGCAAGCCTGGGCGTTCTTTCGCATGCGTCGCGCCTGGCTGGCCGGCGGGCTGTGCCAGCCGGTGTATGAGTTGGTGGTCCAGAATGCCGTCATGCGCGGTCGCATCGCCGCACCCGGCTTCCTCGCCGACCCGACAATGCGCGCGGCCTGGTGCGGCGCTCGCTGGACTGGTCCCAGCCCTGGTCAGATCGACCCGCTCAAAGAGGTGAAGGCCGCTGAAATGCGCCTGGCGCTGCGCCTGTCCACCCGCTCGCGTGAGACCGCCGAACTGACGGGCGACGACTGGGAGCAGGTGGTAACGGAGTTCGGCGAGGAACTGGCGTTGATGAAGATTTTGGGCGTGCCTGAAGTCGATCCCGCGCCGCCCCTGGCAGTCGCCCCGGATATGGAACAGGCCGACCCGATGGCGCCCGATGCCGTCGACCCCGCCGAAGTCGGCGACCTGGAGGCAGCATGACATCCCGCATCATCGCCCGCCTCGTCGGGCATCCCTGGCTGATCCAATCCGACGCGCTCGACACCATGCTCGCCCTTGCCGCGCGCGAGGTCCCGGACGAAGCGACGATCGACGCCTGGAAGCGCGGCCCGGAGCGGCAAGCACTCGCCACCCGCCAGGGCGACAGCCTCGGCAACGCGCCCACGGCCCGCGTGCGCAACGGCGTTGCCGTCGTGCCAGTTGCCGGCCCAATCTTTCGCTATGCCAACCTGATGACCAATTTCAGCGGCGCGACGGCACTGTCGGATTTCGCCGCCAACATGGCCGCGGCCATGGCCGATAGCCGGGTGAAGTCCATCCTGCTGGAAATCGACAGCCCCGGCGGCGAGGTCACCGGACTGGCCGAAGCCGCGCAGTTGGTCGCCGATGCCGCGCGCGTCAAGCCGGTGGCCGCCTTCGTCGAGGGGTCCGCCATGTCGGCCGGCTATTGGCTGGCCAGCGCGGCGGGCGAGATCGTCATTTCCAGCACCGGCGCAGTCGGATCACTCGGCGCCGTGGTGGCGATGCAGGACAGCCGCGAGTCGCAGGTCAAGGCCGGCGTGCGGCGCTATCAGTTCGTCAGCAGTCAGACCCCGAACAAGATGTTCGATCCCACCACCGACGCCGGCGCCGCCCGGCTCCAAGCGTTCGCCGATCGTATCGCCAGCGAGTTCCTGACGGAGGCTGCCGCCAACCGCGGCATGACCGTCGATGGCCTGCTGTCCGCCAGCGATGGCGGCGGCGTGTTGGTTGGCGCCGATGCCGTCGCCGCCGGCCTGGCCGATAGCGTTGGCGGTTTCGAGGCCACGTTGGCCCGCCTTGCCGCTGGCGATGCGCCGTTGCGCGCCGCCCGCACCCCCACCGGCCGCACTCCGGTCGCGCGTGCCGACAATCCCACCCCCGGCCCAGCACTGCTGGCCAATATCGAGGAACCCACGATGAGCGATCCCGCTTCGTCGCCTGTTCCGGCCCTGGCGCCGGAGACTCCCATCGCCGCGAACCCCGCTCCTGCCCCCGTGATCGCGGCGCCCGCGCCGGTTGATCCCGTGGTCGCCGAGCGCGCCCGCAGCGCCGCCATCTTGGCCGCCGCACACCCGGAGTTCGCCGCGCTGGCGTCGCTGGCCGTGGCGAACGGCTGGCCGGTGGATCAGTTCACCGCCGCGCAAAATGCCAGCGCAAGCGCTGTGGCAAACGCCCGCACCCAGGCCACTGCCGGGGCCTTTCGCGACAGTCTGCCGGCGCCCATCGCCGGTGGTGGCGGTGCGCCGGACGCGCCCACGGATCCGCTCGCCAAGGCCAGCGCCGAGTTCGCCGCCAGCGATGCGCTCCAGCGCGAGTTCGGCACCGAGAGCCGCTACCTCGCGTACTGCCAGGCGGTTGCCGCCGGCAAGGTTCGCGTCATCTCCAAGCGCGCCTGAGCGGCATACAAGAGGAACCTGACCCATGACCCAGCTCACCGCGGCCCTCAGCCGCACCTACCTGCAAGGCGATCTTGACGACCTGCCAGTAAAGGCCACCAGTGCCATTTTCGAGGGCACTGCGATCGGCTTCGTGTCCGGCTATCACCGCCAGCTCGCCGCCACCGATGAATTCGCCGGCTTTGCCATGCTGGACGTTGCCAGCGTGGCAACCGACGGTCTGGCCAATGTCCGTGTGCGCAAGCGCGGTCGCATCGTGCTGACCATCACCTCGGTGGCGGTAACGGATATCGGCAAGGCGGTGTTTGCCACCGATGGCAACGCCTTCACACTGACCCAGGGTTCCGCCGCTCATGTCGGCCGCGTGGTCGGCGTCTACGGCACGAACCTCGCCGTGGTGGCGTTCGACGCCAACCGGGCCGGGCTCGGTGGGCAGATCGCCGAACTGACCGACAGTTCCGGCGGCACGGCCTCGGATACGCTGGCTGCGATCACTGGTTCGTACGTCGAGGCGACCATCGAAAACACGGTGGCCAGCCTCGCCGCCAAGATCAACGCCATCATTCGCGCGCTCGGCTGAGCCGAAAAGTAAGGAACCAGAACAATGACGATCGGCACCGGCATCGGCGCGAACTATTCCAGTCGCGCCATCATCGGCAGCTTCTATGAGCGGCTGGCGAACACCAATCCCCCGGCCTGGGTCGGCAATCTTGCCACCCGCGTCGAAAGCAACCAGTCGAGCGAGGACTATCGCTGGCTTGGCATGACGCCCGTGATGCGGGAATGGGTCGGCGGCCGGGCGGCGCAGGGCTTCCGCACCAACGGCATCAACGTCGCGAACAAGGTTTTCGAAGCGACGGTTGAGGTCGATCTCGACGATATCCGCCGCGACAAAACCGGGCAGTTCCAGGCGCGCATCGACGAACTGCCGGGCCGTGCCCAGCAGCACCGCGCGCGCCTGCTGAGTGACCTGATCCTCACCGGCGAGTCTGGCCTCTGCTACGACGGGCAGTTCTTCTTCGATACCGATCATTCCGAGGGCGCGTCGGGCACGCAGGACAACGACCTGGTGTTCGATATCTCCAACAACGCCACCGGCGGCACCTCCACCGCGCCGCTGGCCGACACCATCCAGGGCGCCGTCCTCCAGGCGGTGCAGGCCATCATGGGCTTCAAGGACGACAAGGGCGAGCCGATGAACGAAGGGGCCATGAACTTCGAAGTGCATGTGCCGGTGACCTTCATGGGCGAAACCCTCAAGGCTCTGACGATGCCGCTGGTCGGCGGTGGCGACAGCAACGTGCTGCTGTCCAACCAGTTCCGCCTCACCCCGGTCATCAACCCGCGCCTGACCTGGTCCACCAAGCTGGCGGTCTACACGACGGACGGCACGACCAAGCCGTTCATCGAGCAGGTCGAGCAGGACCCGACGATGGACGCGATCGCCGAGGGCAGCGAGCTGGAAATCCGGGACCGCAAGCACCTCTACACCGTCACGCGCATCGGCAACGTGGCCTTCGGCATGTGGCAGAAAGCCTGCCTCGTGACGCTGCAAGCCTGATCCCGTGGGCGTTTTCGACGACGCGGCGGCGGATATTTTCGGCGACGAAGATACCACCGTCGCGGCCTCGTTCCGCCGCCCTCCCTACACCTGGCAGGCGTGCCGCGTGATTCTGTCCCAGCCCACCGAGGTTTTCGGGACGGCGCGCGCCGGCACGCTGGAGGCCGAAATCCTCGCCGGCGCCATCATCGACACCCCGCAGCGGGGCGACGAGCTGCTGATTGCCGGCACGACCTACACGATTGACGGCGCCGAGCGCGATGTTCTGGCGCTGTCGTGGCGCCTTACCCTGGCGGATCGGAACTGATGGCGACCAGAGAAGAAGCTCTCGCCGCCATCGCCGCCCGGCTCGCCGCGCAGGTGCCCACCGCCACCGTTGAGCGCGCCCGCCGCGCCCCGGTGGAACTGGAGAATGAAACCCTCCCCCGCTTGGTGCTCGCCGGCACCGACTGGGCGGCCGACGAAACCGCCGAGCCGCTGATCGTCCACTACACGCTCTCATTCGCCGTGACCGGCTACGTGGTGGCCCGTTCCGACCTGCTCACCGAGCAAGCCCTCGGCGCGCTGCATGCCCTTGTGGTGGCCGCCCTGTCCGGATGGACACCCGCCACGGCCGGGCTCGCGGTGCCGGTCGAGGAAGGCGCGGAGTTCGGCCTTTACGACACCGAAGACTCCACCAAACCCGCGGGCGACTTCACTGCGCGGTTCTCGATGCTCTGCCTCTCCGCGATCGGCAACGGATAGCCGCGTAGCCGCCCCCAATCCGGCCCCTGGGCAAGGCCGCCGCAGCGTCGTGAGACGCCGCTTTCCCCAGATGGAGCCCCCCCATGAGCACCGCGCTTGTTCGGATGAAGTTTTCTGCCCTCGCCGTCAAGATCGAAACCACTGTCGGAACCGACGTGATCGGCGGAACCCCGGCGCTGGCCGATTGGGTGGGTGGCGAATGCGAAGTGCAGTTCGACCCCGACGTGATCGCTGTCCCGGAGTACAACGGGTCGATCGATATGTCCGCGGGCGTGGTTGGCGGGCTGAAGCCGCGGCTGCGCGTGCGCATGCCGATGCGCGGCTCCGGCACCGCCGGCACTGCGCCGGACTGGGCGAAATTGATGCGCGTCTGCACCTTCGAGGAAACTGTCACGGCAGCCGCGGTTGGCGCCCCCACGGCTGCGGCCTCGGGCACCACGACCACGGTGACTGCCGCCACTCCCTTCGCCGCGACGGCTGACCTTTACGTGGGCATGCCGCTGATCGTCACTGGCGTCGCGCCTGGCACGACGGGGATCATGGCCTACACGGCCGCGCGGGTAATCAGCACGGGCGATACCGCGTCCACGGCCTATACCACCGGCTCAACCCTGCAAGTGCCCATCAATGTTCGTTACGGGCCGACCAGCGACGAAAGCGTTCACAAAACCGCCACCTGTTACTTCTACGCGGATGGCGTTCGGTGGACCTTCACGGGCGCGATGGGCTCGGTGAGCCTGGAAATGACCTCTGCCGGCCTGGCCTTCCTTACCTTCGAGCTGCGCGCGCAGTTCGGAGTCAAGTCGATCACCGCGTTGCCTGCTACCGGCGCGGCGGGTGCGCTGACGGCGGCCAATGCTCGTGTTCTTGTGGTTCCTCCGCGGTGGGTTGCGGGCAAGTCGCAGATCAACCTCAGCCTCGCGCAGGTTGCAACCCTGAGCATCAACACCGGCGTCAACATTATGCTCCCCGACGATCCGGAAAGCGCCGAGGGCTACGGCCCGGCCGTGGCGATTGAGCGGGACATTTCCGGCAGCATCGACCCTTACATGAACACGTCGAACAGCGTCGCGCTGATGACGGCGTTCCGGGCCGGAACGGCGATGCCGCTCATGGCGATCATCGGCAGCACGGCAGGCAACCGCTTTTTGGTGACCGTGCCGCGCGCCAAGGCGATCGCGATGGACCCGACCAACCGCGACGGCCTGGCCGCGCACGGGCTGAATTTCAAAGCCGAGGGCGCCGACAACGCCTTCTACCTCACGCAGTTCTAGGAGCAACATGACCGACGAACCCGTCGTTTTTTCCGCGCTCGAAACGGTGGCTTTCACGCCGCCGGACTCGCCGCGCTGCTACGTGCTGGCGCCGCTGTCCTACCGTCAGCGCACGGCGCTGCGCCGGGACATGCGCCGCGTCGGCGGCATCCAGGTCGATCGCGCTGTCGTGCTGGAGGCGTTGCGCCTGGCGGTGCGCTACATAGACCCGAGCAACGGGGGTGTGCTTCTGGATGCGATCGACGAAGCAGAAGCGGCGCCCGACGACCTCGCTGCACAGTCCCGCGTCGCCGCAATCGAACTGGCAGTAGTGGATGTCCCGAGCTGGGTGGCGATGGGCGAGGCGCAGGCGCGCTGGAACGAGGCCTGCCCGTGGGTGGCCGCGCGCCATGGCCTGCGCGGCTGGTCCGGGCCAGGCCTGCCGCCGTTCCACGCCGATGGCGGCCTGGTTCCCGAGGCGTTGCTCGATGCCATCCCCGGTGCCGAGCTGGCCGCGGTGGGCTGGCGTGCCTACCTGCTGGCCGTGCTGGGTCGCAATGCGGTGGGAAACTCCGAGGCGCCCTCGCCTGCGCCCGAGACCCCGAAGGATTCGCCGGAGGGCTGAGGCCGCTCGATGGGTCGGATTGGTTGGTCTGCGGCGAGGCGTGGGCCGGCGACAATCCCCGGCTTGTGGTGCCGCAGGAATTTCACGAGTTCATCCGCCTCTGGTCGGCTTGCCGCGGCGAAAGCGGCATTGCGCATTGGCCGGACGCGGGCGGCCTGGGCGATCAGGCGGCCTGGGTCGTGGATGCATTCGCGGCACTCGCTGGGCTCGACTACGCCATGCGCGAGGCCGATCGCAAGCAACGGGGCGGATGAAGATGTTTCTGAAAGCCACCGTCACAGGCAACCCCACCGCGGCGCTCGACCAGGAGGTGCGCCGCGTCGCCGCCGCTCTCCGCCGGGCCGTCACCACCACCGGGCAACAGGTGCAGGCCGAGCTGCGCGCGCAGGCCCGCGCCGGCGGGTTCAAGGACGGCGGCAAGTCGATTGCCAACTCCTGGCGGCTCAAGGTCTACCCGGCGCCTGGTGCGGGGCCGCGAACCTTCCGGCCGGCGGCGTTCGTGACGTCCAAAATGCCGGAAGCGGTGCGGGCGTTTGACAGCGGCAAGCCCATCACCGTGCGCAACGCAAGCGTGTTGGCCATCCCGACCCCTGCCAACGCGATCCGCGGCAGCCGTATGCGGGTCACTCCGCAGCAAATGAAGCGGGCGAAGGGCGAGACGTTCTATCTCCGATCCAAGAAAAACCCGGCTGTCACGCTTTGGTGCATCAAGGTCCGTGGCGCAAGCAATGTCGGCCGGCGCGGCGCTTCCGGCAAGCTGCGCCCCGGACGCCTGCGGCTATTCGTAGGCTCCGGCGTCGGGGTTCTGACCGGCAACCGCAAGGGGCAGCAGGCATTTTTGAAGGCGACGCTGGCAAAGGGCTTCGTGCCGATGTTCCTGCTGATGCGGCGCGTGTCGCTGCGCAAGCGCCTGGACGTGGCCGCCGTGCGCGGACGCGCTGCTGCGATGTACGCCCGCAACGCGGTGCGCGAATTGTCGGCGGGGCGCTAAGGCATCCTGCCGGTGCGGCGCCAGAAAAGCAGGCATTCAGTGTGAAGCTGGTTGGCGCGAGCGTCGCGCTCCAAGTCCAGAAAGCTGGTCCTTGGTAAAGAAGCCAACGAAAATTGCACCTTAGTGCGGCAATTCGCGTTGGCTTGTCCTTCTTCGGTTCGGTCATAGACAGCATTGAGCCGCGCGTAAAACTCCCTGTGCGTTTTTTGTTCGGCCAATTGTTCGGCAGAAAACCCGCATCCCGTTACCGCCAAGCACGCCAGAACGACTAACCGCATCGCATCCTCCTGTTTACGGCGGCGACGGTACCTGAATCGCAACCACATTGCTACCGGAGGGCGAACACATGAGCGGCAGCAAGCCCACTGTGGCAATCAGGATCAGCGCCGAGGGGGCCGACAGCACTCGCGCCAAGCTCGAACAGGTTGGTGCAACCGGCGAGGCGGCAATGCGCCGGGTTGCGGCGGCGGCGGGTTCGACTACGCCGGCAATGCAACGGCTTGCCGGCGCATCTGACGGGCTGGCACGATCGTTCTCCGCGATGCCGGGTTTGATGGGCGATGGTGCTCGATCTATCCAGGGCCTCACTGCCGGGCTGGCCGGTGCCGGCGGCGGGTTCGCTCTAGCTGCGGCGGGCGCCGCGGCGTTCGGCGTGGCGGTGGTGGCAGGGCTCACGGCTGGCATTCGCGTCGCCGAGGAATATGAGCGGCTGGGCCTGCGGACGGCAGCGGTCATCAAGGCCACGGAGGGCGCGGCCGGGCTGTCGGCGGCACAGATTCGCGCCCTGGCGGTCAACATCGGCGACGTGACCTTGGCCTCCACGACACAGGTCGAGGCGGCGGCGCAAAAGCTGCTCACGTTCCGCTCGGTCGCTGGGGACGTGTTCGAAAAAACCATGCGCCTGGCGCAGGATCTCGCCGCCGTTGGTTTCGGCGATATCAGCAGCGCGGCAACGCAGCTCGGCAAGGCGTTGGAAAACCCGGTCGAGGGGCTGGCGGGATTGACCCGCATCGGCATCACATTCTCGGCCGCTCAAAAAGCCGTCATCAAGCAACTGGACGATACCGGCCAAACAGCCGCAGCGCAGGGCGTTATTCTGGAAGCCGTTGCGCGCCAAGTAGGCGGCGCCGGGGCTGCCGAGGGCGGCGGCCTGTCTGGCGCCTACGATGATCTCGGCGATAACGTCGAAAAGTTCCTGGAGCGCATCGGCAATGCCGGGCCGCTCCAGGTGGCGACGGCGGCAATCCGCTCGCTCGCCGCGGCGGTGGACGGGCTGAATATCGCATTCGACGCGGGAAGCAAGCTTTTCACCGGCGGCACTGCCGTACAGGCGTCGAATACGGCCATTGCGCGAGCACAGAGCCAGGTGCGCGCTGCCGAGACCCCGGACTCCTACGGCCAGATTAACCAACCCGCGCTGGATGCAGCTAACGCGGTGTTTCGGGATGCACTCGCGGCGCGTACAACGATCATCACCGCGGCCGATCAGGCGCAGGCGGAGATCACAGCGCAGGCGGAGGCAGCGCGCAGCAAGACGGCGCTTGAAAAAGCCACTGCCGCGCAGGTCGCGCTGGAACTGTCATTGAGCGGACGGCTGCGCGCGGAGCAGGCGTACGCGGCCGCAGTGCAAACGATCGACAACAGCGTGCGCGAAGGTGTCCGCACGCCAGAGGAAGCGGAGGATTCGCGCGGCATTGTGCGCCGCCAGCGCGACGCTGCGATCTTCGCCGACCTGCTCGCCCGCACGAAACAAGGCCTGGTGGCGGTAGAAACGCTATCTGCCGCAGAAACCAAGGCGGGCGACAAAGCCGAAAAGGTTGCCGAGAAACGCCAGCGCGTAATTGACAAGCTCGAATTGCAGATCGCGGCAGAGAAAGCCGCGATTGCGGCGGTCACTGAAGGCACGACTGCGACCCGCGAATCCGCCATCGCGCTGGAAACCGAAGCGAAAATCCGCGAAGCCGGCATTCCGGTTATCGAAAAACGCACGGAGCTTGAAAAGCAAGCCGCCGAACAGATTGGCATTAGTGTCGCTGCGCTGGATAAGCTTCAAGCAGCGCACAAGAAAGCCGACGCCGAAGCCGCGAAGACCAAGGCGTTTCAGGAAAAATCCTGGAACGAACTGGCAGGTATCGGCGAGCGCGCCTTTGACCGACTCGGCGACTCTCTCGTCGATGCCTTCGTGAGCGGCCAGGGCGCGGCTGTCAATTTCGGCAACGTCGCGCGCGGCATCATGGCGTCGGTGATGGCGGATATCGCCAAGCTCGCCGTCGTCAACCCGATTCTCAACGGCCTGTTCACCAGCTCCGCCGGCGCGCGGCCGACACTGGCCGGGGCGTTCGGTGGCGGCACCACCAGCCTGGGTGGTGCCGGGTTGGGTGACATGCTCGGCCTTGGCAACCTGTTGGGCGGCGAGAGCATCGGTTCGATGCTCGGCTTGACCGGCGCCGGCGGGCTGCTGGGCAGCACTGCAATCGCCGGATGGAGCACATCCACCAACGCCGCGCTGGCAGCCATGGGCGGCGTCTACGGCCCAGCGACGCCGGGGGCCGTGGCGGCGGCAGGCGGTGGCGGCCTGATGGGCGGCGCGGGGGCGACATTCGGGCAACTGCTCGGCGGCGCCGGCGCTGGCTTCGGCGCGGGCATGCTGCTCAACAGCCTTCTGGGCGGCAACCAAACAAGCGGCATGATTGGATCAGGCGGCGGTGCGCTAGCCGGCGCGTTGATCGGGTCGATTGTCCCGGGAATAGGAACGTTGATCGGCGGCCTGATCGGTGGCACCGCCGGCGGCGGCCTCGGCGGCCTGATCGGCCCCGGCGAGTCCGTGCGCGGCTACGGCCTGCGGCTGCAATCGGCAGGTTTCGCCGAAGGGGGCTCAAGCGGCGGCGGGGGGTTTTTCGGGGCAGGCGCTGGACCCAGTGGGCCGGCCAGCAACGACTTCGCGGGCAGCCTTCTCCCGATTTCCCGCGACTTCTACAACGAGTCCGGCAGGGCGGTGTTTGATGCGGCCGACCAGCTCGTTGCCGGGCTTAATACCTACATGGCCCAACGCGGTCTCCAGGTGCGCGGTGTCTCGATTGTCGAGGGCAACAAGAACCAAGCCGGCAACCTCGGCGCGGCCTTCGGTGGGTTGTCGTTCGCAGCCGGCGACCAGCCCGACCTCAACCGCACCCTGGCAGGAAGAACATTCGCTGATCCGGCTGCGTTGGCGCAATACGTCGACGGTTTTTTCGAGATCGAAGCGGCCATCAAAAGCCTCAACGCCGAGGCGGTGCCGCAGTTCACGCTTGCCCTGAAGGCCGTCAACGACAATTTCGACGCTGCCACCGCGCAGGCGCTCAAATACGGCTACGCGGAAAGCGAACTGGCCGGAACGCGCGCCAAGGCAATCGCAGAGCTTGAAGCCGCGCGCACGGAAACGCTGCGCCAGTCCGGCGTGTCTCTGGCGATCAGGCGTATGGTCGCCGGCGGCGATACCGCGCAAGCGGACCTCGCACGCCAGACCGAGGCGGCAGCGGCGGAGATCGTCAGCTTCGGCCGGGCGCTGGACGCGCTGGCGATCACTGCCGAGGACAAGGCCAACCGAATCCTCGACCTGGAGCGGACGCAGGCTGCCGAGCGGCTGGGCATCATCGCGCGATTCGGCGAACAGTCCGCGCAGGCGTTGCGCCAGGCCGGCGGCAACATCCGCGCCTACCTCGACAGCCTCGCCACCGGCACCGCCGCCGGTGCATCCCCCACCGACCGCCTCGCCGCCGCGCAGACGGCGTTCAACACCGACCGCACGCTGAGCATGGGCGGCGACCGCGATGCCCTGGGGCGCGTCACGGGCAGCGCGGACGCCCTGCTTTCCGCCGGGCGGGATATGTTCGCCTCCGGCCCCGGCTTCCAGTCGCTCGTGGCATCGGTCAAGGCCGGCCTCACTGCGCTGCCGGTGGTGCAGTCCTACGATGCCATGCAGGCTGCGTCGCTTTCTGCGATCCAGACCGCAATCGTAAACGGCACGCTGAACACCGCGACCACGATCCTGCCGGCCGGGAATATCGTGCAGATCGCGGGCGGGATTTCGTTCGGCGCGGTGGAGGCGGGGCTGGCGGCGGTTGTGACCGTCCTCGCCGCGGTGCACGCATCGCTCTACACGATTGCCGGGGTCACTCACGGGCAGTTGCAGGCGCTGAACGCTTCGACGGTTGCCGGGCAGCACGCGCTGAACACCTCCATCGTCGCAGGGCTCGGCGTGGTCGCCACGAACATCGCCACCCTTGCCGCCAACGACAACGCCGGTTTCATCGCCACGGTCGCCGCACAGAACGCCGGCAATACTCTGGCGGTCGCCGCAAGTGCTGCACAGGTTGCCGCGCAGAATGCCGGAAACACTCTGGCGGCTGCCGTCAGTGCTGCGCAAATCGCCGCACAGAACGCTGGCAATACCATCGCAGTCAGCGCCAGCGCCGCGCAGGTGGCATCCCAGAACGCGGGGAATACTCTGGCGGTTGCCGCAAGTGCTGCGCAGGTTGCCGCGCAGAACGCCGGAAAC
>Ga0209702_10005685_pt1 | contig 16713 bp, 15 predicted proteins | sample FRY01_FD_187210 | JGI IMG/M metagenome (GOLD analysis project Ga0209702, IMG submission 187210) | Freshwater microbial communities from Lake Fryxell liftoff mats and glacier meltwater in Antarctica - FRY-01 (SPAdes) (version 2) | ecosystem: Environmental > Aquatic > Freshwater > Ice > Glacier...
ATATAGGAGTTTGTTTTGCGTCTCTGCAAAAAACATCTGAGTAGCCTTGTCCGACTTGTCATAGTCACTGCTGAGTGAGAAGAGTTCACGTACCTTTTGATAAAAACGTTTTTCAGAAGTGCGTATTTCACGAATACGTTCTAAAAATTCATCAAAATAATCAGGGCGACCATCTGGATTTTTTAGCCGCTCATCATCCATCACGAAACCTTTGATGAGATACTCTTTAAGGTGCGTGTTTGCCCATTTTCTAAACTGAGTGCCACGCATGCTTCGTACTCTAAAACCTATGGCAAGGACCATGTCTAAGGCATAGAAAGTAACCTCATACTCCTTACTATCTGCGGCAGTTGTAAAGTAATTCTTTACAACTGATTTTTCTTCTAACTCATTTTCTGTCAATATGTTAGATATATGCTGACCTACGTTTTGCTTAGAGGTGTCAAAAAGTGTAGCCAGCTGTGCTTGGTTCATCCAGACCATGCCATCTTTGGTGTGGAGCTGTACAGACGTTTGGCCGTCTGATGTGTTGTATATGATTATGTTTTGCTGATCTTCTTGCATTCTGGTATTTTTAGCATCACAAAGTTATTCCTTCTTATTTAGACTTATGCTTAGACTTCAGTTTGATATTTCGTTCCTTTGCCGCAGTGAATCTGGAACACGTAGAAATACAACTCAAAAAACGCTGGGCATCTGACTATAAGTGGGGCAGGAAGCAGGCGGATATTTGGGATGCACAGACTAATTTTATATACAAGATTGCAGACTTTGATGTTGTGGTGGCTAAGATATATGATGAGTTTAATACGCACCGTAAATACGAAGAGCTTAGGAACTATGCTCTAAATAGATGGTACAATTTTCAAAGTGCTATGGCGGTAGAGCATATTTTTAGTACACATGCTAAAGTTCGCAAGGTAAAAAATGATAAAGATCGTGAGAAGGATTTTTATATTAATGGATTGGCTTTCGATCATAAGACCAGCATATTTCCTAGCGGTTTTGGGAAGGATGTTGATTTTGCTCAGCAGCACCCAAAAGAACTGGTAAAGTGGCTCTATATAAACCAAAGCGAGCAGCAACGGTTTCATGCCAAAAACAGAATGTTTGTAGTGTTACACAAAGCAGATGGCGAGCACTGGAGGCTAAAAGCAGAGCTAAGCTGGATAAAAGTATTGGTAGATAGCTATCTTGATAGCTATCGAGAGCTGGATCTAATCTCTTTAAGGCATAGCCAAGGTATAGTGAAGACTGACGTGATTTTCGGGTTACGATAAAGTGAAATTGTGATCACTCAAGTATGAATTATCAGTGTTCTCAGAAGGGTACTTTTTACGAGTTACTTTTTAGTCTTTATATATAGAGAAAAATTGTTGGTAGAATAAGAATAAAAGGCGACTTTTGCAGCCCTGCTGGAAGAAGGAGAACCAGCGGGATTAAAAAAAATAAAAATGGTAAAATTAAGACTTCGTAGACAAGGAAGAAAAGGAAAACCTTTCTACTACATTGTGGCGGCGGATGCAAGAGCTCCTAGGGATGGTCGATTTATTGAGAGAATTGGTTCGTATAATCCGAACACCAATCCAGCTACAATAGACCTAAACCTGGATGATGCGGTTCGTTGGTTAGGTAATGGTGCAGTTCCGACTGACACTTGTAGAGCAATACTTTCTTACAAAGGTGCTATGCACAGACATCATCTTAATGGTGGTGTGGCTAAAGGTGCATTCACTCAAGAACAAGCAGATGAAAAATTTGCAGCTTGGATGAATGATAAAGCAGGTAAAGTAGGAGAGAAATCTGACGGATTGGCTAAGGCAGCAGCAGATACAGCAGCAGCAGCTCACGTTAAAGAAATTGAAATCAAAGAAGCTAGACGTAAGGCAATTGCTGAAAGAAATGCACCAGTAGGTGTAGCAGAAGATGCAGCCGCGGCAGCATCTGTAGAAAGTGATGTGGCAGAAACAGCTGAAGCAGTAGTAGAAGCAACTGAAACTCCTGCAACTGAAGAAGTTGTAGCAGAAGCAGCTCCAGTAACTGAAGAGGCTCCTGCAGAGGAAGCAGCTCCAGAGGCAGTAGTAGCAGAAGCTGAAGCACCAAAGGACGAAACTCCAGAGGCTCCATCAGAAGAAGCTACTGAAGAAAAAGCATAATACGCTATGGTAAACAAGGACAGCCTGATATGTATTGGATACATCAGTCGTCCTCATAGCTATAAAGGAGACGTTCAGCTCATGCTGGACCGAAAAATCGTCCCGCTAAAACGGGACGATTTTCTTTTTTTAAAAATTCAAGGTCTGTATATTCCCTATAAAATGATTGGGATTAAAGGAAAGCAGGATGATCCTATTCTGTCTTTAGAATTTGTAGATACTTTTGAAAAAGCAGAGGAAATATCTAGTATCGAGGTATATACTGATACTGAAGTATTGCCAGAAGAATCTGAGTTGTCTCTTATTGGTTTTGAGGTAATAGATAAGCATAAGGGAACCATAGGTAAGGTAGAAGACGTTCTTGAGTTGCCCAAGCAAATAATGCTACTGGTGCCGTATAATGGCGAGACTAAGTATATCCCACTTGCAGATGATTTTATTGACTATATCTCTATGGAGAATAAGGAGATTTGGCTTACTCTACCAGATGGTTTATTAGAAATATGATGCACAGAATAGATATAATATCGGTGCAGCCTAAGCTAATGGAAAGTCCGCTCAATCACAGTATTGTACAGCGAGCAAAGGACAAAGGGATAGTAGAAATAGTGCTACATGATTTAAAGCAATTTGGCCTAGGGAAATACAAGCAGGTAGATGATGCCGTGTATGGAGGTGGAGCAGGAATGGTTATTCGCTGTGAGCCAGTTTTTGATTGTATAAATGCATTAAAAGCGGAGAGAGACTATGACGAAATTATCTATATGTGTCCAGATGGTGAAGTGTATAACCAAAGTGCAGCAAACCAGCTTTCACTCAAACAAAATATTATTATTCTCTGTGGTCACTACAAAGGCATAGACCAGCGTATCCGTGATGAGATTATCACAAAAGAAATAAGTATAGGAGACTATGTGCTCAGCGGAGGAGAACTAGCAGCGGTAGTAGTAGCAGATAGTATCTGTAGATTGATACCAGGTGTGATATCTGATGAGGAAAGTGCTCTTACAGATTCGTTTCAAGACGGATTACTCGCTCCCCCCGTATATACTCGTCCAGCAGATTATAATGGCTTAAAAGTGCCAGAAGTTTTGCAAAGTGGTCATTTTGGTAAGATAGCAGAATGGCGTGACGAGCAAGCTTTAAAAATCACCCAAGAGAAAAGACCTGACTTGTTAGATTAGAGGCTTACAGAATTCCTTAATATCCACTTCCTACATTTAGTTCCATCGCCTCACCAAAGAGTAGATCTCTGTCTATAGGTACTACACCTATCTGCTCGCACACTATACCTCCTGCAAGGTTAGATAGAGCCGCCGTAATTTCGTCACTAATACCTGCTGCCACGCATAGTGCAGCTACAGAGAGTACAGAATCTCCTGCACCGCTTACATCTACTATTTTACGAGCATGAGCAGGCAAATGAATAGTCTCTGTTTCATTAATAATAATAACTCCATCCTCTGATAGGGTAGTCATTATTTTATCAGCATTCAGTTTTTGACGTACAGTACTTGCTAAAACCTTGATATCTCTTAAGTTTAGTTTCTCTGTGATATTTTCGGCTTGCTGAATCTCTTTTTTATTGGGTTTAAAAAGTGTAACTCCCTTATATTCATAGAAATTATTGAATTTAGGGTCTACCACCATGGGCACTTTTTTGTTAGTACAAAGAGCTATTACACGTTGTATCAATCCCTCAGTTAAAAGTCCTTTGTTATAATCCTGAAAAATAAGTACATCCACTTGGTCTATAAAGCTATTCACAGCTTCATAGACTAAATCTTCGACGGACTCATCTATGTCGGCAGTCTCTTCTTCGTCTATTCGTAAGAGCTGATGGCTATTCCCTATTACTCTTGTCTTTACGGTAGTTTTACGATTGTAGTCATTAATCAATCCATCGGCTACTAATCCGTTTTCTCTGCAAAGTTCTTTTAGACGTTGGCCATCTGCATCATTTCCTTTTATACTGCAAATTATAGGCTCAGCCCCTAGAGACTTTAGATTCAAAGCTACATTAGCTGCACCTCCTAAGCGTTGCTCTTTTTTGGTTAGATTAACTATAGGCACAGGAGCTTCTGGGCTTATTCGAGATACAGAGCCATAGAAATAGGCATCTATCATCACATCCCCAAGTACCAATACTTTAGTGTTTTCGAATTGATTAAAGAGTCTAGATATATTCATTAGCTAAGTGCTTTGGTTATTCTTGAGGCCGCTTCTCTCAGGTCTTTTTCCCCACTTGCATAGCTTATCCGTATATGGTCGTCCATACCAAAAGCCACACCTGGAACTATACTTACTAGGGCTTCTTCTAAGATGTAATTACAAAAATCAAGACTGTCTTTTATTATGTGTCCGTTTATGGTTTTGCCATAGAATGAGGATACTCTTGGGAAGAGATAATAGGCACCTTTTGGAGTATCTACTTCTAGGCCCTCTATTTTACTTAGGAGCTCTACCATAATATTGCGGCGTTCCTTATATATTTTTACCATTTCGTAGGTAGGTTTCAGGCCGCTATTTATCGCAGTTACAGATGCCCACTGAGCTATGCTGCAAGTACCCGAAGTGAATTGGCCTTGAAGTACGTCACATGCTTTCACTAGTGCTGCTGGGCCAGCCATATAGCCTACTCGCCATCCAGTCATAGCAAATCCTTTAGATACGCCATTTATAATAACCAATTGGTCTTTTATTTCTGTATATTGGGATATGCTTTTGTGCTCTTCTTCAAAAACAAGGTGTTCGTATATCTCATCACTAATGACGGTGATTTGAGGATTCTTTTTTACGATAGCAGCTATTTTTTTAAGCTGCTCTTGAGTCATCATGCTTCCAGCAGGATTATTAGGACTTGAGAAGAGTATTGCTTTGGTTTTGGGAGTTATTTTTTGTTCCAAAGCTTCTATATCTATAGCAAATCCTTCTTCAAATTTTGACGGAACGTAAACACATGTACCACCGCTGTACTCTACCATAGCAGAATAGCTAACCCAGTAGGGTAGAGGAATAAGTACTTCATCTCCTTTTTGTACAAGGCACTGTATCACATTCATAATACATTGCTTGGCACCTGTGCTTACCATTACCTCATTAGCAGAGTAGTCTAAATTGTAGTCTCTTTTAAACTTTTGGCAAATGGCATCCTTTAGTTCAGGTATGCCACCTACTGGAGTATACTTAGTTTTACCTTGCATTATAGCCTCTATAGCAGCATCCTTAATGTGCTGTGGAGTGTCAAAATCTGGCTCGCCCAAGCTAAGGTTTATAACGTCTTTGCCTAAGGCTTTTAGCTCACGAGCTTTCTTGGCCATCCCTATGGTAAGAGATTCCTCCACTCTATTGATTCTATCAGTAAAATTCATTTAGATAGCGAAGTTATTACTTTTACATTTCTGAGGTAAAGGAATGGCAAATATTTTCAATTTTTTTTATTCGTTGGCCTACAAATGCTCTGGTCAAAAAGGTTTCCTAAGCATATAGAAATAGCCTTAGAGCGAAAACATGTTCAAAATTGTAAGGTGTTGGCTAATCGCTTGGATTTGTTAGATATACTCCCAAAGAATGCAGTTTTGGCTATTTAGACTTCTCTTATTTTTCACCTTTTATTCATCAAATTACTTTTTTACACTTACTCGGTCTGATGTACTTCTTCCACATCAAAAATGACATCTGTCCTATCCTTTATCTTCGGTATCAAAGCCCAGTTCATGTCAGAAATAAGCATCTTGCATAATCCAGAATACGTGACTGTAATATGGTAGGTGACTTCTTTGTTTCCTTTTTGCTCTAGTGTACGGTCATACTCCACAGAGCATCCGCCGCCACTGGTCCAGTGTCCTATAAGCGTGTATTTATCAAAGTCTATAGCTGTAGGCATAGCTTCTGAGCAGTCCCTATTACATGAGCTTCGGCGTAACGCTGCAAAGTACGACTCATACGACTCTTTATCTCTAAGCACTACATTCTTCTCATTACTAGAGGAATAATAAAAACAATCGCCAAAATATGTATTGGTTAAAAATTGTACGTCAGACGTGATTTCTTCTTTTTTACATTGCGTAAATAGTAGTAATGAGCAAAATGCTAATGTGAAATAGGAGATGTTTTTCATTTTACGAATATAGAACTAATATATTTATTTAGATTATTCCTTTTTTTTAGAATAATACAAAGATGCCAGCAGTAAGACCGATGAAACCGAGTATGACATGGATGGTGAGCAGCATGAAGTCAAATATAGGATTTTAGTTTGTTGTAGGGGGGCACGTAAAAGGATACAGAAGTGATTAATAGGCCAGTAGCATTAAGTTAAACATTTTAGAGCATCGTCAACAAGTTGAAAAAAATGGAAAATGGAGACATTATTAGTGATAGAATAAATATATACTTTCCGTGTTTGTGAGTTTGGGCGTCGTGAATGTGAAATTGTTCTTCATAAGGCACTTGTGTCTTACCTTTCCATAAAAAGTAGCCAATAGCTATGCCAAGAACACCTCCAAATAGGGCAAAGAAGTAACCTGCAAGCACAAAGGGTTTCATTGATGAGTAATCTTGTATCTTGGACTGTTTCCTTATTTCTTGTATAGTTTCTAAAGTACCATCTGTTAGATCTACTCCCAGAGCGTTAAGTTTTCTTTTAGCAAGTATGTAATCTATCTCATTGGTATTATCATACTGATAGATTGTTTCTAGTAACTCATTTTTACTTAGCGAATTGATATAATACTCTGGGTGACCTTCTAGTTTATGCTCGGCTATGTATTCGTTAGCATATACTGCAATAAGGCTTTTGTATAGTTCTAAATCCTCCACTGAAATATGCAATGTATAGTATAGGTTAAGTCGAGGACCTAGGTCATAGAAGTCTAATAGCTCTCGCTGCTCGCGAACGTCTACAGTTAAACCTTTTTCTGCTAAATAATGCCTAAGATCAAAAGCCGGCTGAAAATGATGAAAATATTTTATTTGTGTTGTTTTCAATTTTTATTTTGTCTTATTCATTTGTCTCTTAATTTCTTTATTCTTGAGCGGAGTCGTCTTCCACTCACTATAGTCAAAACTCGGATTAAGTTATCTTCTATTTTAAAAAGGATAAGCCAATGATAGCAAATAGCTTGTGTGAAGGAGATCTTATTGAGCACCTATATCTTGTAATAAATCCTTCTTCTTGATCTCCCATTGTTTTTTCCAATCATCAAAAGATATGAACGGTCCTTTCTCAGCCTCTTTTATATGATTCACGAAATCTTGAGTATTAATCTCTGGTCCAGGAAGTGCCATAGAGTCAAAATCTTTTTTCGAGTCTTGAGTTTTCGATATATAACTAGCCATAGGTTCTTCTGCGACGAAGTTGTCTTCAAAACTTACAAAATCGAGCAATGCTAATTGCTCGATTAGTTCTTTTGATTTAGGATGGTTTATGTCTATAGAAAATTTCATTCTTTACAAATATAAGATGTCTGAGTGGTTCTGTTATTCTATCCTCTGCGAAAAACGATTACTCACTTATTTACCCTTCCTTAATTCAGCCTTAAACCTTCTATTATTAGACCTTCCCTTATTCAACCTTCTTGTCCGCCGTGGTGGAAACCTTCCTTTATTAAACCTTGAACCTTCCTCTATTCAACCTTCTAACTTAATCTTAGACTTAAATTTAAACTTGTCTTACACCAACCCAGCTCTTTTCAACAACGCATCTGGCTTAGCATCTCTACCTCTAAAACGTTTGTATAGAATAGACGGATGTTCTGTGCCGCCGGCAGAGAGGATGTTTTCTTGGAAGCTCTTGGCCGTTTCTTTATCAAATATTCCTTTTTCTAAGAATGCTTCGAATGCATCTGCATCTAGTACTTCTGCCCATTTATAGCTGTAGTATCCGCTACTATACCCACCTTGGAAGATATGCGAAAACGAGGTACTTGTGCAAGTCTCTTCTACCTCAGGATAAAAGTCTAGCCCTTCGAGTTGCTTTGCTTCAAACTCTTTGACTGAAGTCATCCTGAGCGGAGTCGAAGGGTGTAATTCAGTGGCAGTATTGGTTGCACTTCGACTACGCTCAGTGTGACCAATACTATGCCATCCCATATCTATCTTACCCAAACCTACTTGGCGTATAGTTCCCATTCCGGCCATGAAGTTGCCAGATTTTTTGATTTTATCGATGTACTCCGCAGGGATAGCTTCTCCAGTTTCGTAGTGCTTAGCAAATAGATCGAGGCAGTCTTTCTCGTAGCACCAGTTTTCCATCAGTTGGCTAGGTAGTTCTACGAAATCCCAAAATACACTTGTACCGCTCAGGCTAGCGTACGTGCCTGCTGCTAACATACCGTGCAGTGCGTGCCCAAACTCGTGAAAGAGCGTAGTCACTTCATTAAAAGTAAGTAAAGACGGCTTTGTATCCGTTGGTTTGGTAAAGTTGCATACGATGCTCACGTGCGGACGCTGGTCGCCCTCTGAAGTGATTTTTTGGCTGCGGAAACTGGTCATCCAAGCACCTTGGCGTTTGCCTGCTCTTGGGAAAAAGTCAGCATAGAATATTGCCAAGTGTTTGTCGTTTTCGTCTTTTACCTCGTAGGTCACTACTTCGGAGTGGTAGGTGTCTATATCTGTACGTTTATGAAAGGTAATGCCAAAGAGTTTTTGAGCAGTAGTGAATACTCCGTCAGTTACTTTTTCTAGCTGAAAGTAGGGGCGGAGTAACTCATCGTCAATAGCAAATTTCTCTTTCTTTAGCTTCTCGGAGTAATAGCCGGAATCCCACTTTTGTAGTTGGTCTATACTATCTAACTTCTTAGCATAAGCAGATAGTTCTTCAAATTCTTTTTTAGCAAAAGGAAGTGCTTTCTCCTGTATGTTGTCTAAGAAGTCGAAGACAATACTTGGCGACTTTGCCATTCGCTCCTCTAGTACATAGTGGGCGTGACTCTGGTAGCCTAGCAGTGCTGCTCGTTCCGCTCGCAGGCTTACCAGTTCTTGTATTACGTCTTCGTTATTATTCTCATTATCCTGAAAACCCTTGCTCCCAAAAGCTCTATGCATCTTCTGTCGTAAGTCTCTACGAGTACTGTACGTCATAAAAGGGATGTAGCTCGGGTAGTCCAGCGTGATAAGCCATCCTTCTAATTCCTTAGCTTTTGCCATTCCTGCAGCCGCTTCTTTTATTCCGTCTGGTAATCCATCTAGGTCAGCTTTATCGGTAAGATGCATCTGGAAAGCATTGCTTTCTTTTAGCACATTTTCCCCGAAGGTGAGTGAAAGTTTTGATTTTTGAGCGTCGATGACTTTTAGTTTTTCTTTATCTGCTTCGTTCAGATTAGCACCGTTTCTTGCAAATCCCTTGTAGCTTTTTTCGAGTAGCGTTTTTTGTTCGGTGGTGAGGTTGCTTTGATCTCCTTCAAAAACGGCTTTTACTTTGGCAAATAATCCAGCGTTCATTGCTACTTCGTTTCCGTGAGCCGTGAGCAGAGGACTTATCTCTTGGGCTATGGCTTGCATCTCGTCACTGGTCTCTGCAGAGTTCAGATTAAAGAAGGCAGAAGTCACCTTGGTAAGCGTTTCACCACTGTCTTCTAGAGCTCCTATGGTATTGGTAAAAGTAGGGGCATCAGCATTGCTCACTATTGCATCTACCTCAGCTTTGGCTTCTTCTATGCCTTTAGTTACTGCGGGTACGTAGTGCGTTATGTTTATTTTGGTAAATGGGATAGTCCCAAATATAGTATCGTATGTTTCGAAAAATGGATTCATTAAGGTGCGAAGTTATTATGTTATCCCTAAAAAGACATCTGATAAAAAATAGTATGGAAAACCTATGTCTTGTCGTTTACTTCAAATTACTGAAATCCTTCTTTATACTTGTTATGATGTTAGAAGGGATGTTGTGCTCCTCCATAAACTGTTCCCATTGAGCTATTGCAGATTGCACCTCATTTAGTATTCCTTTTGGATTTTTAATGGTGTATTTGTCTGCTATGGTCAGTACGTCAGCAAGCGAAATGTCTACTCTCTTAGTATTGATAGATAAAGCTCTGCTTGTACGTTTGTAGTTCATCAGCGGATTGAGTGAGTAGGTAAGGTCATACGCTGGAGTCATATTCCATTTGTCAATAGCCTCATTATAAGCAAAGGAGTGATTTTTTAAGTGGTCATCTGTATTGCTAAATACGACATTGAAAACCATACGTTTAAAGAGTTCCTGTATTTCAGCGTGGGGTATTTTTAGAAATAATGCTAAGTCAAAAAGATTTTCATAACTAGAGACCTCTTGATCTTTGAAACTCCATCCTGTAAGTCCTGTAGCTGTAAGTGTGTGCTTCTTTTTGCCGTTTTGTCTATCGTATCGAAGTGTTGCAAAATGTTTGTTGTCTATGGGTTTAGAAGGCATCATCCGTATAGCTATGTGCCTTGCGGTAAGATAGTAGCAGTACTCTATCATTTCCCTTTTATAGCCCACCTCATCTAAGTCCAGTTTTACGATATAGTGATTGTACGCATCTGAATATTCTATATCTCCTGGGATTATTTCTCCCGTTTGTTTGTTCTCAGATATTAAAATTTTGGGTCTAGCTCCTCCAGCAGATGTCCCTATTTTGAAAATATTGATAAGACCTTGATTGTTTAGCTGAGTAGCTTGAGTTGCATTCTTGGTATCCAATACTGCTTTCAATACTTCGGTTATATCTTGCAAGTTTATACTTGTGTTGCTTGGAATATCTATGCTTGGTCTATATTCTAATGCACCCATTCCTCTATTGCCTATGTAGGCCAGTTGTTGTAGTGCATTTATTTTTTTGAGGTTAGTATGGCTAGATTCTAACCAAGTCTTGAATATTATGTTTCCAAACATATCGGGAAGCGAATCTGCTATTTGTGGTGGTAATCCTTTGAAAACGTCATTGTTGTATTGGCTGAAAACTTGTGTTTGGGATACTCGGCGTATGCTCCCCGTATTTGGAAATAGATTGGGGTATTTGTTTTCAGATAAAAAAGTGGGATTGTACTGAAAAAACGACTTGTTCTCATTTTCATCTAATCCTAATTTGCCTATTTCTATTCCAAAGCAGTATACGTCTATGCTATTGTTTTTTGCCATATTAGTACATTGAATCTATCTTTTTACTATCGCTAATCTGTTGGGTCAATAGCTCATTCAGGTTATCCAAGAGATTAAAGTGTTGAGCTACTTTTAGTAAGGTATCTATGGTAAAGTTTTTGCCAGATTCTAAGTTCTGTATGGTAATACGAGATAGGTCTAGTAACTCAGCAAGCTCTGTTTGTGATATGCTTTCTCGTTTGCGTAGTGCCTTTACCAGTTTGCCAAACTGTAGCTTCGTTTCTTTTATATTAGCAGTGTTATATAGCATATTATACTATGCAAATATAGGTAAAATACATAAAATGAATAGTATATTATGCATTTTGTGATATAAAGGTGCTTTCTGAAGGGATACCATTTTTATAGTAGAGAAGGGTAAAGTATATGCACGTAGGGTGTATAAACTGGATTCAGTGCAATTATCGCATTTGCTTCAATATCGTAATTGAACGCCATTTTTACTTGATTTGGATTTGCGTGCTACATTTCATACGCCACAATGGCTTAGATATCAAAAGATTAGTACTTGAATAGGACTTTTTGGCTTAAAGTTAAATTTGGAGGATATGTTGCAATTACTCGAATAGATAGAGAAGTGAAGTTGAACTAAAACAATTCTCACATCTAACCTCTCCTATCTCAATACTAAAAAACAATGGATACTAAAAATTTTACCATAAAGAGTCAAGAAGCTCTACAAAAAGCACAAGAACTGGCGATGATAGGCCAGCAGCAAGCCATAGAAACAGGGCATATATTAAAAGCTTTATTTACAGTAGATGAGGAAGTGATTTCGTTTGCTATAAAGAAAGTAAATGCCAATACGCAACGGATAGATCAAGCACTAGACGGAATACTGCAGAGCTATCCTAAAGTGAGTGGTGCCGGTAGTCAGTACCTAAGCAATGCTAGTCAGCAAACCCTTGTTAAAGCCAATACCTACCTCAAGGAGTTTGACGATGAGTTTGTCACTATAGAGCATATATTTTTAGCTATCATAGAAAGCAAAGATCAAGTAGGTAACTTACTTCAAGATGCAGGAGTATCTAAAAAGGATGTTGTCAAAGCTTTCAAAGAGCTAAGAGGCGGGAGCAGAGCCACAAGCAATAGTGCTGAGCAGCAGTATAACTCGCTAAATAAGTATGCTCGTAACCTGAATAATGAAGCTAAAAGTGGTAAACTAGATCCGGTAATAGGGCGTGACGATGAGATACGTAGAGTACTTCAAATACTCAGTAGACGAACGAAGAACAACCCTATACTCGTAGGAGAGCCAGGAGTAGGTAAGACAGCTATAGCCGAAGGCTTGGCTCACCGAATTATTAGTGGGGATGTGCCTGAGAATTTAAAATCTAAGCAGATCTATAGTCTAGATATGGGTTCTCTCATAGCAGGTGCTAAATACAAAGGTGAATTTGAGGAGCGACTAAAAGCGGTAATAAAAGAAGTAACCTCTGCGGATGGTGAGATAGTCATTTTTATAGATGAGATACATACGCTAGTAGGAGCGGGAGGTAGTGGAGAAGGAGCCATGGATGCTGCCAATATCCTGAAACCTGCTTTGGCTCGTGGAGAGCTAAAAGCTATAGGAGCTACTACACTGGCCGAGTATCAGAAGTACATAGAAAAGGACAAAGCATTAGAACGTCGTTTTCAAAAAGTACTGGTAGATGAGCCAAGTGCAGAAGATGCTATTTCCATACTACGTGGTATCAAAGAAAAGTATGAAGTCCATCACAAGGTGCGTATCAAAGACGAAGCAGTAATAGCCGCTGTAGAATTGTCTCAACGTTATATTTCCGACGTGGTATCAAAGAGAAGTATGAAGTGCATCATAAAGTCCGAATCAAAGACGAAGCTGTAATAGCCGCGGTAGAATTATCTCAACGTTATATTTCTGATCGATTTTTGCCTGATAAGGCCATTGACCTTATGGATGAGTCCGCTGCTAAGCTGAGACTAGAGATAGACTCTGTACCCGAAGAGCTAGATGAGATAGAACGCAAGATTATGCAGCTCGAAATAGAGCGTGAAGCGATCAAAAGAGAGAAGGATGAGAAAAAACTTTCTGTGCTGAATAAAGAGATTGCCAATTTATCTGAAGAGCGTAATCAGATGAGAGCCAAGTGGCAAGAAGAGAAAGCTGTAGTGGATGGGATACAGACTAAGAAGAAGGAAATAGAAGCTTTTCGTATGGAAGCAGATCGTGCAGAGCGAGCGGGAGATTTTGGTAAGGTAGCGGAGATACGCTACGGTAAGATAAAAGAAGCAGAAGAAAAACTCGAGAAACTAAAAGTAGAACTGCTCGAAAGACAAGCGAATAGCTCACTAGTGAAAGAGGAGGTAACGAGTGAAGATATAGCAGAGGTAGTCAGCAAATGGACAGGTATTCCTGTACAGAGTATGCTGCAAAGCGAGCGAGAAAAACTATTGAATCTAGAAGATGAATTACACAATCGTGTAGTCGGTCAGGAGGATGCTATAGGGGCTATCTCTGATGCAATACGTAGAAGTAGAGCTGGCCTTAGTGATCCTAAGAAACCCATAGGCTCATTCATATTCTTAGGTACTACTGGAGTGGGTAAGACAGAACTGGCTAAAGCCTTAGCAGAATACCTGTTTAATAAAGAGGACGCCTTGGTGCGTATAGACATGAGTGAGTATCAAGAGAAGCATACGGTAAGTAGACTGATAGGAGCTCCTCCAGGATATGTAGGGTATGACGAAGGTGGACAGTTGACAGAAGCTGTGAGACGTAAGCCGTACTCCGTTATTCTGTTAGATGAAATAGAAAAAGCTCATCCAGATGTTTTCAATATTTTGCTACAAGTGTTAGATGATGGTCGATTGACTGATAATAAAGGGCGTCTTGCAAACTTTAAGAATACGATAGTAATCATGACGAGTAACATTGGTAGTCACTTGATACAAGAGCGTTTTAGTGAAATAACGGATACCAATGCAGATGAAATAGAGGCGAAAACAAAAGTGGAAGTTTTTGAGTTGCTTAAAAAGGCTATTCGCCCTGAGTTTTTGAATCGTATCGATGAGATTATGATGTTCAAACCACTAACACGTGAAAACATAAGAGGCATAGTAGACATCCAGTTTGCAGGCTTACAAAAAATGCTAAAAGCTCAAGGAATACAGATTGCAGCGAGTAGTGAAGCGTTAGACTGGCTTGGAGAAATAGGTTATGACCCACAGTTTGGTGCACGTCCGCTCAAAAGAGCCATGCAGCGAGAAGTGCTTAATAAACTGAGTAAGGATATATTATCTGGAAAAATCGCTGCAGATTCAGTCATTAAATTGGATGTGAAAAATAAAGAGTTTGTGTTTAATAATGACCTCAAACCTAACTTGAATTAAAATAGTATTTTTTATGAAGGTCTAGAAGCAACCCAATTATGGGTTGCTTTTTATTCCCAAATCTTTTTCGGATTCAATATACCACTCGGGTCAAATGTTTTTTTGATTCCTTTCATCAGTGTAAAGTGAATGGGGTCTAGTACTTCGTTCATATATTTTTTTTGAACTAGACCTATGCCATGCTCTCCACTGATAGTGCCTCCTAGTTTTTTGCATAGGCGAAATATTTTACGAATAGCCTCTTCTAGATGTGGTCCATTCCATTCTTCATCAGTAAGTTCTCCTTTCAGAATATTGATGTGCAAGTTGCCATCGCCAGCGTGTCCATAGCATACACTTTCAAAACCGTACTCTTCGCCTAGAGCCTTAGTACCTTTCATTAGTTCCGGTAGGTGAGCACGTTTTACTACCGCGTCTTCTTCTTTATAGATACTATGTGCTTTTACCATTTCGCCTATACTTCGGCGTATTTTCCATAGCTTTTCTTTTTGCTCTGCCGTATCGGCAAACTGTACTTCACTCACATTATTAGTTTCTAATACTCCGTTTATCAATTCACATTGGCTAAACAGATTATCCATATCGTTACCATCTACTTCTATGAGCAGATATGCTTGTGTAGAAGTGTCTTCAGTTATACTGAGCGAAGTCAAAGTATCGCCTGAAGAGTGCTTAAATACATATTCCACTGCACTTCGTTCCATGAGCTCTAGTGCACTTGGACTCGTGCCAGCTATAAAAAGCTGCGGTACCGCATTGCAGGCATCTTGCATAGAGTCAAATTTAGCCAGCATTAGCAGGTCGTGTTTTGGTAAAGGTAGCAGTTTAAAAACTATTTTAGTCACTACTCCTAGTGTCCCTTCACTACCTATCATCAGTTGTGTGAGGTTATATCCGGTGCTATTTTTTAGTGTATCTGCTCCCGTCCATATTATTTCACCTGTGGGCAGTACTACTTCCAGATTTAGCACATAGTCCTTTGTAGTGCCGTATTTCAAGGCCTTTGGACCTCCGCTGCTATGAGCTATGTTGCCGCCTAAAAAGCAGCTTCCCTTACTCGCTGGGTCTGGCGGATAAAATAATCCTACAGCTTTTACTGCTTGTTGAAATGTTTCATTTATGACTCCGCTTTCTACAGTAGCCTGAAAATTTTTGACATCTATATCCAGTATTTTATCAAATCGCTCCATAGACAGGGAGATGCCACCGCTCACCGGTAAGCTGCCGCCGCTCAGTCCAGTTCCTGCTCCTCTAGGAGTTACAGGAATATTGTTTTCTGTACAGAATGCTAAAATTTTTGACACCTCTTTTACTGTCTTTGGCTTGGCTACCACTTCTGGTAGGTAAACCAAATCCTCGGTATAGTCGCTTGCGTAGTTTGCTAAAACTTTCGGATCTACAAAAATGATGTCTTCGTCTACTATTTCTTTAAGATTATCTATCCAGCTCATTTTAGAAATTACGTTATTATTGAAGCAAATTTATAAGAAGGATGAGAAACATACTTTTATTGCTATCCATTAGCTGTACACTATTTACTTACAGTCAAAAGCGAAACATAGAACTGACAGACATTTGGGCTGGAGGGACTTTTTACCCTAAGACTATAAGTGGTTTTGTAAGTCTCAATGATGGTAAGTCGTATTGTATACAGGAGCGAAATGAAGAGGAGTTCTCTGTAATAAACGCATACGACTATGTATCTGGAGCTAAAACAAAGGAGATAATTAATGCCAAAGACGTTTTTAGAGGTCAGAAGATAGGTATTGATGACTATCATTATAATACAGATCAAAGTATTATCCTATTGTATTATAATGCTGCAGCTATATACCGTCATTCTACCGTTGGAGATTTTAGAGTTTTTGATTTAAAAGGGAATATACAAACGGGTAAAGGGGAAGGTGTGCGATATCCTACGCTGAGTCCTTTGGGCGATAAAGTAGCTTATGTGAAGGACAATGACTTGTATATTTTGGATCTTGTGAAAGGAAAAACCAAGAGAATCACTAAAGATGGAGCGTATAATACAATCATAAATGGAGCTGTAGATTGGGTATACGAAGAAGAGTTTGGTATGAGTAA
>Ga0209702_10005691_pt1 | contig 16702 bp, 16 predicted proteins | sample FRY01_FD_187210 | JGI IMG/M metagenome (GOLD analysis project Ga0209702, IMG submission 187210) | Freshwater microbial communities from Lake Fryxell liftoff mats and glacier meltwater in Antarctica - FRY-01 (SPAdes) (version 2) | ecosystem: Environmental > Aquatic > Freshwater > Ice > Glacier...
CATTTTTTAGCTAGAATGAGACGCAAGACAAAATGCTATAGCAAGTGTAAGACAATGTTGGAGTATTCATTTAGATTACTTATGGCAAAGAGAAATGGTGAGTTATCTATCTTAAGTTAGCAATGCCAAATATATTACACAAAAAAACTATTATAAAATATTGGATGACACATTTATTAAAAATGTATTATTTGTTCATTTGTATGTTATACATTTATTACCCAACGGTAGTCTTTCCTAATAATGAAAGCTTTATTCTTAAAACGAGACAATAATGTGGAAATGTAATTTTAGTGCATTCTATTATAACGTAGTTATAGGAGCTATTAGTTTAGCTTTTATAGTTGTTTTTGTTATTGGTTGCAGTCAAATGGTAGGTTCTTTAGATGGACTTAATCAAAATATTTCATTAGAGCTTAGATTCTTACCTGAATACCTACTCCGAACAGGGATGAGATTTTTCTTTGCTATATTTTTCTCATTAGTATTTTCTATAATTTATGCAACCATTGCAGCAAAAAATAAACGAATTGGGCGATTTCTTATTTATATATTAGACATTCTGCAATCAATACCAGTAATTGGTTACCTATCACTTACAGTTACTTTATTCTTAAATTTAGCGCCGAATAATATTTTAGGAGTTGAGCTTGCGATCATTTTTGCTATTTTTACATCACAAGTATGGAATATGATATTTAGTATTTATCAATCACTAATCTCTGTTCCCACCGATTTATATGAAGTAGCACGGATTTATAAATTAAATAATTGGAAAATATTTTGGAAAATTGAATTACCATTTGCAATACCTAACTTGATATGGAATGTCATTCTGTCTATGTCTAGCGGTTGGTTTTTCATTGTTGTGTCAGAAGTAATTATTGTTGGTTTGCATAGTTACACTGTACCTGGAATGGGTGCTTATATTGCACTTGCGTTGAAAACAATGAATGTTAAGGCAATAATTTATGCCACTATGGCAATATTAACAATAATATGTATTTTCAATGAATTATTTTTGAAACCTTTCGCAACTTGGAGCTATAAGTTTCTTTATGAATTTAATATTGGCGCAAACAAAAAAAATTATTCATGGTTGTTAGATTGCATGCAGCGCGCTGAAATATGCAATATAATTGTATATCCCATTAGAATATTTTGCCACTTTATTATTAATATAAAATTGCCCAAGATTATTAGCAAATATAGCTATCATATAAGTATAATATTTGAAATAATATGGTGGTTATTGATAGTATTAATTCTATTTGTTAGTTATCAACAGTTATATTTCATCTGCATAAATCATCTAAAAATGAATGATATTATGATTAGTCTAGAATATTGCTCTATAACCGCGCTTAGGGTAATTATTTTACTTTTAATTAGTTCCATAATTTGGATCCCAATTGGTATATTTATAGGGCTACGACCAAGATTAATTAGTAAAGTACAGCCTATTATTCAGTTCCTTACTGCATTACCAGCGAATCTTTACTATCCAGTTTTTGTAATAACTATTCTTCATTTTAATTTAAATCCCAATATATGGCTAAGTATAATGATGGTTGTTGGTTCCCAATGGTATATTTTATATAATGTTATAGGTGGAACCCAAGCTATTCCAAATGAATTGCTAGAAGTTGGAGCTATCATCAAATTAAACTGGTTACATAAGACAATGAAAATCATTTTTCCAGCAATTTTTCCAGCTTATGTCACGGGCCTTATTACTGCTGCTGGAGCTTCTTGGAATGCAAGCATTATTGCTGAAATCATAAGCTGGGGTGATACTACACTTATTACTCCTGGCATAGGATCTTATATAACTACCAACACTACTCAAGGTAACTTTCCTCAAATAGCTTTAGGGCTAATGGTAATGATCTTATTTGTCTTAATACTTGACAATCTTATATGGCAACCTTTGTATAAATTTGCTTCAACAAAATTTTGTTTAGAATAAGAACTATGAAGAATAATAATAAAATAATTCAAATCAAAGAAATAGTAAAAAAATATCAGCAGAAAGATAGCTATGTAACTATTCTTGACAAAATTAATATAGACATTGCGGAAGGTGAAATTATAGGTATTCTTGGCAGGTCTGGCTCTGGCAAATCTACATTACTCAGAATAATATCAAGTCTGATAGAGCCTACTTCTGGCAGCATAATATATAATAATAAACCAATAAAAGAAGCCGATCCAAAAATTTCTATGATTTTTCAAAGCTTTGGTTTAATTCCTTGGTTAACCGTGTTTGAAAATATTGCCCTCGGTCTTGAGGAACAAAATTTGTCTAAATTAGTTATAAAAGATAAGGTTCTAAATGCTATAGGTCTTGTGGGGCTTCGTGGATACGAAGAAGCTTATCCAAAAGAAATGTCTGGTGGCATGAGGCAAAGGGTTGGTTTTGCAAGAGCTCTTGTTGTTGATCCAGAAATATTATTAATGGACGAGCCATTTTCAGCCCTTGACTATTTAACTGCTAATACTTTAAAAGACGATTTACTCGATCTATGGTTTGAGCGTAATATTTTATCTATCAAAACCATCGTTATAGTGACTCATAGTATTGAGGAAGCTGTTAGTTTATGTGATCGAGTTATTATACTTTCTTCTAATCCAGGCAAAGTTATAGCCAATGTACCTATTGATATAGCTCATCCCCGTGATATAAACTCACAAAAGTTCCATGATACAATGGATAGTTTATATTTAGCTATGACAAATACTAAAGGCATGCAGGATGATGGTGATAGTGATCATAACTTACATAAATATTATCCTCAACAAATGTCAATGGTAAACCTGTTTTACTTTATGCTCAGTGTTAAAGGTAAGGTTAATGAGAACAAAGCAGATATTAAACTGATTTCGGAAGAATTAAAATTAACTCATGAACAAATAGTTATATTTATTGAAGTATTATCTTTGTTAAAATTCATAGAAATAGAAGACGGTAATATAATCTTATCTTCTGCAGGACGAATTATACTTGATGCTGATTATAATTCTCGGAAAATAATTTTTAAAGAACACTTAGTTAAATATGTTCCATTTATCAGTAACTTATATCATAAGTTACAAGATTCTTCAAACGCACCAATTTCTAAAACAGAATTACTAACTATTCTACAAAAGAAATTTAGTAATGAACAAGCCACAAAAATACTTACTTCTATGGTTTCTTGGACAAGGTATGCCGGCCTGTTCTCTTATGACAACATTAAAGAAGAGCTATCTTTAAACCAAAATATTCAAGTTTAAACCTCAGCCTCTAGGGACTTGTTTACATCCGATATTTCCTATGATATAGTAACGCAAAAGCAGCTAAAGATAGAGTAGCTAGTCTTAAATAAGTAATAAAAATTATTATCAAAACAGAACTTAAAAAAAATAATATATTTTGGAGAAGAAACTGATGTTATCAAAACTGCTTGGCATGTTTTCGTCTGATATGGCTATAGACTTAGGTACTGCAAATACATTGGTTTATGTAAAAGGCAAAGGAATTGTGTTAAATGAACCATCTGTAGTTGCTTTAATAAAAGAAAATGGATCTTTTAGGCCATATGCATTTGGTCACGAGGCTAAAATGATGCTTGGACGGACCCCTGCAGATATTGAAGCAAAGAGACCTTTAAAAGATGGGGTTATAGCTGATTTCAAAGGCGCTGAAGAAATGATAAAGCATTTTATAAGAACCGTGCATAACAGACGATCTTTTACTGGTCCAATGATCGTGATATGTGTACCTTCTGGCTCTACACCGGTTGAACGTAGAGCAATTCAGGAAGCTGCTGAAAGTGCTGGAGCAAGAGATGTGTTCCTAATTGAAGAGCCAATGGCAGCAGCAATTGGCGCTGGATTGCCTGTAACTGAACCTACTGGATCCATGATTGTTGACATTGGTGGTGGCACTACTGAGGTTGCAGTTCTTTCTCTTGGCGGCATAGTATACGCTAGATCTGTAAGAGTTGGTGGAGATAAGATGGATGAGGCCATCATTTCTTATATTAGAAGACATTACAGTTTGCTGATTGGAGAATCTACTGCAGAAAAAATTAAAAAGCAAATAGGAACTGCTTATGTAGATCCAAGCCTTGAGCTAAGGGTCATGGAAATAAAAGGACGAGATTTAATAAATGGGATTCCAAAAGAAATGTTGTTAAGTGAAAAACAAATAGCAGAAAGCTTGGTTGAACCAATTAATCAAATTGTAGAAGCTGTTAAAGTGGCATTAGAATGTACTCCACCAGAACTTTCATCTGATATAGTAGATAAAGGCATTGTGATGACTGGAGGTGGATCTTTGCTTAATAATCTTGATCATGTGCTCAGAGAAGCAACTAAATTACCTGTATTCGTTGCGGATCAAGCGTTATCTTGCGTTGCACTTGGAACTGGAAAAGTACTAGAAGATTTTTCAAAATTGAAACATGTATTATTTAAACAAGACTAGCTATGGCAATATTGACTAATAGGGTTAAAAGCACAAATTATCCTTTAGAATTTATAAAATTTATCTTACTTATCTTAAAACGCTTTCTTGTTTTAATATTTATTGTATTATCTTTATATTCGTTATATTTTTCTAACCCTCAAGTGAAAAATAATTTATCTCTTGAGATATCTGGACGTTTTGTTGCTACTGGACTTATTGCTTATGAAAATGTTTTAAATTATATAAATTTCGCCATAAAAAAACTTGTTTATTTGAGAGATTTAGAAATTGAAAATACTGAGCTTAAAATTGAAGTAGTCAAATTAAAAGAATTACAGAGTAATTATCATTCGCTGAAAACTGAGAATATAGCTTTAAAAAATTTATTGCAATTTGTTGAGAAGAACGAACATAAAATTATCACAACAAAATTATTAAGTGTATCATTGAATCCGTTTTCTAAAAGCGCTGTAATCGGAGCTGGGACAAAACAAGGTGCAGAAATTGACCAAATGGTTGTAAATCATGAGGGATTGGTCGGGAGAATTATTGAAGTGAGTAACAATTACTCAAAAGTTATGTTAATAGGAGATTTTAGCTCTAGAATTCCAATTGTAACTTCCTTATCTCGTGAAAGAGGTATATTAGGAGGAAATAGCGGCAAAATTCAAATTATGTATTTAAAAGACAATCATTCAGTCAAAAAAGGTGAAAAAGTAATAACATCTGGAGATGGCAAAGTTTATCCAGAGGGTATAGTTGTTGGGGAAGTTGTCGCTGCAACTAAAGAATATGTTTTGGTTGAACCAGTTGTGGATTTATCTAACACTGATTTTGTAAGTATATATACTAAATAAATTATTTAGGGTGGTATGAAAAATATAGAATATTCTAAAGAGAAGGATGGATCAGTTTATAACAAACAGATTCAAATACCAAGAGGCTATCAGGATGATGTGATTGATGGCATTTTTAAAATACATTTAAACAGCATGATCGAAGATCTTAGCAGTGAGTTTTGTAAATATTTCATGGCAACCAATATTCAAAATAATAAAGAATATTTTGCTATAGTTTTTGAGAAAGAATTTAACATTTCAATTGACCTTTTAGACTCTCTTAAGTCATCATATATAAATGGATTAAATAATTTAATCACCTATTCAATAGTTACATTATCATCAGTAAAAGAATCTTATTTAGTTGCTATAGTAGAGAAGTATAACTTTTCCTCTAATTTAACTAATTATATTGAGAAGAATGGAGCTCTATCATATGATCAATTAGAAAAAAAGTTAATTCCAACCATTACAGAAATTTTAAGTCACTGTAAAAGGATTGGCATTTCTTGTGGAAATATCAATCCTTCTAATATTATTTGTCTAGATAATGGACAATTTATGTTAAAAGAATTTATTGATTCTTATCAAGGTTTTTATCAAAGTAACTATTATCTCTCTCCAGAGATGGCTGAATGTATTGAATTAGGACGTTATTCAAATAGAATTGCTCCTGACATTTATGCAATGGGGATGACGGTTTTCTATGCTATAAGCGCAGCTCAACCTTGGGCTGATTATAAAAACATAGATCAATACAACGAAGATAGATTTGAAAATACAACATTTAAACTTTTAATAAATAAGCGTAAAATTCCTGATAATTTTAGAACTTTTTTAAAATGGACGTTGCATGATGATTCTTTATCTAGATGGAAAATAAATAATATTTATGAATGGTTAGCTGGAAACGTACAAAAACCTGGGTTTGAAAGGCTTACAGAGAATACCAATATGCTTGCCTTTAATGGTCGTAATTATAGTAATTTAAAATCTATCTCTTATGCATTATTCTGCAATTGGGATGAAGCTCTACATTTTATTCAGGATGATCGATTACTTAAATGGATGCAAAGACATAATCTTGATAAGACTCTAATAAGTGAAGTTGAAAAAATAACAGAAGAGAAGCAATTATCAAAGAGTTTTTTATTTAATGCTAAGGATCTAAATGATAAGCTTACTGATATACTTTCTGTTATTGACCCACAAGGCCCTATAAGACAAAGAGGGATAGCTTTTTTTGCCAATTCTATCCCTAATATTCTACACCATTTCTTGATAAAGAATAAAAAACAGGCTTCAGATAGAATATTAAAAACTCTACAAAACTGTAATATAATAACCGATATTGACAAACAAACACAAAACATGCTGGAATTTTTATCAAGTGATAAAATCTACATGTATGAACTTGAAAGAATTGTATATAAAATTAACCATAATACGATTTGCCTCAGTCCAATATTATCAAGTGAATATGTTACAAATCTATCTGACTTACTTGTCGCTTTAGATAAAATTGCAATTCAAATGCCTAGTAAATTTAATATTGATAGAAACATTTTATCTTTTATAATGGCAAGGATAGATATACCATTAGAATCATCAATTAAAATTCTTAATCATTTCCCCAAATTTTCTGATAACCCATATATTTACGGCTTATGCTTATTAAACGTTGTTCAACAACATATTCCAGAAGTTAAGATACCTAATTTATGTAATCTTTTGTCTATTAGAATAGTAGATTTATTTAACCTTTCTTTGCATAATGTAAAATTTAAAAATCAGTTGGGAGCGGATTTGATTGAAGCATCTTCTGATGGAAATTTATCTAAAATATTAGGTTTATTAAAAGATCAAACACGATTTATTAATGATTATAATGGCTATTATCAAGCGTGCAAAGAACTCGATAATATAAAAAAAACTATCAGATCTTTAACTTTTGATGATTTTATCTTTGAAAATGCTTTACTTTTAGGACAAAAATTGACAGTATTACTATCCTATTTACTTTGTTTTATTGTTACAATTATTTTAATTATGTGATCAAATAATGAAAAACCAGAATATAAACAGCCTAGATTCAGAGCAAAGCTTTAAATTTGCATCTTCTTTAATCCAAGTTATTGTATTAGTCATAGGATTAATGGTTTTAGTTATTTCAAGATATGCATTTATATTTTTCCTCACTGCTATGTTACCAACAATATTTGCTTTTTTCTGGGACAAGAATAGTCATAAATGTGCATTAGCAACTATCTGTACTTTTAATTTGATTGGTGTATTGCCCTATTTAATGAGAATATGGGACAATAGTAAAATTATTAATTCTATATCAAAATTAATAATTGCTGATGCAGATACTTGGATTGTTGTATATGGCGCAGCTTTTGTAGGTCAATTGTTGTATCTATCGTTACCATTATTAATTACTAAAATATATGCAGCTAGGGTACAAACTCAAATCCTTACTCTAGAAACAAGAGCGGAATCTATATCTACAGAATGGGGTATTTTAGACAAAGCAGTTGATCAAGATGCCGAACATTAATAATGTTAATCTATCAAACTTATATCATTAGAAGTATCTTACTTCCATTATTAGTGATAACGTTTGTTATTACAAGTATTGTTTGGATTACACAAATATTAAAACTCTTATATTTAATTGAGAGGGGCATTAGTTTAGTAGATTTTGTTAGTGTAATTATACTTACTATTCCAGCTTTATTGTTTATTGTTTTACCTTTTGTAACTGTACTTGCAGTTATTTATAGTTATAATCGCTTGCGGGAAGAACGTCAGTTAATAATTTTAAAAAACTCCGGCCTAAATCCTTTGCAATTAGCTTCTCCAGCCCTACTGGTAGCTTTTTTAGTGACTATATTTTCTTACTATATTTCATTTGAGTTATTACCATTATCTTATATCAAACTAAAGTCTGACCTAAGCTTTGCAAAAAATAATTATGCGTCAAATGTAATAACTGGGAAAACTTTCAACCAAATATCTAATGACATAGTAGTGTATGTGGATAAGAAATCTGAAGATGGCCTTATGCGGGGTATAGTATTATTTGACAATAGGAATACAGAGAATAGAATCATTTTATTTGCTGAATATGGAAAATTAAGTGTATATAATGATAACCCTGTATTTAGCTTATATAATGGTCTAAGGCAAGTTTATGATGTAAATCATCAACTAACCAAGTTGCATTTTGATTCTCTTCTTGTTGAAATAATAAGTAATAAAACTCAAAAATCTGAGCAATCTGTCAATAATAAAGATATAAATGAATATTATATTGATGAATTATTAAAACCAAGTAATTTATTACCTGAAGCTAGGAAGATTAAATTAATTGCTGAAGGACATCAAAGGTTAATTTGGCCATTATATAATTTTATTTTAGCGTTTCTTGGCCTTTCTGTCTTTTTAAAACAACCTTATGATAAAAAATCACATTTTAAACAAATTTTAGTCTCTGCATTTGCTGTAGTGATTGTAACATACTGCCATTTTACATTACATAATCTTGCGTCACGAAATTTAGACTTTATCTTTGCCTGTTACATGAACTTAATTATCGGTATTATCTTTAGCCTTTTTCTATCATTACGTAAGAGATTGTAGAAATGCAATATTATAAATTTAGCTTTTAATTCCAATATAAATATCTACTATAGCATTAGTTGGATCTTTACTACGTACATCATATAACTCAAAATCAGTATGATATCTCCTTGTTCCACCGAGTGTTTCTGATGACATTTTCCAAATTTCTTGCCAACTATTTATGACAATATTTGGCATAGAACCAGCCTCAGTTGTAAATTTTATATATTCTTGTTGTGGTATAATTAAATTGTCTAAATATTCTGGAACATTAATAATTTCACTAACTTCTTCCCCGATAAAAAAAGTATATTTGCCAGTATAATCGTTTTCATATTCGGTATAGGCACAAAATGTCCTATTGGGGTTTATACGATTAAGGATTTTTTCAGAAAGTTGTTCTTGAAAATATTTCTGAACACAAGGCATAATTCTAGCCGTATTAGAATTAAATTCATCTTTGTTACATGTTCGTGTTTTAATACCAACCAGTTTTATTACTTCTAATGATGATACGTTTTTCTGCATTGCTTACCCCTATATGTTCAGTCCAGATTCGCTCCAATCTTTATTAAAAATCTCTAAACCAGAAGATGTTAATGGATGATCTAATAATTGTTTGATAATTTTAGCTGAAACTGTTGCAATGTCTGCTCCATATAAGGCAGAGAGATAAACGTGATTTGGACTTCTTATAGAAGCAGCAAGAATCTTTGTATCCAAACCATCGTAATTGTCATATATTTGTCTTATATCTCTTATTAATTCGATACCATTTTGTCCTATATCGTCAAGCCTTCCAATAAAAGGTGAAATATAAGTTGCTCCTGCTTTGGCGGCGAGTAATGCTTGGTTTGGAGAAAAACATAATGTCATATTTACTTTTCTTCCTTCTTTTGAAATTTGTTTGCAAGCTTTTAGACCATCCCAAGTAATTGGTAATTTAATAACAACATTGTCTGCTATTTCTAAAAGACTATTAGCTTGAATAATCATAGTTTTAAAATCATTCGCAATAACTTCAACACTAACATCAGCATTAATCAAACTACATATATCAGCAATAGTCGACCTAAAATCGTATTTGTTTTTGGCAATTAATGATGGATTAGTAGTAATACCATCTATAATTCCAAGATCATTAATCTCTCTTATTTCTTCAATATTTGCACTGTCTAAAAAGATTTTCATTAATTTAACTTTGATAAAATTGTATCTAGCTCTTCCATACTACCATAATGAAATATAATTTTTCCACCTATTGGATAATCTTCTATTATAATCTTTGTTCCAAATTTCTTTGATAATGCTTTCGCTAATAACTCTAGCTCACTTTCTTTTGTTGAATCTTGAATGATCTTATTCTTTATATAATTATTACTATCATTTGGATTTTTTATATATTGGTTTTTTGACCAATTTTTGACTATAGTTTCTGTTTGACGTACATTTAATTCATTCTCTATAATATAGTCAGCTATTATTTCCGCTTGTTCATTACCTACTAAGCATCTTGCATGCCCCATCGAAATAATACCTTCATTCACTTTATCTTTAATTGATTGTGGTAAATGGTTTAACCTTAATAAATTGGAGATGTGACTTCGACTTTTACTGACCATCTCAGACAGTTTATCTTGGCTATAGCCAAACTCTTCAATCAAACGTGCTAATCCTTCGGCTTCTTCTATTGCAGATAGTTCTTCTCTTTGTATATTTTCAATTAAAGCTATTTCTAAAATTTTTCCTTCATTATAATTCTTTATTATCACTGGTATTGTAGTAATACCTATAAGCTTACACGCCCTCCATCTTCTTTCTCCTGCAACAATTATATATTTACCATTTACAGCACTTACAATAATTGGCTGCAACAAACCATTATTTGATATGGAATCAGCAAGTTCCCTAATTTTTTCATATTCAAATTTCTTCCTAGGCTGGTTGCTCCTAGCTTCAATTTTATCTATGTCGAGGATCTTCACTAATTCATCTTTTTCAATAGGAGTAACTTCTTCTTTTAAGAGAGCAGATAGACCTTTACCAAGAATGTTATGTTTCATTTTTTACTCTCCCTTTCTAATATTTCCCTTGTCAAATCTATATAAGCAATTGCTCCTAAGCATTTATGGTCATAAATAATTGCAGGCTGGCCATGTGATGGAGCTTCGGAAAGTTTAACATTTCTAGGAATTGTTGTCTTAAATACTAATTCTCCTAGATATTTTCTTACATCTTCTTCTACGTTTTCAGTTAAGCGATTACGCTTATCATACATTGTAAACAATATACCATTTATTTTTATTTTTGGATTTAAATTTTTTTCAATAAGTTCAATAGTTTTCAATAAATGACTTAGGCCCTCAAGAGAATAAAAATCACATTGCATGGGTATTAATACTTCATTAGATGCTACTAGTGCATTAACAGTCAGTAAGCCCAATGATGGTGGGCAATCTATAATAATATAATCATAATCATTATTTAACGTATTTAGTAAATTAGATAATATATATTCTCTATCCTTTGCTATCACTAAATCCAATTCCGCTCCTGATAAATTAGTATTAGACGTAATAAGCTGTAGGTTTGTCAGACTTGTTTTGATTATTGCATCATGTATATCATTAATCCCAATTAAAACTTGGTATATTGTGATTTTCCGATCTTTTTGTTTGATTCCAAAACCAGTGCTACTATTACCTTGAGGATCTAAATCTATAACTAGTACCTTTTTTCCAATAGCCGATAATCCACTAGATAGATTTACTACAGTGGTTGTTTTGCCAACACCACCTTTTTGATTAACTATCGCAATAATTTTTGCTGACATTCTATATTCGCTAAATTATTAATTTCTAAAACTTTACCATTTTTCGAACTTTCACTATTATATACATTGTAATTAAATGACCAATTAACCAACGCATCGTTAATTTCCGTATTATAATTCTCTCCTTTTAATAATAAATACTTATCTTTTATTTTAATATTTTGAGTGCATTTAAATATCTTATCTAAATTAGCAAAAGCTCTTGCTGTGAGAATATCATACATAAAATGTACTTCTTCGCTACGCTGAGTTAATATTTCAACCTTATTACTTGACAAGTGAGATGCCTGAAATAAAAATGCTGACTTCCTTATATCGGATTCAATCAAAGTTACTTTTTTAACCCCTGCTATAGATAGAACAATTCCAGGAAAACCTCCTCCTGATCCAATATCAACCAAATGAATATCTTTATTATTTATAAACTTCAATAATTGTAAGGAATCCACTATATGCCTTTCCCATATTTCCTCTAAGGAATTCTTTGATATAAGATTTATTGTCTTATTCCATTTTATTATTAATTGACGATATTTATCTAATGCATCAATTATTTCACGTGAAAAATCTAGACTATGCATTTTCGTTTTGCTTTCATATGAATAATAATGGCAGTGATAGCAGCTGGAGTGATTCCAGATATTTTTCTAGCTGCTCCAATCGTTTTTGGCATATTATAAGATAATTTTTCCCTTGCTTCTATAGACAAACAAGATATTGCATGATAATCAATGTCATTATTTATCATTTCTTCTTCATTAAATAATTCAATGTCAGCTAATTGCCTTGTTAAATAAGATGAATATTTGGATTCTATATAAAGATATTGCAAAATATTTTTATCCAGGCATTTTAACCGGGGGAAAATTTCTAATGTTTTTTCTATACCAAAATTTGGTAGCCCAATCATTTGAAAAGCTGATTTATGAGTGCCATCTTGAGATATAGATACTCCTAATTTAAAAATCTCAGTTGATGTCAAAGAAAAAGATTTAGCCATTTCTTTTGCTTCTTTAATTTTTTTGAATTTTTCATTAAAGACTTTAATTCTGGCTTCAGAAATCATACCTATATCGATCCCCTTTTGCGTAAGTCTTAAGTCAGCATTATCAGCTCTTACTGAAAGCCGGTATTCTGACCTTGAAGTAAACATTCTATATGGCTCTACAGTGCCTAAAGTAACCAAATCATCAATCATCACACCAATATAAGAATCTGCTCTAGTTAAAATAAAATTTGGCTTGTTTTTTACAGATAATGCGGCATTAATACCAGCGATAATTCCCTGCCCAGCAGCTTCTTCATAACCAGTAGTTCCATTAATTTGACCAGCAAGATATAAGCCCTTGATTTTTTTAGATTCAAGCGTCATTTTTAACTCTTTTGGATCAATATAATCATATTCAATAGCATATCCAGGTCTTAAAATCGATACATTCTCAAGACCGGGTATAGTCTTTAAAAACGACAATTGAACCGACTCTGGTAAAGAATTTGAAAGTCCATTAGGATAAATTACGTCACTTTCTAAACCCTCAGGCTCTAGAAATATCTGATGACTTGTTTTTGAGGCAAAACGTACAATTTTATCCTCAATTGAAGGACAATATCTTGGACCTATACCTTCTATCTGACCAGAATACATAGAAGATTTATTTAAATTGCTACGTATGACTTCATGGGTTTCTTCTGTTGTCCTAGTCATAAAACAATTGATTTGCTTTACATTAATAGATTCGTTCATCTCAGAAAAAGGTTTTGGTATAATATCTCCCTGTTGGATTTCAATTTTATCATAATTAATCGATTTAGCATCTAGTCTTGGAGGAGTGCCTGTTTTTAATCTACCAAGATTAAACCCAAAATTTCTCAATGTACTAGATAAACCATACGATGCTTTTTCTCCATCCCTTCCAGCCTTAATAGTTGTTCCTCCAATATGGATGAGGCCAGACAAAAAAGTGCCTGTAGTCAAAATAACTTTTTTACATTCAATAGTATCGCCTAAAGTAAGTTTTACACTATTTACTTCATAGTCTTTCACACCAATATCTTCTACTGATTCATACAGTAATGTTAAATTCGGATAGTTAGTAATAATATCATACATAGCTTTACGATAAAGCTTTCGATCCGCTTGGGCTCTTGGCCCCCATACAGCAGGACCTTTACTTTCATTTAACATTTTATAATGTATACAAGCACGATCTATTGTTATTCCCATTAAACCATCAAGTGCATCTACTTCTTTTACTAACGTTCCTTTAGCTATTCCACCAATTGCTGGATTACAAGACATTTCCCCAAGGTTTTCAGGCTTTAAAGTGATCAACAGAGTGTTGCAACCAAGTCTAGCTGATGCCGCTGCTGCCTCGCATCCAGCATGCCCTCCGCCAATCACTATAACATCAAACTTTTCACGTGGAATCATCTTATTCTACAATGTCACATTGAGCGAAAAAAAAGCTAATTTCTCTTTTTGCGCTATCAATATTATCAGAACCATGAATACTGTTTGCTTCAATACTTTCCGCAAAGTCTTTTCGAATTGTATTAGATTCAGCATCATCAGGATTAGTAGCGCCCATAATCTGACGATTTTTAAGTATCGCATCCTCACCCTTTAGGACTTGTAGCATCACTGCGCCAGATGTTATAGAATCTATAAGACTTCTAAAGAAGGGTCTGTTTTGATGCTCTGAATAAAATATTTCTGCTTGGGATTTAGTTAAAATTATCATTTTTTGAGCGACAATTTTTAATCCTGCTTTTTCTAGGTAAGAATTAATGCTACCTGTTAAATTTCTTTTTGTAGCATCAGGTTTAATCATTGAGAAAGTATATTGTTGAGTCATGTCTAAACCTTTTTGTTAATTTTAGGTATTATTTATATTATTTTGTAGCATTTTGGCAAGTAAAATTTTAAGTTCAATCAAAGGAGGGTTTGCCAGGTAGTTTTGAATTAATATAGTCAATAAATCTATAAGGCAATAAATTGAACAGTTTAAGCGCAAAATAGATGATTTTTGGAAATACTATAAGCCCTTTATTTTTTTCAATTCCTTTAATAATTATTTGCGCCGCTAATTCAGCTGATATTTTAAAAGGCATAGGAAAGTTATTAACTTCTGTCATTGGAGTATCAACATAGCCTGGTATTACAAGCGATACTTGCACATGGAATTGCTTTAGATAAGCTCTCAAAGCATCTGCAAAAGACTTAATAGCCGCCTTGCTTGCAGAATAAGAAGGGCTACTTGATAGACCAATTAATCCTGCCATCGAACTAATAAATACAATAGTTCCCATTTTATTTTTGATCATAAAAGGTAATGCTGGCATGATCACATTTAAATTACCATTTAAATTAGTAGAGAAAATCTCATTTACTTGTTCTGCTGTCTCGGGTTTACCTAAGGTACCAGCAGATATACCCGCAGAGGAAATTAAAATATCAACTTTATAATTATTACAGATGTTTTCTATTTGGATTTTGGTAATCTCTTGATCTCTAATATCATTAATTATAATAATCACTTCCGCTAAACGCATTCTGCAAATGGACGCCGTTTGATCAAGGCGATCCTTTGATCTACCAAATAAAAAAAGTCTTGTGTTTGGAGATGCATATTGAATTGCTATAGCTTTACCAATACCACTAGATGCTCCTGTAATTATAATTGTCTTTTTATTAATATACAGACTCATGTTGCACACCGGATTATTTCATATGTTATAAATTATATAAGAAATATATAATTTATCGATTGCAGTCAAAAAATAAATACATTAGAAGTTTTATTTGATCGAGAGAAAATCAACGAAAAAGCGCTATCCTTACTAGATATTTCCCGTAAAAATAATAGAATCTGCTACTATATTACCTAATAGGTTATTTGGAAAATTATAACTTACCCTTAATGGGAGGTTATCAGAGCAGAATTGAACAAATTAATGATCAATAGATTTGCCCAGCTATTAAAAAGAGATTAATTTTAAAAGTTTAAGAAATATTTTTTATAGTTACTATTTTATTTCAAAGCAATAATATCATAACTTCAAAATGGTGCACCCTAGTGTATGGTAGTAGAACATGTATTCAGGATCTTTGCCTTGTAGCATGGTGATTGTAGGGATCTTTAATTTAAAAGCATGGTTAAAAAAAATTTTTATTCTATTATATAGCATTTTACATTACTATATTACTTGTATTTATACAAGGTAAGTTTTTAATTATAGTAAACGTTTTTAACTCAGTATAATGTGTTATGGATAATTTCATATTAATAATGAGATTACATTTAGATATTAAAAAAATAGAAAGAAGCAGTATTGGTAAAGTAAGGTTATGAAAGATAATAGTATATGTTTATTAGATAAAACATGCACGCCATGCCAAGGTGGAGTACCACCACTCTCTACAGATGTAGTATTGCAAATGCTATCAGAATTAGGGGAAGGGTGGAGAATCAACGAGTTAGGACAGCTATACACACAATATCAATTTAGCGATTTTATTGGAGCAATGAACTTTGCTAATAAAGTAGCTGAGATAGCAGAAATAGAGGCTCATCATCCTGATTTAGAAATATCATGGGGCAAGTGTTCTATCAAAATATGGACTCACAAAATTAATGGTTTAACCGAAAATGATTTTATCCTAGCAGCAAAAATTAATAATCTGTAAAGTATACGATAAGCAAAACTTCCTAGGCATTCTTCATCTAGTTAAATGTCTAACAGCTTTGCTCCAGCTACCATATATAACTAACAAAATTCCTTTAAAATATTTTACGATAAACAAAGCCTACTTTTTCATAATTTAGTATAATGGTACCCAAAAACTGGACAGCTAAAATAAGAAAATGAGATATAATTTCTAATCAAAAAGAGAGAGAAATTATATGTCTAAAAAAGCAAAGCAATATAGCTCAACAGAAAAAGCAAAAA
>Ga0209702_10005694_pt1 | contig 16698 bp, 9 predicted proteins | sample FRY01_FD_187210 | JGI IMG/M metagenome (GOLD analysis project Ga0209702, IMG submission 187210) | Freshwater microbial communities from Lake Fryxell liftoff mats and glacier meltwater in Antarctica - FRY-01 (SPAdes) (version 2) | ecosystem: Environmental > Aquatic > Freshwater > Ice > Glacier...
ATTATGATGAGGATGATGACGACGACGATGATGATGATGATGATGACGATGACGATGATGACGACGATGATGACGATGATGATGATGACGACGATGATGATGACGATGATGATGACGATGATGATGACGACGACGATGATGACGATGATGATGATGACGACGACGATGATGATGATGATGATGATGACGATGACGACGACGATGACGATGACGATGATGATGACGATGACGACGACGATGATGACGACGATGATGATGACGATGATGATGATGATGACGATGATGATGATGACGACGATGATGATGATGACGACGATGATGACGATGATGATGATGATGATGATGATGATGATGATGATGATGATGATGATGATGACGATGACGATGACGACGATGATGATGATGACGATGACGATGATTGTGACGACGACCACGGAGGAGGTGGACATGGAGGAGGTGGGCACGGAGGAGGACACGGGCACGATACCCCACCTTCAGTACTGTTACCTAATGGTAATTACTCCATTCCTCATGGAGCGGCGATATCGATTACGTTAGATTCTATATCGTCTGATGCTGGTTATAACAACTCGTTTGGCCATTATTTTGCGGATAGTGAAGGTAATCCTATTGCCGGAACGGTTGATTTTGTGAATGTAAAAGATTCGCTTGGTGAAGGTGAGGCGGTAACTATCACCTATGACCCTAATGAGATGCCGGAGGGAGCAACGCAGATAGGTTTCTTTGTGATTCCAGATGGAGCAAGTCATAATGGTAGTTTAACCGACGGTTCAAGTGTAACCTTTGTGCATAATGCTAATGGTTGGACACCGGTATTTGAGGGTAATGAGCTAAGTGGAGTTGGTAATAATGCCTTCTTCTCTGATCAGACATTAAATGCAGATGGTGTAGATCATATGCAAGAGGTGATTGGTAGCCCGACTCAAATAAACGTTGAGGATTTAGCTGGTGGAGGAGATAAAGATTACAACGATGCGGTGATAAATGTGAAGGTAGAGTCGCTTCCTTGTGATGATGAAGGGCATCATTACTATCATGGTGATGATGACGATGATCACCACCACGGCGATGAACATGATAAAGGTCATAAGGATGACGACGATAAGGGCCATAAAGATGACCATGATAAAGGCCACAAAGATGACGACGATAAGAGTCATAAAGATGACCATGAACAAGGCCATAAGAATGACGACGATAAGAGTCATAAGGATCATCATGAACTAGGTCATGATGATGACAAAGGTAGCGGACAAAACGATATTCATCATGACCAGAATAATGGACATGAAAGCCATGGAGGTGACCACTATTCACAACATGAAATGCCAGCCGCTCATAATGATGATTGGACAAATGCGATCTCTAATGATGATCACTCTGGTAATTCTGAACCAAGTAATTGGATGGAGGATATTGAAAGTGATCATGATGATTATAGTCAGCACCATGATAATGGTCATGAAAACGATCAGGAGCATGACGTTAATAACAGTGATGATGGTAATCATCATGACAATGGAGATGGTGGTAATGGTCATCAAGGGGGTGGTCATAACCATCATACTTAGTAGGTTGTTTATATTGGCATTTAGACCAAAACTCTGCTGGACAAATATTGCGAAAGAGTTTTAGTAGTTTTTTGGTCGCGCTGGTTTATGTGTCAAAGAGTAATTTGCAATTTAAAATTGCTTTTTGACATATATAATTATATCAATGAGTTGTGAGCGTAATAATATTTATGTGGGAAACAGATGAATCTTGTAGATAAGTATGGGCTTGATGATCCACCATCTAAGTTTAGATTAAAAAAATCTGAGTTAGTTACTGCCACTTTAGCTATTAATCTACTTTCTCTTGCTTTGCCTGTCATGGTGCTTCAGGTTTATGATAGAATCCTTGCTAATCGTAGTGATGGAACTCTAGTTGTATTAGTTGTCGGTGTGTGTGTTGCTATTTTTTTTGAAGCTATTTTGAGAATTGCAAGGTCTTACACTATGAGTTGGACTGGAGCGGTATATGAATACACTTTGGCAGCCAATGCCATGAGGTACTATATCAATGCTGATCCAACGAAGGTTAAAACAGAAGGGGCTGGCAGACAGATACAGAATCTTGGAGCTTTCTCCAAGTTAAGAGATTTTTACGGCGGTCAAACTCTTATTACATTAGTGGATATTCCGTTTGCTATTGTTTTCCTGGTTTTGATTTCATATTTGGCTGGTATATTGGTATTTGTTCCGATTGCGTTAATTACTATCTTTATGATTATTACTTGGTTTTTAGGCAATAGGCTTATGAAAGCGCTAAAAGCTCAAGGTGTTTGTGATGATAAAAGATACAACTTTATTATTGAAGCGTTGCAAGGAATTCATTCTATAAAATCTTATGGAATTGAAGCTGTCTTTCAAAGACGTTATGAAAGGTTGGAAGAAGATTCAAGTCTAACCAATTATAATGCTTCGCTTATAAGCACAGAGGGTTATACTTTTGGTGTGTTATTTAATGAAGTAATGGTTATTGCTGTCGTCTCTGTCGGTGCACCTATGGTTATTAACGGCGATTTTACTACTGGTGGATTAATTGCAACTGTCCTTCTGGCGGGTAGGTTAATGCAGCCTATTCAAAAAGCTTTATTCCTTTGGACCAATTTTCAGGATTATAGGCTTGCTAATGAGACAGCTAATTCTATATTTTCAATTGACCAAATTCAGCGACAAAAAGCTGAAGTTAATCATGAGAGTGTTGGCACAATTGAGCTTAAAAATGTCAGTTTTGGCTATGGATCAAACTTGATATTTAGCGATATAAATTTGAGTCTTCGTGTACCAGATATTATAGCGATACACGGAGCAAATAATGTTGGAAAATCTACGCTTCTGAGGTTAATTGCTGGAATTTCACAGCCTAGGTCTGGTTCGGTGATAGTGGATGGAGTTCATGTAAGTGATTTAGCTTCCGAAGACCTAGTTTATCACGTAGGATTAATTGTCGCTGAGAGCATAATGTTTCAAGGCACAATTATGGAAAACCTTACAGCTTTTGATGAGTCGAAGGAGGCAAGAGCCTTAGAGCTTTCTGCTATTCTTAATGTTGATAGAGAAATTGCATTATTGCCTCATGGATACGATACTAAAGTGAGTGATGGTTTTGCCGATACTATTGCTCCTGGAATTAAGCAGCGTATTGCGATAATAAGAGTGTTGTTAAACAAGCCTAAAATTATTCTATTTAATAATGCTGACAAAGGCTTAGATAGAGAGGGTTACAGCCACCTAATAAAGCTTTTGACCATGCTTAAGGGTAAGGTCACAATGATTGTTACAACAGATGATCAAAATATTAGTAAGTTAGCAGATAGGCACTATCTTCTTAAAGATGGTAACTTAACTGAAGTCGAAGCTCAAAGCGCTGCTATCTTTGAAATAAAACCGTATAAAGAGTTGAAGATATGAGTACCTCAGTTGATTTAGTAGCGGAAAAAGAGCAGGCAAATTATATTGAGACTGATAAGATAGATGAGCTAATGCGCCTTTTTACGATGCATAGTTTGGTTTCCAAGGTAACTGATAATGAAAATCTATACGCAGCTTCTTTGGCTATGCTTGTTTCTTCACTAAACTTAGGTGAAAATGCAAAACATTTATTTGAATCTTTACCTTACGTAAAAGATAGAGAAATTGATTTACTAGATATTTTGAACACTATGGCAAATCTTGGCTTTACTAGCCATGAGATGAAAATGAATCTAAGAGAAATCGATGATAGATTAATGCCGTGTTTGTTTATACCAGATAAAGGAGGTACTGTTCCAATAGTTTTACTTTCAAAAAAAGATGGTTTGATTACTGCTTTTGGTAGCCGCGTAAAAAAAATAATAGAATTTCGACCAAAAGGCGTTAAAGGTCAAGCTTACTTTTTTGAACGAATAAATCCGGATCAAGTAGAGGAAGATTTTCAAACTAAAAAAGCCGCGGGTATGGCTTGGTTTAGTGTAATATTTAGCCGGTTTCGTCCAATTATGAACGAGATTTTTTTAGTAAGTATATTTATTAATCTCCTAGCTCTTGCGATGCCATTATTTATTATGTCAATTTATGATAAAGTAATTGGTTCTGGTTCAACAGCAAGTTTAAAAAGCATTCTTATTGGCATTGGTATAGCTATATCAGCAGAATCAGTATTAAGGCTGATTCGAATAAAATCTATCATATGGCTAGGTGTTAGGCTTGATAATATTGTAAGTAACACAATTTTTGAGAGATTATTATTAATGAAAGCTACTTATACAGAGAATGCTTCAATTTCGGCGCAAATCTCTCGTATAAAGTCATTTGAGTCTGTGCGTAAGTTTTTTACAGGACCGTTATTTTTGGTCATTATAGAGCTCCCTTTTACTTTAATTTTGTTAACAGCAATTTGGATGTTAACTGGTGTATTAGTGGTTATTCCTTTTGTGGTACTGGCCCTATTTACATTATTATTGTTCTATTATCAGTCCAAAATTCGTGTTGCAATGAGGGCCGCGGCTAGAACTAGCTCGTATCGTCAGCAACATGGAATGGAAACTTTCATAAAAATGCATGCGTTGCATCACAATGGTATGGCTAGAAATTGGTGGATGAAATACAAAGAAAAATTAAGTCAGTCTTCTATAACAAGCTTTAATTCAAATTTCATTTCATCGATAATAGAAACATTAGCTCATTCAGTTTCTATGCTTTCAGGGTTAGCTGTTATTGGGTTTGGTGTTCAGTTGATTTGGGATGGGAGTATCACTATAGGGGCGTTAGTTGCTACAATGTTATTAATTTGGAGGGTTTTAGGGCCTCTACAAACCATGTGCTCAATGCTTCCTAGAATCGAACAGTTAAAAAGTAGCATTGATCAGATTAACAGGCTTGTTAATGTAGAAATAGAACGCAAACCTAAGGTACTTAAAAGGCCTATAGAAAAACTAAATGGACATGTGAGGCTGACTAATGTCGGATTACGCTATAGTACCGAGGTTGAGCCTATTTTTGTTGGTTTAGATATAGATGTGCAGCCGGGAGAAGTTATTGGGATTACTGGTGTTAATGGGTCTGGAAAAAGCTCTTTGCTAAAATTAATCAATGGTTTATATAGGCCGCAAACAGGAACAATAAGAATTGATGATACAAATATCAGGCAATTAGAAGTCATAGAATTAAGGAATTATATTGCTTATTTGCCTCAGATGCCGAACTTTTTTGAAGGTACTATTAAAGAGAATCTACTTCTAGTAAACCCCCTTGCTACGGATGAAGAAATTAACAATGCTTTGATACAAGCCACAGCTATGGATGAAATAGAGGAATTAGAGCACGGCTTAGAGACGGTAATATATGGAAATAATCCATCGTTACCTTCGGGCTTTATATATACATTAAATCTTGCAAGAGTATTTTTGAAAAAAAGTAATATTATTTTGTTAGATGAATTGCCTAATGCTTCTTTAAATGAAGACGCGGGATCTGCTTACAAAAAACTTATTTCAGACTCAAAGGCGCAAAATAAAACAGTATTTTTTGTTAGTCAACGAGATGACTATATAAAACTTGCGGATAGGGTAATTGTACTTCGTTCTGGCGGTAGGCCTACAATTATGAAATCAGACGAATTTATTAACAAATACGGACAATATTAAATGCTAAAATCATTTGTTAGACTGATAACTGGAAGAAGTAAATCTCACTCAAAAATAGATCAGCTGAGGTATTTATCTCAGTCGGCATTGATTGAAGAAACGTCGGCTCCATATGCGGTAAGAACTACTTTGCTCATGATAAGTCTAGTAGTTATATCTTTGATTATATGGGCTGGATTTACTCAAGTAGACGAAATAGCTGTTACAGATGGTGAAGTTATTCCAAGTAAACATGTGCAGGCCATTCAGCACCTTGAAGGTGGAATTATTGCCGAAATTAAAGTGGTAGAGGGCGAGTTGGTTGAAAACGGACAAACCATACTAATTTTAGATGGAACGGCGGTCAAGCGTGATTTATCTGCACTGCGGGCGCGTAGAGTAGCTTCCCAGTACAAAGCTCTCAGGCTTAAGTCTTTCATAAATAACACGACGCCTGATTTTACCGAAATAGAGGGAGAAAAAGCGAACGATGAACTGGTTAATGAGCAGCTTAAGTCTTTTACTAGTATGATAGAAGCTCGAGAGGATGAAAGGGACGTGATAACAGAGCAAATAACTCAGAAACAATCTGCTCTTGAGGGGCTTGAGGAGAAAAAGAAGACTCTCGAAGAGAATGTTAAATTAGTTAACGAAGAGAGAGGCCTTAAGGAGCAATTATACAAAAAGGGTCATCTAAGTAGGTTCAAGTTTTTAGAAATTCAAAAACAAGCGAATGAGATTAATGGTGAATTGCAAGAAACTGAACCTGCAATAACTCAAGCACAAAATGCAATCTCTGAATACAAAAATAGACTTGACTCTTTAGGCTCAACGTCTATTGATGAAGCTTATAAAGAATTGAGTCTTGTGGAAGGTGATCAGGCTCAGATAAACGAGAGTATAAAAAAACTAGAAGAGCAGGTAGGGCGGCTAGAGGTAAAATCACCTTCATATGGATATGTCAAAGTTTTGAATATTAAGACTATTGGTGGGGTGATAGAATCTGGAAAGATTTTAGCTGAAATTGTTCCGCTTGAAGGAAACTTAATAGTAGAAACACAAATTCAACCTAAGGATATTGGGCATATTAGAACTGGATTACCTGTGAAGATAAAAGTTGGTTCGTATGATTACTCCAGATATGGGGCAATAAATGGTGAATTGATTTATATTTCTGCAACAACATTTGTAAAAGATACTGGTGTTAGATATTATATGGGAAGAGTTTCTCTTGCTAGGAACTATGTTGGTTCGGATCCAAAGAAAAATTTAATTGTTCCTGGAATGACTGTGCAAGCAGATATTGTTACAGGGAGTAAATCTATACTTGCGTATTTATTAAAACCGATTCGTAATTCTGTAACAACAGCATTTTCAGAAAGATAGTCATCAAAGGTTAGTTATTGTATGGTATTAATAAAAAACGAAACGCTCAGCCCTTCGATAATTCTTGTTGTAGATGACGATAGAACTACGCTTATGACACTTGAAGCAAGATTACAAAGTCATGGATATAAAGTTTTAACTGCAATTAGTGGAAAGTCTGCGTGTGAGATTATAGAAAAAGAGCATTTAGTAATTGACGCAATACTTCTTGATAGGATGATGCCAGAGATGGATGGTCTTCAAGTTATTGAATGGCTAAAAAGGCAAAACAATCTTACAAAACCTCCTATTATTATGCAAACAGGTTCAGATAGGCCTGATCAAATAAAAGAAGGTATAGATGCTGGAGTATTCTATTACCTTACTAAACCTATTGTAGAGGAGGTTTTACGATCAGTTGTTTCATCTGCAGTTAAAGAATCTAAACAAAAGAGAGTTTTAAGAGCTGAGTTAAGCAGTCATAGAAGCAGTTTTCAGCTTATGAATAGAGCAGTGTTTCATATTCAAACTATCTCGGAAGCAGAAAATATATCTTGCTTTGTGGCGAACTGTTTTCCTGATCCAGAAGCTGTGTTACCAGGCGTTGCAGAACTAATTGTTAATGCTATAGAACATGGTAATTTATCTATATCTTATGACGACAAAACTGCTTTGTTACTTTCAGGCAAATGGCGAGAAGAAATAGATAAAAGAGCTCAATTACCAGAGAATACAAGTAAGAAGGCAGAAGTAGATTTTGTAAAAGATGGCAATAAATATGCAATTAAAATTTCTGATCAAGGCAAAGGTTTCTTTTGGCAAAAATACATGGATGCTGACCCGTCTAGAGCTTTAGAGAGTCATGGAAGAGGAATTGCTAGGGCAAATATGATATTTTCTAAGCTGCAATATAATAAAGAAGGAAATCAAGTTCTAGCAACAATAGATAGTACTATGAAGTCAACAATTGACTGGTAGATTAAATGAGAAATGTGCTAATTTGCAATTTGGTATTGTTTTTAGCCTACTTTGTTCCTGGAAAGCTAGGTTTTTTACTAGCGTTACCTCCTGATAACTCGACCGCAATCTGGCCATCTTCTGGTTTTGCTTCAGCGGGCATTATATTGCTTGGATATAAAGCGCTACCTGGTGTTTTTTTTGGCTCCTTGATACTAAACTTGATAAATTTAAATCAAAAATTATCAATATTAGAAATTTTCTCACCAGCGGTATTAAACTCTCTAACTGCGCCTGGGTTTATTGCTATTGGCGCCACTCTTGAATCCTTTACAGTCGCATATATTATCCGAAGATTTATTGGATTCCCTAGTTCATTGTCACATTGGCGTGATGCCTTAGTTTTGTTTTTGGGGGCGGGATTAATTGGAGCAATCCCATCACCCACTATTGGTATTACTATGTTTTATCTTAAGGGGTTTATTGCCTCTAGCGAATATTGGTATAGTTGGTGTTCTTGGTGGATCGGAAATAGTTTAGGAATAATTGCTATTGCACCAGTGCTGGTTACTTTATTTTCACCGAAAAAATATATTAGTAGCAGGCGAAAACTGTATATCGCTGTTCCATTACTTGTGATGCTAAGTGTGATTGCATTAGTGTTTAATAGTACAAGTGTATATGAGGTAAAGAAGCTTCAACAAAATCTAGAGTTACAGGCAAAAAATACTACTATTAAGTTCGAGCATGAAATAGCGGTTAAAATTAAAGAGATAGAAGCGGTCAAGAGCTTTTTTGAGGCATCAGACTTTATTAGTAGACTAGAATTTAGAGAATTTGTTAAAAATTTTGCTGATAGTTCGTCTACACATTCACTGCAGTGGGTTTTTAAGGTTAACCAAAATGATATCTCTTCTTTGATTGAACTTACTAAGAAAGATGGTGTTAAAAATTTTGCTATTACTAATAAGGAGGGTCAAAACGTTAAGCAAAGATCAAATAAAATTTATTATCCAGTGTTATATTCTGAGCCATATAATAAAACCATGCACGAAATTGGTTTTGATGTGGAGTCCGATAATCGTTATAGAACTGCATTAAGCATTGCAGCTAAAACTGAAAAAATTGTTGTGGCGGAGGTGTACACAAAAGGTCAAAACGATATCATGTTTACCGTTTTTAATACAATTTATGATAATAAAACTAAAAGTTTATCTACAGAAAATAAAGTAAAAAAAGTTGCTGGATTCATAGTTGGAACATATTATTTAGATAAAATTATTAAGAATTTTTCTGAGGAATTAAAGCTAAAAGGGATTGAGTTTACTATTTTTGACCAAGCTTCATCGACGAAAAACAAAATTTTGATATATAAATCTTTTGAAAAAGAACCCGAGTCTTTGCTTTTTGCTTTCACTTCTATTGATATAGGGGGAAGAATGTGGACAATCAAATTTGAACAAACAAAAGGATATTTAGTTGCTCACAAAGAATGGTATCTTTGGTATTTGTTACTTGTTGGGTTGGGTATGCAGGCTTTGGTGTCCATACTAACTTTAATTATTACTGGTTATTCAGATACGATTGAGGGTTTTGTTAAAAAGCAAACTTTTGATTTAAAGGAGAGCGAGACTAGATTCCAGTTGGCTATAAAAGGTACAAGGGATGGAATTTGGGATTGGGTCGATACTTCAAAAGAGGAGCAATACTGGTCTCCTCAGTTTTTTAAATTGCTTGGGTATGAACCGAATGAATTAGAGGCAACTCGCTCAAATTTCATGAAAATAATACATCCGGATGATGTTGAAAAGGTTGAGGCGGTTTTTAGTTCTCATATTTTCAAAGGTAGAACCTTTGATATTGAGCACCGTATGTTTAAAAAATCGGAAAAATATAATTGGTACCAGTTTAGGGGTATTATTATAGTAGATCACGATTATGCCACTAAGAGAATGACTGGTTCTATTACGGATATAAGCGATAGAAAAAGTACTGAGAAAAAACTCAAGCAAGCTAAAGAAGAGGCTGAATCAGCTACTAGGATGAAATCAGACTTCTTGGCGACTATGAGTCATGAGATAAGAACTCCTATGAATGGGATAATAGGAACAACAGAGCTTGTGTTGGATACAAACTTGACTCCACAGCAAAGAGGCTACATGGATAATGTTCTTTATTCAGCAGAAAATTTGCTTGAGATACTAAATGACATTCTTGATTTTTCTAAAATTGAAGCTGGTAAGATGGATTTAGAGATGAATCCATTTGATTTTAAAAGAGCTGCCCAAGAAGTTGTTGATTTGTTAATACCAAGAACTTTAAAGAAAAACCTTAAATTGAGTTTGATATATAAAAAAGATACCCAAGAATATTTAATTGGGGACTCAATGAGAATTCGTCAGATTTTATATAATTTAGTAGGTAATGCTATTAAGTTTACCGAAGGTGGAAGTGTCACAATTACAGTTGAGAATCAGGCAGCTGTTATTCCCCCAGAAGGGAAGGCTATGATAATGGTTTCTGTTCAAGATACTGGAGTTGGTCTTACTAAGGAGCAAAGGCGCTCTATATTTAACAAATTTGTACAAGCTGATAGTACAACTACTAGAAAATTTGGAGGAACGGGCCTTGGTTTAGCTATTTGTCAAATGTTGGTATCAATGATGGGTGGAGAAATTGGTGTGGATAGTGAACCGGGGCAAGGGTCTATTTTTTCTTTTACATTATTGCTTGAGATAGCTTCAAAAGATAGTATCGAAGATAAATCACTGATAATTGTAGATGACCTAGATCATGGAATAACTACTCCAATTAGGGTGCTTATGGCCGAAGATAATCGTATTAATGCTGAGTTTGCGAAAGAAATGCTAGAAAAACTTAAATGCGATGTAGTATCAATAAGGAATGGTAAAGAGGCAGTAGACATTCTGCAAAAAGATAGAGAATTCCATCTGATATTTATGGATTGCCAGATGCCAATTATGGATGGGTTTGAAGCCACTAGACAAGTTAGAGAACATGAGAGAAAAAATAATCTAACGCATATTCCTATCATTGCTCTTACGGCAAATGCGATGAAAGGTGATAAAGAGAGGTGCATACAGGCTGGTATGGATGATTATTTAAGTAAACCAGTCAGGCAAAAGAATTTTGCTGAGATGATTAGAAAATGGCTTTTAAATAAGGATAGCAATAGTTGAATAGGTGTGTGATTAATATTGAATTCATTAATTCAGCTCAAAAAAAACTATACCATACCGAAAAACTTGTAAATAGTAGTATTTATGATTAATAATAAAATTAAGTAAAAGAGATATGTAATACGACTAGAATAAGTATTTGTAAGAAGCAAATATATTTGTAAATATAGAAGAATAACTAGGCGAGAAAAATTATGACAAACTCACAAACAGATATAATAAATATGCATACTATTGCGGAAGCAAAATCGCTTATGAATAGTCGCTTTCCTATGATGGTTAAATATTTTCTTGAAGATACACAAATGTATTTAGCAGAAATTGAAAAGGGAGTGCGAGAAAAGAATGTAGAGATGGCCATTTCTCCAGCGCACACAATAAAATCCTCTGCAAAACAACTTGGTGCTGAGAGAGTGTCCGTTATTGCTAAAGCTATAGAAGAATTGTGTAGAAATATTTCTGAGAATGGTTATTCTGGGTTTGACGAGTTCGAAACGTTGTATGACCAACTAAAGAAAGAAGTAGATATTGCTATTCCTGAATTAAAAAAACTCTGTTGACTAAATACCCTAATAAACTTTATAAATGTCAATTTATAGTAAGTCTGTAATTCGGGTGAGTAAATTCCACGACACCTTAAATATGGAAAAGAAGCGTAGAGACTATAGTGACCCAGAAAAATGTAGAAAAACGAGTGACAGGATACTATGTGGAATCTTATGCTTTCTTACTATAATATTAAATAAATCACCAAATCAATGTGTTTTAACTAACGCCAGCTTAATAGTTAAAAATCAACTGGAGTAATTTTTGTGGATCATCAAGAGGTTATAGATAAATATAAATCTTATGGAGTAAAGCTTGATGAAGTAGTGGTTAGAAAAGCAATTGATTTTGCTGTAAAGTATCATGGTTCTCAAAAAAGAGCTTCTGGTGAGCCGTATTATTATCATCCTCTTCAGGTGGCTGAAATCATAGCCCAAATGAGATTAGACTCTGATTCTATTGTAACGGCTATATTGCACGATACAATTGAGGATACTGACCTGACTATTGAATGTATTGAAAAAAACTTTTCCAAAGATATTGCCAAATTAGTAGATGGCGTTACCAAGCTAACCAAGATTGAATTTAAGGCTGATAATGTTCGTCAGGCTGAGAATTTTCGTAAATTATTACTTGCAATGAGTGATGATATAAGAGTTTTGTTAATAAAATTAGCCGATCGATTACATAACATGCGTACCATCGACTTTATCAGTAAACCTGAAAAAAGAGAGAGAATTGCGCTTGAGACTATGGAAATTTATGCTCCTTTAGCTGAAAGAATAGGTGTTCAGCAGATCAAAGGAGAGCTGCAGGATATATGTTTTCGAGTTCTTCATCCAGAAGTAAGAAAGTCAATTTTGAACCGCTTTGATAGTATCGAGAGTGGTAAAGAGAATTTTGTTGATCAAATCGTCCAGCAGATAAAAAATACTATTTCTACCAATGGTATGGAAGCAGATGTTTCTGGTCGTAGGAAAACTCCATATTCAACTTGGATGAAAATGAAACAAAAAGACATCGGCTTGGATCAATTGTCTGATATTGTGGCATTTAGGGTAATTGTAAATTCGATTGAGGATTGTTATCGTGCTCTTGGGATAATTCATAGCGCATATAAAATGGTGCCAGATAATTTTCAGGATTTTATTAGTACACCTAAAAATAACGGATACCAATCGCTTCATACAGTAGTAATTGGACCATTGATGCAGAAAATTGAGATACAGATTCGCACTAAAGAAATGCATGAAATAGCTGAACTTGGTGTGGCTGCTCATTGGCGATATAAGCAGGGGCATGTCGATCATGCGGACGGCAAGAAATATACCTGGATTAGAGAATTACTAGCTATTTTGGATCAAGACGCGGCTCCAGATGAGTTTATACAAAATACTAAGCTTGCGATGTACTATGATCAAGTATTTTGTTTTACACCAAAAGGGAAGCTTATTGCTTTGCCTAATGGTGCAACGACTGTTGATTTTGCATATATGGTTCATTCAGATATCGGGAATTCATGTGTCGGAGCAAAGGTTAATGGTCGAATTGTACCTCTTAGGACGCAACTTGTAAATGGAGATCAAGTAGAAATAATTACTTCCAAAAATCAAACAGCTTCTCCTTCATGGGAAAAATTTGTGGTTACTGGAAAAGCAAGAGCTGAAATTAAGAAAACAATTCGGGCGCAGCAATATGATCAATATGTCAAATTGGGACATAATATTATCAGTAAAGCATTCAAAGTTGCTTCTGTTGAGAACGAAGCTAAAGCTCTTGAAGTTGCTACTAAATTTTTTGATAAAACAAAAAATGATCTTTTCTTTGCGATTGGTGAGGGAACAATTACCAGAGAAGAAGTGGTAAAACAAGTTCAACCAAAGAAAAGTAGATTAAGTTCTACTTTTTCGTTGCTAAAGTTTGGTAGGAAGAGAGCCCCAGAGGATAAGCAGGATAATTCTGTACCAATTAAGGGGTTGATTTCCGGCATGGTTATGCATTATGCAAAATGTTGTCATCCTTTGCCTGGTGATAAAATTGTTGGAGTTATACATACTGGAAGTGGTGTGACCATCCACACTTCAGATTGTGAAATGCTAAATAATTTTGCTGGTATGCCAGAGCGAATAATTGACCTGACATGGGATAGCAATACTTCTAATGTCCCTTTTGTTTGTAGGATTACTTTAATTCTTTTGAACGAATCAGCTAGCTTGTCTGTAATTTCAACTGAAATTGCTAGAGATGGGGGCAATATTACTAATTTTAAAATTACTAGCCGTAATCCAGATTACTTTGAAATGAATTTTGATATTGAAGTTAATTCAGTTGAACACCTGGAAAAGATTATTAATTCTCTTAGGACGAAAAGAGTAGTTCAAAATGTCCAGAGGGCTAAATATTAAAAAAAGATTGGTTTGATTATTAGCAATCGAGATCAATACATTCATCATATTCAATTTGGATAGTTGAATGCTCAATATCGAATTTATCATGAAGTATTTCTTTTGTCTTTTTAAGTATTTTGGAGTAATCATGCTCCTCTTTTGCTAAGTTAATGTGCAAAGTAATATAATTTTTGCCCGTATATAATGACCAGATATGAAAATGATGAATATTTTTTATTTCTGGAATATATTTTTTAATTTCATCAATAATTATTTCAGCTGTTAATCCGCTTGGAGCACCTTGCAATAAAATATGGCCGGAGTTAATAATTAATCTATATGTGGCTTTCAATAATAGTAGGGAAACAAATAGTGATAATAGGGGGTCGGCAATTACTTTGCCGGTAAATATTATAACTATTCCAGCTATAACTGCAGCCAAAGAACCAAGTAAATCACTTAAAACATGAATAATAGCACTTTTAATGTTCATGTCCTCATGATTTCCTTGGCGTAAAATAATAAAAGAAATGGAATTTACTATTAAGCCTAATGCACCTATATAAAATAATATATGGCCGTTGATAGGAGTAGGGTTGTATATCTTATTAATTGCCTCATATATAATCCATAATGTTAGTGCTAATAAGCTAATTCCATTTATAAAAGCTGCTATAACTTGGAATCTATGATAACCAAAAGTTCGTTTGTTATCGGCAGGTTTTTGGGATATAATTATGGAGAACCAAGATAGAAATAGTGCAAAAGCATCGGCGAACATATGACCTGCATCAGCAAGTAAAGTAAGGGAGCCGCTGAGCACACCTCCAATTACTTCCACTATCATAAAACTTACAGTAATAAATAATGAGCATAAAAGAAGCTTACTGTTTGTAGCCGATGCGTCTTTAGGGTTATGAAAATGATCCGACATAAATTTACACTTTTTTAAAATAGCTATATAATCTATTAAAGATCTTACAACTAATATAATGTTAAAAAAAGAATGACAAATATAAGCTACAATAGTTACTTGAAATAAGTTTAGTCGTTGTAATATCTTTATCAAAATCCTAACTGAAAAATTGGGGTTAAAGAGTTAGGAAAAAATAATAAATGACAAAACCTATCCGGATTAGCTTTACTTGAAATAGCATCAAGGCTATTTTGTAACAACATAGTTAACTATATTAGAGTTTTCATTGAAAAATAAAAAGATAATCGGTATCGGGACTGACATAGTTAACGTTAAGAGAATAGAAACTATATTTAAAAAATATGGGGATAAATTCCTGAGCAAAAATTTTCATGAATTGGAGATTGTGGATTTTAAAAATTTGCCAGAACATAAAAAACTAGGTTATTTAGCAAAAAGATTTGCTGCAAAAGAAGCCATAGCAAAAGCTTTGGGTTGTGGTATAGGAGAGAATTTGGCATTCGTTGATATTGCTGTTACTACGAATGAATTTGGTGCTCCTAAGGTAAAAATAGATTACAAAAAGAATTTGGATATTAGTGAATACGATATCCATGTTTCTTTATCAGACGATCAGCCATTTGCAGTTGCATTCGCAGTAATTACTAGTTAATATTGACCGGTATTATATTAAAGCTCATTTTTAACGACACAATGAATTTTGTCGATTTCCTTTATGTTCGCGTATAAGCATATGCTGCGCAAAGCTGTCATAAAGTTCGTTTGTCTAATTTAATCTGAGATCTGATAGGAATCAAAATTTATGAGGGCTAGAGCAGATGTTACTACTTGAACTTAAGAGAAAAAGAGGAACATTAGATACAATTCATTTTGTTGGTATTGGTGGTATTGGCATGAGTGGGATTGCCGAAATTATGTATAACCTTGGCTATAAAGTGCAGGGTTCAGATTTATCAGAAAGTCACAATACTAAGAGGCTGCAAGAAAAAGGTATTAGGGTTATTATTGGACATGAAAAGCAAAATGTAAGTAATGTATCGTACGTTGTTATCTCTTCTGCCGTAAAGCCAGATAATCTTGAAGTTGTAGCAGCAATAGAAACTAAGATCCCAGTAATTAGAAGAGCAGAAATGCTTGCGGAACTAATGCGTTTGAAGTGTTCAGTAGCCATTTCTGGTTCACATGGAAAAACTACTACTACTTCGCTAGTGGCGTGTTTATTTGAAGCTGCTGGTCTTGATCCAACAGTAATTAATGGTGGGATAATTAATAATCGTAGTACAAATGCATATTTAGGAAAAAGTGATTACTTGGTAGTAGAGGCAGATGAATCTGATGCAACATTTATTAAGATTCCCTCGACGATAGGTATTATCACTAATATCGATCCTGAGCATATGGATTACTATAAAGATTTTGATACTTTAATATTAGCATTTAAAAGTTTTTTTAGAAACTTACCTTTTTATGGTTTTGGTGTTGCTTGTATTGACCATCCGGTTGTTAGGAAATTAGTGGAAGAAGTAACAGAAAGAAGAATTATAACTTACGGAATTGATTCAGCAGACGCTCATGTTATAGCATATAATATTAAATCTGATACTTATTCTTCAACATTTGATATTAAATTTCAATTGC
>Ga0209702_10005696_pt1 | contig 16692 bp, 18 predicted proteins | sample FRY01_FD_187210 | JGI IMG/M metagenome (GOLD analysis project Ga0209702, IMG submission 187210) | Freshwater microbial communities from Lake Fryxell liftoff mats and glacier meltwater in Antarctica - FRY-01 (SPAdes) (version 2) | ecosystem: Environmental > Aquatic > Freshwater > Ice > Glacier...
TAAAATGAGTACATAATTTATTTATTTTAAGAATATATAAAAAAGTTATAAAGTTATAGAAATATATAATTATGTACTCAAATAGTATTCTTAATGTTTTGCTAAATATTCATAATAATCCTATCAATTAAAATGAGTACATAATTAATTTATTTTAAGAATATATAAAAAAGTTATAAAGTTATAGAAATATATAATTATGTACTCAAATAGTATTCTTAATGTTTTGCTAAATAGTTGTTTAGAATGATGTTAAATAAAATGAGTACATAATTTATTTATTTTAAGAATATATAAAAAAGTTATAAAGTTATAGAAATATATAATTATGTACTCAAATAGTACTCTCAAGGTTTTTCAAAATAGTTGTTTAGAATGATGTTAAATAAAATGAGTACATAATTTATTTATTTTAAGAATATATAAAAAAGTTATAAAGTTATAGAAATATATAATTATGTACTCAAATAGTACTCTCAAGGTTTTTCAAAATAGTTGTTTAGAATGATGTTAAATAAAATGAGTACATAATTTATTTATTTTAAGAATATATAAAAAAGTTATAAAGTTATAGAAATATATAATTATGTACTCAAATAGTACTCTCAAGGTTTTTCAAAATAGTTGTTTAGAATGATGTTAAATAAAATGAGTACATAATTTAATTATTAGAAGAATATATAGAAAAGATTAAAAGTTATAGAAATAAATAATTATGTACTCAAATAGTATTCTTAATGTTTTGCTAAATATTCATAATAATCCTATCAATTAAAATGAGTATAATCTTTTTATTTTGGATTAAAAGAAATGCCGCATCCACACGAAGAAGCCAGTTCTTTATTTGGCGTAAAAGAGAACTTATTTGAAAAAATACCTTTCGTAAAGTCTTCTTTTATATAATCTATAGTTGTACCCAATAATAAAAACTCAGAACAAGGATCAATTATAACATTTACACCATTATTATCTACAACAATTGGTTTAAACTTATTAGAGTTTATAATATAATCATATTTAGTATTTTCAATAATTTTAAAATTGTAATTAAAACCACTACATCCTCCACTTGAAGCAGATAAAATAAAGTTTTTATTACTATTGTTTTTCAGAATATCAAACATTTTTTCCCAAGCATTATTTGTAATAGTTAATTTAATCATCTAAACTGAATGAAAGATTTAAATATGTAATTTTTAATAAAATTCACTTTTTGCTACTATTTTTTATATAGATTAAAAATAGTCTTGAATATAAAAAATTAATATCACAAAAAATTAACTTTTTATATTCATATTTTATAAAAATAATTACATTATTTAACAATTAATTATCTAAAATACATGAAACATTTAAATATTTTAGAAGTTCAACTCTTTCACCAACATTTAAACAACCAATATATCTATTAATGTGTGTTTTTGGAGAAGTTTTCTTGTTCATATGAAAGTTAAAATTTGCTTTGTATCCATAAAGCTTATATTTTATTGTATACGAAAGCATTCTATTCATTCTTTCTTCATTAATTTTAATATAATTATCAACATTATCATCATTGAAAAATCTCATTATATCATTATCAATCGAAGAATGAATATTAAAATCATTATAATAATCATTGTTATCAACATATTCTTGGGTGTTAGAGTATTTGGAAAAAATAGATTTTTTTACAACATAAAAGGTCTTAATATCTTGAATAATATATTTGTCTTGTGAAAATATTATAAGACTATATATATACTTTTGTAAATCTTTTGGTAATTTATCAAAATAACTCGTAATAAAGGTATTCATTATTTATAATAAAAAATAAAGCTCTAATCATTTTTTAAATTAAACTCGTATTACTAACATATTATTTGTGATATAATATTTTAATAATCTGGATCAAATAACTCATTAAAATGCGACAACAATTCTCCTCTTTCATCAACATTTAAACACCCGATATATTTATTGATATATGTTTTAGGAAAAGTTTTCTTGTTAAAGTTAAAACTAGCTTTTTCATTATAAAGGTTGTATTTTATTCTATAAGAAAGCGTTCTATTCATTCTTTTTTCATTAATTTTATTTGTTTCATCAATATTATATGTATTACCATTTAAAAACACAGATAAATCATTGCTAATCTGCCAATGAATATTATACATTGAATTATAATCTGAATTAATATCAAGCCAGTTTCTTAAATAATTAGAATAAATTGTTTTTTTTACAATATGAAATGTTTTAATATCAAGAATAAGACATTTGTCTTGAGGATATTTGATACTACTATATATTTTAATTTGTAAATCTTCTGGTAATTTATCAAAATAATCCATCATAAATGTTGCCATTATTTACAAATAATAATAATAATATTCTTATCATTTTTTATTATTACAAAAAAAATATTAGTAGATATTTCATTTAATTGTCTTTATATTGATTTTATTATCAATATATTCAATATACTGGTAAGTATTAGTTCCAAAAGCACGAGATATAGCGGTATCTGTATACCATAAAACACCATCTATATTTCTAATACCATCAACTACTGTATGTCCAACAAACATATAATTACAATTTAATTTTGATAAAAGACTTTTAAGGTCATTAATATTATCTAAATTTCTCGTCCATAGAATACCTTCATCTTCTAATAACATTGTATCAAAAATTTCCTTATCTTCTTTTAAAACCTTATTAGAACAAACAAACTTTCTCCATATTCTATTTATATACGATACATCTTTGTTATATTTATTTAATATTTTATAATGTTTAGCTGTTATTCCAGCGTGACTGAATAACATATCACCAATTTTTACAATTATTGGTCGATTTGATAATATAGAAGATAATATACCTCCTGGTTTAAATAGGTCTCCTCTTCTTTTTTCATCATTATTAATACTTTTACGTGATACATAACTATAATTACCGATAACATTCATAAGTTCGTGATTTCCAATTATTGATATAACACGACCACCTTTAGTTTGTGCTATTTTATCTAAAAAGTTTGTAAAATATATCATCTCTGTATCAGATAGTATCTCCCAATCTTTAATTTTTTCTTCTCTATTTATACTATCTATTTGGTCTCCCATTTGAATTACAATTGTATTTAATGGATTTGCTATCCATTCAATGTTATTATTTATAATATTAGCATCTAATAATATACCTTTAAATCTTTTAATATCTCCATGAATATCTCCAATTATAATTAATCTTTCTGGAATGGGATATTCAAATATAATGTCATTACCTATCATATTATATAACTTAATATACAATATTATATTATATAACTTATATAAAATATAATAAAAGATAATAAAGAATATGTTAATATATTATATAAATATATTATGGTATGTATAAAACTATATTTAATTTTTACAGAAAAATTAAACAATAGGCATGAAAATATTAATAATTGTTTAAATGTTATCAAAACTATTTGTGAAAAAAATAATATAGATGTAATAATAAATATAATAAAAGAACCTTCTGTCGAATATATAGATAAAAATATAGATAAATATAATAGTAGAGTTGATTATTCACCGTATATTGACAATACCAAATATAATAATCTTATAACAAACCTTAACTCATTTCATATTTCAAATTATGAAAAACATAGAAATGTTTATAAATTGATAGACGAAGATTATAATGGTGATGATGAAACATATTATATGATTATCGAAGATGATATTTTAATTTGCGATATTTATATTGAGAATATTAGCGAAATGATAAAAAATATTAAAAATAAAGAAAATAATAAATGCGATATATTATTTTTAACATTAAATACGATAAAAGACGATCGTTATATAATTGATTTTAAGGATGTATATAAAGTTTTAATATCAAAATCTTGTTATTTTATAAAACCTCAAATATGTATTGGATTATATAATGCAATGCATACTTTTAAAATTGACTTAAAAATATTCTTATTGAAATTTATAAAAGATTATAAAATAAAAGCCTTTTTTTATAATAAAAATACATTTGTCGAAGGTTCAAAAATTGGTATATATCCTTCTAGTACGAATTCAAACAATCGTCTATATTTTAATAATAATTATATAGAATTAGTGAATATATCTAATAAAAAAATAATAGAAAAAACTGATATTGATAATGCAGAAACTATTTATATACGCTCGAAAAATATTGAATCTGCGGATATCCTTAATATAATGGGTATTATATATTATAAATATAGTGATTATGAAAAAGCTAAAAAATATACAACAGAAGCATTATATAATCTTAAAAAAAACAAAGGGTATATACAAAGAAATAGCAATATTTTATGTAATTGTATAAATATGTATCAATTTGAACAAGAAATGTTAGATGAATGTTCCAAATCTACACCTAAATATTAATAATTACACACTATCGCTATTTTTTTCCAAAACAACTATTCTCTTTATAATTGTATCTTGTTTTGAATTCATTTTTTCAATAGCCTTTTCTATTTTTTCAATTTTCCCAATTAAATCTTCTGAATCATGTTTTTTAGCAACTTGTTGGGATAGAGATGATATTAACGATTTAGTTGTTATTAAATCGTTTTCTAAAACACACATTTTATCAGTAAATGTTTTTAATTCTTCGGTAATTTTTAAATCAGACGGGAAACTAAGTGTATTAAATACTTTTTTAACAGTATCTTCTACATCTTCGGTTGTTAATTTAATAGATTGTTGAGATGTAGAAGATACCGTTAAAGTGTCTTCTATACTTTTTAATCTTAAATGGAAGCCTGCGATTGACATTTTCCTATTATTATACTATTATAATAAACTATTTTATTTTCACACATATATATAAAAAATGATTATATATTGTTAATTAGAAGATATACAATGATTATCCCAATTAGATGTTTTACATGCGGACGTGTTATGGCGGATATTGCAGATTTTTACGAAAAAGAAAAGGCGAATATTGATGAAAAAAAAGAGGTAGATCCTATATATAAAAACTTTGAAAAAATACATACAGGCAATATTCTAGATAATTTAGGTTTAAAAAGATATTGTTGTCGGCGTAATTTAATTGCTAATATTGATATGATGAATGTAATATAATAAGTTTATAATAAGATATTATTACATTTATAATCTTCTTATATACGATTAAAGAAGATAGAAACTTTTTATTATGGAAAAAATAAAAAAACAAGCCTCTGGTTTTATAGATGAAAAAACAAAAAAATATCATACAAGCTATATTGAAGAATATATTGAAAAACATATAGAAAAAAAATTAAATAGTTTATTAAAAACTCTTCCTTCTCAATTACCAAATAATTATAATATAAAACCTTTTTACGAATTAACTATAAAAGAACTATATAAAAATACATTACAAATAACAATTGATATAATTAATGATTTTGCAGATATGTATAGTAATAAACAATACATTTATGACAGTAATATGATTATAAATATTATTACAAAAGATAATAGAAAAATATATGTAGGTATTCTAATAATATTTATATCGTTTATAATGTATTTTATAGATGGTGTTTCTGTATAATTTTTATTATTAATATAAGTAAAGATAAGAAACATAAATATGAAAAATATTATTCAAATAATAACAAATAATTATTATTATTCTCTTATATTAATATCAGTTATTTTCTACATTATAAGCAAATATAATACTTCGGTATTGATATCAATAATAATTGTTATTGGTATTTTTTTTTATATAGATAATAATATAAAAAAAAATATAAGTGAAAAAAATAATGATGAAATTATTAAAAACGAAGGTCTTGAAAGTGTTGTAAAGGATGTTAGTGATGTAAATACAGATAATTATTATATAGGTAATAATAATAAAAATGTTAAATATCTAATTAAAAACAAAGAGTTTGTATCTATATTATACAATATTAGATTTATAAAAAAGTATGATAATGCAAGATATACAAAATTAATAATATATATGAATAAACTTATGAAAATATATATATATATATTATCAGATAGATATACCTTAAACACATACCTTCCTATTTTTACAGATACAAAAAATGATATAATTGAAATATTTTATTCACTAATATTTGTCATACCAGAAAGATTTAACCATATTTACGGATTTAATCCACATGAAGAAATAGATAAATCTCTCAGCGACTTTAGAGTAAAGATAAAATATATGCTATCAGTTATGATAAATTACGGGAGTGTATCTAAAAATAATATACATATAAATATGGAAAAATATAGACCTTTTGAAAAAAATAAAGAAAGTTATTTACCTTAAATTAGCAAAGATTTATTTCCTTCAACGAAATTATATTCAAATTTTTGTTTTGTAGATAAATCCAAATATGATAAATCAAAAAAAGCATCAGAAATATTACCACCTTTATGATTTTTTACATTACATGATTTATCATATTCTTTTCGTATATTAGAAACATTTTTACATATAATATTCAAATAAGACAATACCTTTTTTTTACCCGACGGGCATTCTAAACAACCACCGCGCATATTTTTAGAATCTCCTCCTTTCATACTTGCGGATACACCATTATTATTACAACTACAACTGCTTCCTTTTTGTCTCATCTTTTTATTATTTGATGAATATCCACCTCTACTATAAAGATATAAATAATTTATAGCTTCAATATTATCATTTTCAATATTTACTGTATTTTGTAAGTTTGTATTATCAACATTATCATTTTCAATATTTACTGTATTTTGTAAGTTTGTATTATCAATATTATCATTTTCAATATTTACTGTATTTTCTAAGTTTGTATTACCAATATTATCATTTTCAATATTTACTGTATTTTGAGCACTTATTACTTCACCTCCGTATTGTTTCATTATTTATATATAAATATTACATATATAAATATTACATATATAAATATTACATATATAAATAATGATATTAGAATATTCTATTTGCGAACTTAAAAAAAGTTATTGCGGTAATTATGATAAATACGACAAAGATGAATTAATAAATTTAGAAAATACATTATCTGTTAAAATAGATGAATTAAATATCAATAGCTCAATTTTGCATATTTTTCCTATTGTAACAACAATATCTTCTTTATTGTTTATAACCTGTTATTTTATTTTTTGATTATTTATTTAAAAAATCATTTAAGAATATTCATTAATTTATTTTTATATATAACATATTTAATGTCAGATACAATAACAGCGTCTGGGAATACACGAGAAACATTTGCTATATCTACAAGCGACTTAACAATAAATGGTGATTTTACAGCAGATGAAATATTTGGTTCTGGAAAAAATATAACAAATATAAGTATTGACAATATTGTAATAGGAACATTAAACAAACCTTTGTCCAAAAGTCTCGGAGGAACAGGTAATAATATATATACAGATAATGGTATTGTATTTAATGATGTGACATCTGATAATAATAAATTAAATACAACATATAAATTAAAATGGGACAAATCAATAAATGCACTTTTGATAAACGAAAGAGACTTTATCGTAGACAATTCAAATTATGTTATATATTCTTCTAATCAATTGATAAATGATATTAAAGAATCTTCAAATATTATTTCAACAAATATTAAATCATATATTATAAATAATTTAGCAACACCTTCAAACCCTGGTGTAGTTAAAATTGGAACAGGATTATTTGTAAATAATTCAGGAGTTATTAGTATATTTCCAGAAAATATTAATATTATTCCTCCAGTTATAATACCATATATGAATGCCGAACAAATATTTGATACAGAATATAAAAAACTTATATTTACATACAATCCAATGAGAGGAACTACTTTTGATACTGAAAAATTAATTGACGATACACTTATAATAGGTAAAATATTGCCTTTATGGTATAATTTTAATAACAATTCTGATAAATCTATTAATAGCGGTAATTTAGGAAATAGCGAAGTGAATAGTATTGTATTGAATGGTGATACCGTCAATAATGCAATATATAAACCTCTGAATAAAAAAGATTTACATTTTGAATATACACCATTAAATTCAAATTACCTATATTTAAATGGTAATAATAATACATACGCAAGTTTTAAAGAAAATATGCTTATAGAAAAAATATATGGTGAAGGAGGTATTGGTGGTGAAACCGAAGGTATAACAATTTGTTTTTGGTTTAAAATTGAAGATGTAGATAATAGTAGTATAAAAAAATCAATATTGTATTTTAGCAGTGAAGGAAATAATCCAAACTATTTTATTGATATTAATGTAATAGGTAATCTATTTACAGTATCATTATTTAATGTAGGAGGTATTTTTTTTTCAATCAATGATGAAAATTTATGCAATAATACATGGAAACATTTTTGTTGGAGTATATCTGCGACTGGATTATGGAACATTTATATAGATGGTGATGAAAAAATAAGAAATGTTAATATTGACGAAAATATAAATATAGTAAATAGTATTGGAGATTCATTATCTACCGCAATAATAAAAATAGATTCTGAAAATGCAAATTATATAAATAAATATATAGGTAAATCTTCAATACTTAACGATTCATATTTAAAATTTTCTATATCTGATATTAGATTTTATAATAGAGAATTGATAGATTACGAGATTATCGAACTTTATAATGCTGACAAAAATACTGAATATAATATAGAGTTTAAAGACAATAATAATAATACAAAGTGTGATATATTATTGATAGGTGGAGGTGGTGGGGGAAACCATAATGGTGGGGGTAGTTCTGGCGAATTAAAATATATTAACAATGTCACAATAGGTATAAATCAATATGTTATAAAAGTTGCACGAGGAGGAAAAGGTGGAAATGTAGGAAATAATACATTTTTTGATTCAATTATTTCAAGAGGAGGTTCTACAGGAAGTGTTCAAAATAACGTTAGTATTAGTTCAAGTACCATATCAAATGAATCTATATTTTACAATAATATAACAACTAAAAAAAATAATGGATATATTGGTGGTGGTGGTGGTGGTTCTGGAACTGCTGGGACTTTATCTTCTGGCGGAGAAGGTATTTATAGTATAAATGAAAATGAAATATTTGTTAATTTTAAAACACTTTTTGATTTGCCTACAAATAATAGTATTGGAGAATATAATTCAAATGATGATAATGTATATTTTGGAGGAGGTGGCAGTATTATTATGAATAATGGAATTGGCGGAATTGGTGGGGGTGGTTATGGAAGTGTTTTATATTCGGAAATTATAAAATATCACGGTACAAATGGTTCAGGTGGGGGGGGGTATGGAACATCATACGCTTTCGGTGGAGATGGAATTATTATATTGAGATTTTTAAATACAATAATCCCAGTAATGAGTATTACAGATTATATATTAGATACTTCAAATATTATTTCTTATAACTTAAACACTTTATCTAATAATACTGATGATGAATTTCTACACTCTTCAAATTATACATTAGATACTTCAAATATTATTTCTGATAACTTAAACACTTTATCTAATAATACTGATGATGAATTTCTACACACTTCAAATTATATATTAGACACTTCAAATATTATTTCTTATAACTTAAACACTTTATCTAATAATACTGATGATGAATTTCTACACACTTCAAATTATATATTAGACACTTCAAATATTATTTCTGATAGGTTAAATACAATGTTTATAAGTATTCGTGATTTAGGTATTAACCATAATACACTTCAAGAATTATTTATAAATTTGCGTACGAGAGTAGAAGAGTTAGAAAATAATACACCTAATACAAGTTAGAAGTTTTATTTAATAAAAAAAAAATATAATTATCAATCAAATCGCAAAAGACATTTTGTTCTAATTATATCATTATTAGAATGAAGATTAACCTTATTTTTACAAGTATTATTATCAATCATTTTTTTATATATAATATCATAATTATCTGTAGCATAATCTATAATATTATTATTAAATATCCATCTAAAAAAGTTTAATTGACCTATAGTTGTTTCTATATAATCTGTTTTATCATTATTAATAAAAAATGTTATACGTTGATGTCTTCTGAATGAATCAAAATTAAATTTACTATATGATTTTAATTGAGCACGATAATCTTGATATAAGTTTATTTTACGAATATTATATTTAATACATTCTTCTAATTCATAATATATCTTCTTGTTTTCATCTATCCAATAATAAATATTGTGACATTTAGCATAATGTGTTACCAACCATTCAATTATTCTAAGAGATAATTTGTGATTACCTTGGATAATATCTTTTAATAATAATTTATATTTAGGATTTTTATTATAAAAATCTGTAAGAGAAGTTAATAGGAGATTCTGTCCTAAACTACACATTAAATTAATCACTTTATATATTTCTTAAGTGATATTTGTATAAAAAAAATTACTAACATCTAATAAGAAGCGGAACTTCCAATTTCTAAAGTATTTTGACGAATATCAGGTTCAATCGTGCTTATAAGCCATGGACCAACCGCATTTTGAGGATTTGGTATTTCTGATCTCAATTGTAAATTAGCGTTACGCAATGATTGTCCTACAGTATTTACACCAACATGATAACCAGCAGATAAATAGTTTTGATCGCCTACATTTCCGGAACCTGAAGGATTTATTTGTGCCCATTTACTATCTGCTGCATCTTTAGGCAATAAATCATCAGCGGTTAACCTATCTCTTGGATAACAAGATTGCATACCACGCATTCCATCATCTTCGCTTATTTTATCTCCTTCGCGTGTTTCAAAACTTGCATATTGGCCTTGGTCATTATTAGTTTCATCAGTTGAAACCAATGGTTGATTATATATTTCAGTTCCACTTGTATCTGCCGCTTGAAAATTACCTATACCAGATGAAGCCATCGAAGTATCTCTTTGTCTATTATCTATATCAGCAACAGAAACTCCAGTATTTGCGAATTTTTCATAATAGAAGGGTTCTGGGATATTTTTGGATAATCCACTAGGTATCACTGGTGATTTTTTATCCATACCAAAAACTGTATTACCTTTTGAATTGTAGGTTAATAATAATAATAATGAAAGTAATAATAATATTGCTATAGAAAACGATATAACAACACTTTTATTAGTACCCATATTATTATGCTTATATAGATCTATCTATTATTTACAATAGATTATATTTAAACTATTTTATAATTCAAAAATTTCTATTAATTTTATCTTCTTGTAAAATTATGTTTTCATTTAATTTATTTAAAAGAGGTTCTAATTTATTTTTATTACATGTATTTAATTCCGAGTATAATTTATCTATTTTTTTTTCTTGTTCATATAATTCTTCTTTATAAATATCTATATTTTCACATCTATTAATCAATTTATTTTTAATATTTATAATATTATCTTCTAATTTATCAATAATATCATCTTTATTTACCCAATCTACAGTATCTAAATTAATATCTGTTACGTCCATATTTTTTACGACCCATTTATTAGATGTAGTTTCGCTATAAAAATATATACCATAATATTCGATTGTTATGTTAATTATACATTTTTTATAATGATTTTTTTCCTTTAAAATATCTATAATATTATCTACAGTTTCAATTGATTTATTATTATACATTATTTTATCATATTTTTTATTTGTTAGAATTACATTTATTGTTTTTGTTTGATTGCAGAAATTTTTAGCGTACAATTCATATATATTTTCATTTGTTAAAGTTTTACCAAACCATGTATGAGACTTATTTTCTATAATTTTAACAATATTATCATCCATTTCTTCTAGTTCTTTTATAATATCATAATTTGTTTCTTGTGATATATATAATACTAAACTATACCCTTTATTGTAATTTAATTTACGAATTGATTTAATTTTAACATCAGTAATTACCATATTTATAGTATGCGAAGGATGCGAAACATACTTATTATCTTTTTTTATAGGTGTTAATAACATATAATTCTTTAATTAACTAACATAATTTTGTTTTATATATTAATAAAATATTAGCTAATATCAAAAGCAATTTTATTAATTACATTAGAAGGACGTTTGGTAATCCACATCCCTTTTGGTGAAAATGGGATAAAAACATCTTCTATGATCTTTTCAAAATAATCTTTTTGATTTATACTTACTATTTTTGATAATACTGTAATAACATTTTTTAGTTTATTGTTATTTTCAAAATTAGGTAAATCAACATATTGACCCCATCCATATCTTTTACCCATAAAAGCATTAATGATTCGTCTATAATCTTTTGATAAAGTAGATATAACTTTATCGTCATTTTCGTTATGAATTATTTTTTGAGATAATCCAAAGTCGTAAATCATAATGTTGTATGCACAAGACTTTAAATAATAACTTTTACCATTAAAAGAATATTCATAATACCCTTCCTCATTATTTTTTTGATATAAAAAGTTACCATGATGACAATCATTGTGAATATATTTTGATATATTTTGAAATGTACCAATTGATATGAAACTTTGAAATAATAAATTCATTATTAATTCATTATCGCTCAATAATTCACGCTTTGTCATCAACATTTTAAGATCTCCATGTGCAAGTTCATTAACACATACAATCCTGTGTTTATCATCAAAAGGTATTTTTTTACATATAGCATATTTATACATAAAAACAAAATGCTTTGATCTCTTTTTTAAAAGAATTTCATCTCGTAAAAATTTCATAATATTAATTTCTTTATTATTACCATTATTATCAGGCATAACCTTTGAAGCTATTGTAAATCCACCAAAAGTATTAACTATACTTGTTAAATAAATAACCCCATAAACACTCTCTGTTCCTATTTTTTTTACTAGATTAATCTTATTATTTATTGTAAAACCTTCGTGACTTCCAAAAACTTTAGTTTTTAAACATTCATTTCCATTAATATCATAAAGAACACTATTGATATATTTATAAAGTGAAACACGGTTATCTAAACTATATTTGTATTTTATAAGTTTATTTTTCAAAAAATTAGCAATTATTTTAGCATTTTTTTTAGAATCAACTTGTTTGATGAAAACACTTGACCTTTTTTCACTACTTTTTTTTAAAGATTTACTATATTTTTTATTTGAAAAAATATTTATAGAAATTGGTACTTTTGGTACTTTTGGTACTTTTGGTACTTTTGGTTCTTTTGGTACTTTTGGTACTTTTGGTACTTTTGGTACTTTTGGTTCTTTAGAAGAAGGATTTATAACCTTATTTTTTTCAATAATATTTCTAATTATATCATAATCTTCACTTCCTTTTTTTGGCATGCACCATTTATCTTTTCCTTTATTATATATTTTTAAAGCGTCTGAATATTTCATGTTCTAATTATATGTTTTATATTATTATTATTATTATCACTTTATTATATTTTTCATTTTTATTATATTTTTTAATTTTTAAAAATATTTAGTCATTCTAATAAAAAAATAAATATTTAATTAATATCAAAAGCTTTTTTGTTAATGACATTAGACGGACGTTCTGTAATCCACATTCCTTTTGGTGAAAATGGTATAAATATGTTTTCAATAATATTTTCAAAATATTCACTATCTATATTTTGTGTTTTAATATTATTGTTAATATTAATTATAATTTTAATTACTGATTCAATAGTTATATTAACATGTTTGCTAGGTAAATTAATTTTATTAATCCAACCTCCTGATTTTTTATTGAAAAAAGCATGAGAAATTCTACCATAATCATTTATTATATTGTAGAGTTTAAAGTTTTTTAAAACAGTTTTCATAGATAATCCAAAGTCATATATCATAATGTTATAACCACATGACTTTAAATAATAACTTTTACCATTAAAAGAATATTCATAATATCCTCGTTCATTATTTTTTTGATATAAAAAGTTACCATGATGTGTATCTTTATGAGCATACCCTGTAATGTTATGAAATGTTCCAATTGATATAAATGTTTGAAATAATAAATTTATAATTGTTTCGTCATCTTTTAATATTTCTTCATTTTCCATTAAAGTTTTAAGATCTCCATGAGCCAGTTCATTGACACATACAATTCGGCGTTTATTAACAAATGGAACTTTATTACATATGGCATGTTTATACATCAATACGAAATGTCTTGATCTTTTTTTCAAGATAATTTCTTCTGTTATATATTTCATAATTTGTATTTCTTTTGTATTATTATTAGTATCGGGCATAACCTTTGAAGCTATTGTAAATCCTCCAAAACTATTGACTATACTTGTTAAATATATAACACCGAAAGCACTTTCAGTTCCTATTTTTTTATAGAGGTTAATTTTATTATTTATAGTATAACCTTTTATTTTCCCAAAAACCTTAGGTTTTAAACATTCATTGCCATTAATATCAGAAAGAATATTACTAATATAATTATAAAATGCTATACGATTATCTAAAGTGTATTTATATTTAATAAGTTTATTTTTCAAAAAGTTAGCAATTATATTAGCATTTTGCTTTGTATCGACTTGTTTGATAAAAACACTAGACCTTTTTTCACTACTTTTTTTTAAAGATTTACTATATTTTTTATTTGAAAATCTATTATTGAGTATAGGTAGATTAATAACACTTTTATTTTTAGGATCTTTTACTTTAGGTTCTTTTGGAACTTTTACTTTAGGTTCTTTTGGAACTTTTACTTTAGGTTCTTTCGGAACTTTTACTTTAGGTTCTTTTGGAACTTTTACTTTAGGTTCTTTTGGAACTTTTACTTTAGGTTCTTTTGGAACTTTTACTTTAGGTTCTTTAGAAGAAGGATTTATAACCTTATTTTTTTCAATAATTTTTATGATAACTTTATAATCATCACTTCCTTTCCTTGGCATACACCATTTATCTTTTCCATGATTATATTCTTTTAATGCTTCAAAATATTTAGTCATCTAAATATATTTTATATTTTTAAAATGTTATTAAGAAATATTAAAAGCAATTTTATTAATAACTTTTTGAGGACGTTCTGTAATCCACATTCCATTTGGAGACGACGGAATAAATATTTTTTCTATAATTTGTTTGAAAAAATCATTTTTATCTATATAGTCGTCGATAATATCTTCCAATTCAAAAATTGCATCGTGAACTGTATCATTAATGTGAACACTTGGCAAAACTTTATGGATTATCCAACCTCCTTCGCGTTCATTTAAAAAAGTATTCAATGCTCTTTTATAATCTTCTGGTATATAGTTTTCATGAAATGAAGAACTATTTAATTTTATTTCTTCAGATAATCCAAAGTCGTAAATCATAATGTTATACCCACAAGACTTTAAATAATAACTTTTACCATTAAAAGAATATTCATAATACCCTTTATCATTATTCTTTTGATATAAAAAGTTACCATTATGACAATCGTTATGTGCATACCCTGTAATATTTTGAAATGTTCCAATTGATATAAATGTTTGAAATAATATATTTAACATTAATTCTTCATCTTTTAATATTTCTTCATCTGTCATTAACATATCAAGGTCTCCGTGAGCCAATTCATTAATACACACAATTCTATTTTTATCATCAAAAGGTTTTTTATTACATATAGCATGTTTATACATAAATACAAAATGTTTTGATCTCTTTTTTAATAGAACTTCGTCTCGTAAAAATGTCATAATCTTAATTTCGTTAATATTATCTTCATTATTGGGCATAACCTTGGAAGCTATAGTAAATCCACCAAAACTATTAACTATACTTGTTAAATATATAACACCAAATGCACTTTCTGATCCTATTTTTTTATAGAGATTAATCTTATTATTTATAGTATAACCTTTTTTACTTTTAAAAACCTTAGGTTCTAAACATTCATCTCCATTAATATCTACGAGAAGTTTTTTTATATATTTATAAAATGCTACTCGGTTATCTAATGTGTATTTGTCTTTAATAAGCTTATTTCTTAAAAAATTAGCAATTATATTAGCGTTTTGTTTATTATCAACTTGTTTTATAAAAACACTTGACCTTTTTATGGATGAACTACTTCTTGTCCGATTTGTAAGTGTTGGACTATTTGGTAGTGTTGGAACCTTTGGAACCTTTGGAACCTTTGGAACTTTAGGAACTTTATGAACTTTTGGTTCTTTAGGAACTTTAGGAACTTTAGGAACTTTAGGAACTTTAGGAACTTTAGGAACTTTTGGTTCTTTAGGAACTTTTGGTTCTTTTGTAGAAAGCTTCGAACCTTTATTTTTTTCAATAATTTTTATGATAACTTTATAATCATCAGTTCCTTTCCTTGGCATACACCATTTATCTTTTCCTTTATTATATTCTTTTAATGCTTCGATATATTTAGTCATTCTAATAACAAAATATATTATTTAAAAATAAAAAAAAGATATTTAGCTAATATCAAAAGCTTTTTTGTTAATAACATTTTTAGGACGTTCTGTCAGCCATAATCCTTTTGGAGAAAGTGGGGTAAATATATTTTCAATAATGATTTCAATAAATTTATTACCAATACTTTGACTCTTAATTTTGATAATTTTATTTATTATATCAAAAGTTGTATTAACTATAACTTTTTTAACTTTAATGAGATTATCATTTACATAATCACTTGGTAAATTTTTTGTTTCT
>Ga0209702_10005700_pt1 | contig 16685 bp, 11 predicted proteins | sample FRY01_FD_187210 | JGI IMG/M metagenome (GOLD analysis project Ga0209702, IMG submission 187210) | Freshwater microbial communities from Lake Fryxell liftoff mats and glacier meltwater in Antarctica - FRY-01 (SPAdes) (version 2) | ecosystem: Environmental > Aquatic > Freshwater > Ice > Glacier...
GTGACAGGAGCGGCTGTATTGGGAGAATCTATAAAAACAAATGCTCCAATAGCTGATGTACTTGCCCCATTACTTTGTGGCGTACAACCTACAGTTGCATATGGATTACCGCCAATAACTGTTGCATCTCTTAGGCAACGGTAAAAGCCTTTACTAGCAGAGCCTATAACAACACCTATTAAAACATCCATTGTAGCTATAATCATTACTTGACTGGATGCATATGTAGGGGTAATTGTAACCGAACCACCAGTTATAGCTACAGGGGCAAGGCTAGATGTACTGCTACCGCCTCCACTGACTGTAACTATTTGCTTAATTGTACTAAATGTTTGTCCGAGAGGGGTAAATGCTGAAAAACTCATATAGTAAGCTCCCATGCGACCATGCTTATATTCGAGGATGTTACTGTGGGCAATAGAGCTGCACTCACACCTTTTTGTTGGAAACTAAATGTAATGGGATCTGTAGTTCCTGCTACGAAAGTATACATTTTCATAAAAGCCTGACTAGATTGATTGCCTATTGCTTGAAATCTCCACCCCATTTGTTCCTCTTCAATTGCTACCGCATCTTTCGATAGCTGAATAAACATAGTGGTATTTGTGCTTTGCAGAGAGACATTAATAAACATTGATGTAATTAAAATAATGGTGCTAGTAGCATTGCGCGGTGTAATGCTTATGTTAGCACCTGTAATATCTACATATATTCCTAGTGTGGTGGAACTCCCTGCGCTAAAGTTAGATATAATCTGAATAATATTAGATGGTGGTGAGGCGCTAAACGTGCTAAATCCCATCAAGCATCTCCAAAAAATCTTTATCTTGATTCATCCTGACCCTTCGCATCTCTGTTATAAAATCTTCAACGCCCATGTCTATCAACATTCCCATTTGCTTGTTCAGGGTAGGATATGCGCTTCTACTTTTACTTACTTCTTGTATGCGTGGGATAACTTCCAAAACCTCTTTTAAAGTTGGGCGAGGAGAATCTTCAAGCCATTCTAATTCAGCATCAAAATCTTTAAAGTCATTTGAAAGTGACCATTTTTTCCCAGGCCAGCCATGAGATAAAGCCCCGATTATATCTAACATGTCATCTCTCATCTTAAATTCCTTTTATTAAATTTCTGCATTTAAAGTAAATCTCACCCCTTGACCAGCAGTTCCCACACCAGTTTGAGTTACCTTAAAGCTTATTCTATCTCCAGTCACAAAATCTTCTGTGCCATCCGTTTTTAAAATACCAGCTGTTAAAGCATTCGCCCCATCATTAAACTGAGGAAGAGTTGCATAGATTGTCACTCCATTTTTCTGTATATCTACAATTAAAGCAGCCCCAACAGGGGCCGTATCAACATATCCACCTTCGCCTTTAAATGAGCCTGTACCTGACATGGCAAACTCACCGTAAGATTGCACAGCCACATTTGTTAATGTAAATGTGGAAGTAAACCCAGCATTTAATGGAGTATAAAATGGCAAGTTTGTAAGAGTGTTAGTATTATAATCTATCGACTTATTAGTCAATGTAGATACGCTAGTCTCGGTTATATAACCTGGATCTGCCTCAACTATATTTCCGCGATAGGTTGAATAAATAGCCTTCGTTGTAGACCTTGCCACAAAAAGTGGTCGAGAAACAAACCCTATAGTCGTTGGCTCTACTAATGTATATTCACCGGCAACCGTATCTGATGAAAAATAAACTCCACCTACAGTCAACCCTGCTAAAGTTATCTCGCCTTGAGTTAATAAGGAGAAATTATCAACATCTGCCACCGCAGATACCATCCCTATAACTTCAGCGGTCGCGAGAGTATTTGTCTGCGCTTTGTCAAATATGATCCCAGTGTGATAAAGAACATCGCCGACAATAAACCCATGCGCCACTTGATTAATTACTACAACAGTAGATGTTCCAGAGCCGCCTCCAGTTGATGCCTGTAATTGGAATGCAGCACCGTCAAAAATAATTGTAATCATTTGGTTCACGACTAAATCATTCGCTGCCAAGTCTACATTTATATTTTTTAAAATTGGCACAGCTGCTAATCCATTCACAGATAATGTAACTGGACCTGTGGTGCAAGATGCATTCATTAATATATGAAGCGTCATGCCTACGGTATATGCAGCTGGTGCTGGGCCTAGTGTTACTGTATAAGCAGTTGTGCCACCTACGGTCAAGCCATATATTGGAGAGCCGCTTTGTAAAACAAAGTAAGGTAGGTTAGCGGAAGGAACTGTGCTTACGGCGACTGCGCCAGTTGCACTTGATACTAGAACTTTGGATGCAGTTAAAGCAGCGATACCTTGAGTCTCGAACAGAATTGGATCAACACCTATATCAAGAACAATCTCAGTTTCTATCCAAGAGGTAGCAGCATTTATTGTACCCTCTACAATAACTAAATTTGAACCTGGCACGATTTGAGTAATCTTATCGTAATCTGTTGTTCTAGTTATAACCCAAGCCGTAGCACCTGAGCCTACTACTGAAACCTCATAAATACCATTTTGCACTGTGGCAAGCTGGTCTTTGATTAATACTCTGTCAGCCACAGCTAAAGCTATACCGTCAATGCTTAAAGCAGCAAGAGCCGCATTATTTGTTAATGCAGCCCCTACACCATCAACACCTGGATTATATATAGAAGTTAAATTTGTTGTTGTAGCAACCCTTGCTGAGTTTTTATATTCGGAACCAGAGCTGGTGCTGGTTAACTGTTGTAGCGTGACAGCTTCTAAAGGTTGGACTGCATCTTGATTGAGAGTAACAGTTCCAGGGAAAATAACAGCCGCTGGTAATGATAAAATAGGATTGCCAGCAACCCCTGCGCCATTGGTTACACTTATTTGATTGCCAGTTCCAGTGATGGTACGAAGCGCCCAAGTGTTAGCAGCAGTACGAGCAGGAATACCAGTGGATGCTCCAAAGGTAGACAAGGCTAATAAATCTAAGGCAAAGTCAAAGGTGAATGTACCATTATTTATAACGGGGCTGCCGGTAATTGTTAGATTATTTGAATCTGAAACCGCAGCAACACTTGTGACGGCAACATACCCAGCCCCAAATGGAATTAATGAGAATGTACCATTGGTTGTTGAATTATCAGTTAAATAAATATAAGTGGCTTGCCCAGTTGTGATGGTAGTGAGAACAGTTACACCATCGTTTAAATATATTGTTACGGTATACGCGGACTTGTTAACGAATACCGAAGCTTGCCCCACTGAAACCAATTCTGCATCAGGCAATACTAAAGAATAACCGTTGTTATCGGCCTGGATGTCAATTATGACCGCTACATTATTAGCTGTGTCAACAAACTGACTTGGCCATGTTAGGTTTATGGGAGAGTTGGCGGCTGTCAGTGAATATTCAATATATGAATAATACGCCGGCCCTATCGTAGAACCTCCGAATATGTTAGTATACGACATAACTTACAACTTCCCTGTAATATAGATATATAATTTAGTTTATCATATAATGACTAAATCGCTGCACCTAAGCACTTCACCGCTTAAGCACAGCTAACATCAACTTTTCTTGCGCTTCTCTTCAGCCTCTTGCCTTTTTTCTTCTTTAATTGCAAGTCTTTGCTCCTGTAGAAGTTCATCCATATCTCTTAATATATCATTGCGAGCCATCATCAAGTTACGAATCTCTTGCTTCTTCTCTGTTGAAGACAAGTCTTTATCAGCCCTTGTTTCCTTGACAACTTTATTTATATCTTGAACGCTGTCCCTATACTTCTCTATAGAATCTTTAGTTTCAATAATGTGAATGTTTTTTTCTTCATATGCGTCAGCCTTGTCATCCTCTCCTTGCTCTCTATATCGCTTTAATGTATTAGTGACAACGGCACCTTCATGTGCTCGCTCATACAAATCATTCATAAGCTTATTGTTTCTTGTTATCTCTGGCCCTATAAACTTGTTAAAAAAATACGTTTCACTAAAATCTTTTTCCTCTTTTGGGTTGCCGTCAAACATATCGGGCGCTTGAGCTGCAAATGTACCAAGTTCACCAAAAATGCTTTTTATGGCATGGTCTAATTTACGAGGACTCCAATCTAAGGCTTCGCCAATCTTCTTCGCCCCGCCGCTAGTACCTTCGCCATATTGTTCAGATGGCTCTAAGTTTTGCTCATTAAGAGGGACTATCGGGCCTTGTTTAAAAAAGTCATAATTAGTTGTACTTTCTACAAATGTTCTAAATGCGTTTGGAACTGGGCTTGCATGGATATTATCTATGGTAACGAGAGCCATTTGCTTGAGTTCATTTTTATAATCATTATCCTCGTAGAACATATTAACTATACGTGAAGGATAAGTCATGGCAATCGCACCAATTTCCCATGCTTTTAATATCTTAAACCAGCGAGGCAAACCTAGTGAATCTGCGACAATTTTCCCAGTGCTTGTGCTGCCAAAACCTAGATACTTATAATTATCAAGCCACTCATAAAGATTCTTCTCGTCTTCAGTTTTAGTTTTAAATCCATTCGCTCTAGTTTCATCGTCATCATCTTCTATAGCATTTATCATTGCATTGCCAGCAACAAAAGCTGCAACCTTGGCTATATTCTTAACCGTATTATTCCATCCAATAGGGCTGTACTTGCCGCGCTTATGCCCCAGCTCTCTTAATAGTTTATGAATGCTTTGTAATGCGGTGCTAAAATAGTTTGCATAATTCCCAAGCATTCTAATGGTTGAGGATGCACCGCGCTTTGAATAATCCATAGAGTCAGCGGCTTCAAATGCTGCTTCAGCTTTATTGCGACCACCTTTAATGGCAGCCTCATCCAGCACCAACCTATGTGCTTGCTCTGACGCTTGTCCAAATTTTGCAATACCATTTTTATATAACTTTAATATATCCTGCAAAGTATCTTTCGCAGTAGGCAAAAACAGTTCGCCATCAGCTTTTCGAGCTTTAAGTTTTAATTCATCAGCTTTATCTTTTGCTCGTATATTTCCGAAAAATGTTGTGTCATTACCGCTGGCCATTATATATATAAGCTCAGGGCTTAATGTGTTGCCATAATGGTGCTTAAAAGAGTTGATGTAATTTTTGCCAATTGACTTTAAAACACCTATCGCGCCGAGTTTATCTTTGCCCAATACTATAGTTCTAATTAAATCTTTAACCGCAATCCCTGCCATCCTAGCTGGATCAGCAACCAAGGCTAAACTATTAAACTTTTTATAATTACGCCCTAAAGCCTGAATTTTATTAAGCTTTTCAGATGGTGTGCCTTGAACACCCATTAAAGCGTTATAGTATGCAGGGTCGGAGATGCTATAATATTTTTCACGACCTTTCTGAAGAACCTTAACTATCTGCTCTCCATTTCTTTTTCTTTTTTCAACTGAAGCTTTGCCTACTGGTTGTGCTATGCCAACCTTTAAGGCTGCTGCAATGTTACTTTGTGCCGCTGCATTTCTTAATCCGGCTTGCGTAATGTATGCAACATTATTAAGAATGTTTTCATATAAGTCGCGGGTAAGTCTACCTACATTTTCAATAACGGCCCCTTTACCTAATTGCTTGCTTCTAGCTCTGGCTTCTTTAAGACTTTCAGTTCTAAGTATTGGTTTACCGGCAGCATCTCTCACCAAGTATTGTCTGGACCCGCCTGTCAATTCATGAATATTAGATTTTTGATTAACGATAGAAGATTTAGGTTTTACGTATTCGCCATTGACGCCCATATCTGCATACATAGGAGTATAGTCAGCACCACCACCAACCCAATTGGCTCTATCTTCCTTGTTAAATAATCCTGTATCTACGCCAAAGTCGCCAACAGCGGTTAAATAGTTATTTAGATTTTGATTCATGTTTTTAAATTGAGGATATTTTGCATCTAAATTAACAGCCATTGAAGCTTCTGCTGGTGTTAAGTTTAATTCTTTCCCTTGCTCAACTAGATCTTGAGTATGGACACGCCTACCATAACGATTTAATTCAAATGCTTTTGCTAACTCTGTGCTTTGAAAAGCTGGATCTAAAATAGACTCTAAACCTTTACTGTTAGGTTTTAACTCCATTATTTTTAATGCCGGATTATAAACTGGCGTTCCATGTACATAAGCCGCATTAACCACGCCATTTAAACGACCGCCTTCTGTTGCACTTGCCATTCTAAATGGAACATTGGCAGATTCTCTTAATTGTCTAGGAGTACTTCCTTGTGCTATTGCACCTACAACTTTAAGCGGAGTTTTTGCATCAAATAATTGAGTCTCAATATTATAAAAACTATCTGTAAGCCATTCGGCTGTTTTGTTCATAATACTGCGTTTAACAGGATTATTATCTGACCCTTTACTAAATATTTTATCTCGTGTTTTCTCAACCTCTGGTGTAACTCTTTCTCCAGTCACTTCTTTCTCAGCTGGTTTAAAAGGTTTAATTTCCTGCTTTGCTTTCTCTATGCCACGCTCTACATCTTCAGATTTTTGAATACCTTTTTGTGGCACTTCCTGTCCTGCGGCAGAGTTCTTGGTTGGCTCCCAAGATTGAGTTTTTTCATTGTAAAAATGAGGCGTGTTGTTTATCTCTACAATTTTAGACGTGTCTACAAATCTATCTTTTCCTACCGGCGCTGGTGGCTCAGGAGGAATTCCAAATGGTGCAACAGCTTCTTCAGGATGTGGAATAATATGACCTTCAGCCACAGGCTCATTAGCTTTAGGAAACTCTCTAATGGCCTTTCGTTGTTGTATGTTGTCACCACCAGATGGCGCTTCAGGGTTTATTGGGCCGCGAGGCTTAACAGGAGGAGCCTCTGTCGGGCCTTCTCCTAATGCTGGGCCTCGTTTTGGAGTAACATCACTCTCCACTCCGGCTCTAGCTTTTGCTCCTGGCCGTCCATGCAATAGACCTGCACCAATCACAGTTGCAGCTGGAATCACTGCGGCTTGCCCTGCGCCCTCAAACATTTCTCTATCTGGATCTAAACCTGATTTTTTTAATTCAATATTGCGTAAGGTGTTTTCAGCTTCACTTATTGCAACTTGTGTTGGGATTTGTTTTGCTAGATACTTTTTAAAGAATCCTCGTGCTAATTGATTGCCGCCAAAACGGCTAAATAGACCCATTAAAGCTGCCCCGCCACCCTCAATATTGGCTATCTTTGCAGCTTCTTCTAACGACTTTTCATGGTCCCAGCCTTTATTGCGACCTTCTTGATATGTGTCAGCTAATCCTTGAATATATGAAAGACTTCCAAACCCAGCGGCAGTCCCCGCAGCAGCGCCAAACCCAGCACCTAATGGACCGCCAGGTGCTCCTATAGCTGCGCCTAAACCAGCACCACCTGCACCAGCAGCTAGTCCTGGAATAATTGAACTGGTAGCAGCTCGGCCTACATTCTCGCCTATTGCCTCTCTATTCCAGCCCCATTCTTTTTGAGGGGTCATAGGTTTAACATCAGGTATTCTGTTGTTACTTAATTCCCATGCAGTGTAGGCTTGTCGTGCAGCATCTTCTTCAACACCTTGCTTGCCACCTTTGTATAAGCTTTCAAGCAAACCTTTTGGCTCTTCTTTTGATTGCTCCTCAGCTAGCAGCTGCGCCCTTAATTCTGCCATCTCATCCATAGGTTGAGATTCAACTTCCGGCTGAGCGTCAATTTGAGGTTCAGGGGCTGCTTCTGACGCAATTGGCGCGATAGGCTGCTCAGATTCTGCACGTAATTGATTACGTAAATCTTCTAAGTCCTGCTCTCTTTGCAGCTGTGCTCGTAATTCTTCTAAGTCATTTGCCACGGATTACCCACTATTTAATATCATGACCTTTTGTTCAGGCGTTAATTTGCTAGTATCAAATGTACCGTCAGGTCTTCTAGGCGGTGGTCCACCAGCACTTAAAGCCTGATTAATTTCATTTGAAATATCTTTACCAACATCTGAAGATTGATCATCATCAATATCTCGATATATATTTATACCAAAATCTTTTGCATCCCTAGCATTTTTCATCCTCTGCACATCATATCTTTTTTTAATCTCCGCAGTTTTTTGCGAAATTATAGCTGCGTGCTTTTTGCTTGTGGGAACCAAACCTTTGGTGGCTCTATCGATTGCAGCCTGTTCATTTTCATTAAGCTTCGCATCTCTTTCTGTGAATCCATTTTTAAGATTTTGATATTGATAATCAGTTAATCCACCAGTGGCGCTTGATTTATTCTGCTTTGTAGCAGAATCTTGACGATGAACATCTAACATGCCCATTTTATACTCTCTATCAAATTGCATCTCTTTCTCTTTCACAGCCATTTCTTCGGCTTTTTGACGAGCTTTTAATGCAAGCTGAGTTTGATTAGAGAATTCTTTTTGCGCAGGACTAAATGCTTCATTAATAGAACCTAAATTTGAAGGGTTGGTGCTTGATGCATAATTAGAAAAGAATTGCATCATGGCATGTCCTAACGCACGTCTGCGCTCTTCATCGGACTCATCATATGATTGCTTTGCAATTTGACTGCCCATCTGCGCACCAGATGCAATTGGATCTTGCTGTTGTGTTCCAGGTGGAACATTTTGTTGCATACCTTCTTGCGAATCTTCATATGCATTAGACGGACCATTCATATCCATTGGATCACTCATTTGCCCAGGGCCAAATTCTGTAAGCTCTGGAGGAAGCGCATTATATGCCTCTTGCCCTTGTCTAGCTAAAATTTCTTCCCTAGTGCCAGGGTAACTCATATGCGCAGGTTTTCGCTCCTGCATTGCAGGTGGCTCGTCAGGATACATCTCCTGCATTTGCTCCCTGCCTGGAATATTATATTGCTCCATCATCTCGCGCTCTTGCGCGTATGGATCTTCTTCAGGCATAAAAGATTTTGGCAACCCTATCGGACGCATAGGAGTTGTCTCTGGTCCATCTACCATGCCACCAGTTCCAGGCATAGCACGCATGTTAGATTTCTGTGGCATCTCTCCTTGCATACCAGGAACGCCTCCACCACCAGTTAATCTTTGCTGTATGTGCCAATCCAATAGAGCCGGATTAGATAGCGCCATTAATAATGGGTTCATTATTTCATCTCCATATCTCTATTCTTCAAACGCTTCACACCTAAACTCCCGCCAGGTTTTGGCTTGCGGGTGAATGTACCTTGTGTTAATGGTAGCCTAGATAGACCTTCTTTCTTTTTTATACTACCACCAGCTTTACGCCCATAAGCCATGCGAGCACCATAAAGGTTCCCAGCTAATGCCCCTAAATTACCCGCGGTATTTAACTGTGGAATACCAGGTGTTTGTTGCGCTGTGTAGCTCGATTGAGGCGCTGGAATATTTCCCATAATGGCGGCTTGAGATGCCAAAGCTTCTTGAGGGTATGCCTTCTGTCTCATAAAGTTTTGATAGTCTATATCTAGCCCCGCTTGATTATGAGCACGCTGAGCACCGCCTTGATTTGTTAGAGCTTCAATATCACCCAATCTTCCTGCTTGTTTAGCTTGCCCCAAACCAGGCATCTGTCCAGCTGCTTCTAATTTACGAGCCATATCAGCGTTAAATAGTTTGCCAGCTTGTCCATAACCCTCTGACAAACTACGTCCGACATTTTGACCTAATGCTTTCTGAGCATCAAAAGCGCCCTTTCTAACCAAGTCTTGATGACGAGTACTGCCATGCTGACCAGACGCGACAAATTGTCTCTCCATTGATGGAAGAAAATCTTGATTAAAAGCATCAGCAGATTCTTGGCGCATAGCTTGAATAACTTGCCTTTGGTATGGATCCATATATTGATCAACATTCTGCGGAAAACTTGCAGAACCTTGTTGGGCTAACTGTTGCCCTTGCTGTAAATATGGCAAGTAGTCTTCTGTCTGACGACCCATATTATATGCCTGATTCAAATCAGGGTTCATTAACGGAGATAAACGATTTTGTTGATAGGGCTGATATTGCTCATCACGAACTGCTTTTGAACGCTCTCCTATATCTCTATAAAGAGCGTCTAACCAAGGTGGCAGAGTATTTGAATGATATGTACTTTGAACAGGCATTTATCTCTCCTTATTTCTTACGGCTTAAATATGATTCAATTTTTCGTGCTTTAGGAGGTAGACTTTTGCCGCCATTCTTTGTCTTGTGAGAGCGCACTGAGCTCATCATTCCATCTAATTTCTTAGCCCCAGCACTGTTGTTGCCGTCACCTAAATCGCTAACAACATCAGCTGAAATTACATATTCTCCGTCAGACAATTTAGCGTCAATCGTATCATCTTGGCCACCAGTTGCACCGGCATAATAACGCCCACCCGCATTGTACTGAGGAAGTCGTGCAAGTCCGCTTTGCTCAATGTCAGGGGCATAACCATTAGACTGCAAAAGCTGTGCAAGCATAGATTCTAATTGTGGGTCTTGTTCAACCGGTCCACCTTGAGCATAACGTGCTTTTGGATTTACATCTTCAAAATATAATTTTTCGTATACACCATTTTCATTGTCATCTTCAGCAAGAATTCTTTGCACTCTATCTAACGGCTTTTCATGCTTAGAAGGCAATCCTGGATTTGGAGGTGCGCCAGAAATATGCTCAGCTAGGGAGCCTTCATTTGGAACTTTTTTCTTGCCTCCTAACATGCCAAGCAATGCACCACCCATTAACATGTTGTTCATCCCGTCACCGGACAATAGGCCGCCTAATCCACCGGCACCACCAGCTCCAGCCGCAGCAGCTCCTGCGCCACCAGCACCTCCAGCCCCGCCAAACATTGAGCTTAAGCCGCCCATACCCTTAGCTCCGGCTTCACCGATGCCTGGTATAACACGACCCAATCCACCAAGGTTTCCAAAGCCGCCAGCACCAGCATAGCCTAAACCTGCACCGAGAGCGGCGTTACGCCATCTATTCTTTCCACCACCAGCAAGTCCACCAAGTCCACCACCAATAGCAGCACCTGCTGGACCAGCCATAAGACCACCGGCTACAGGGAGTACAAAGCGTGCGGCTTTCTTAAGAAACTTTTTAAGACCACCATATTGCGGCAAGCCAGTTTGAGGATTAATTGATGGCATAGGCGACTGGCTATGTAGTTGTGCAGCTTCAGATGGATTAATATGTGCTAAAACTTTGTCATCATCCTCCCCCTGCATACGTAAGAACTCTGCAATCTCAGCTAAGGAAGGTCGTCTAGCACTGCCGCCTTTTTTATATTGAGGCGTTGATTGCTGAAACTTGTCAGGCATAAAGCCCTGAGAGCTTAAATTCGGGTTCATCATGCCAGCTGATAGACCAGGAACTGAATTGTTAGAAATACCACCCATTGGGGTTGGCATATAATTTGTCATGTTGTAACCGTATGGCTTCACATTCCTTTGTTGATCATCATTTAGCATATCATCATCCCTGCCTTAGTTGCCCTGTCATTAAAAGTTCTATGCGTAATTAGCCATAGTATAATATACGTCACGCGCCCACGGATACCATTCACTGTAAAACGCAGTAGAAGGTGCTCCATTCTCTGCAAAAGATGTGGCCGCCACTAAATCATCGCCCCAGCTTTTCCATGCTTTTTCATCAAATAACACTGGAATGTTATCCAAGGCGAAATCAATCGCTAATGAATCTGCCCATAAGAGTAAAGTAATTCCATGTGGATCTACCATTACTTTCTCTCATCGCCTGTGCTTATACTGAGCAATATTTGTCCTGCTTCATAATAGCCATCAACCTCATTGCTTGAAAATTTCAAAGTCATAAACCGTCTTTGTTCGCCAGATCCATTCATATCAACTTTTGTTGTTATTGATGTGAAAGGATATGCAACTGAATCAACATCTGCTGCTTGTGCAAATTGCCGTCCTGTTACAGTTAAATTCATAGCGCCAGATAAATCTTTAAAGTCAGGTTCAAAATGCTTTAAAAGAGTCCACCTCTCAGTACCCGTCCACTTTCCTTCTGGACCCACGGCAACGTATGCTATCTCAGATGTTTCATAATAAGATTCAATAGCAGTCTCAACTCCATTGATACTTTCGTTTACACCTGTTTCATGCAACCAAAGTCTATAGAAATTATCTTCAACAACTTCATTCCCAGCCCATATTGGTCTATCGAATACTTGAGCATAGTAGCCACTAGCTCTATTAATAGCTGTGTCAAACCAAATATCTAAACCAATATTATAAATTATTGCATGATTGCATTCGAGAGCGTCTTGTCCGTGAGGGTAGAACCACCATATTTCTTGGAACCTTGGGATCTTCGTAGCCCATATTTTTTGTCTTTGTGCCTTGTTAACGTTATCGAAGAAATAATCAGAGTTAAAGTTATTAGGAAGCTCTTGGACCACGCCGTTATAAATAAAAAACTTATCAATACCTATCCATAAATATCTTGAATCATATTCTATTACACTACGAGCAGACATTATTGAAGACTCATCTGTTAATGTGTCAAACCTAAAATCTATATCTACGCCCACACCAGCTTGCGTCATTCTAATCACAGAATTTAAAGACCAAAGCAATCCTGCTGGAGATGAGTTTCCACCTCTCACTTGAGCGCCTTGAATTATATTCATGTCAGTAACACGCGCAGTATTTAACAATGTCGTTGGATCGTTAGCATTTGTTATTTTAACCGTTCCATTTTTGCCGTATAAAATTAAATATGGAGGAAGAGCCACTATGCCGCCAGATGTTGTTTGGCCAGTTGTGATTAATGGTGTCGTAGAATTAGTCGGGCCATAATATACAGGCAGCTCTAAACTTCCATCAATATTGCTTAAAGTTTGAGAGGGATGAGCGAATATGTTATTACCGTTGGCTGTTGTTACGAACAAAGAATCTAGCGTCCATAAATTATTAGCATTTGGCACATAGGCTACTGGGGTTCTATCAACTAATGCCCCCAATACTGTGCCGTATTGATCTATCGGCAAATAAAGTAATTCACTGGCACTTCCCGAATAAACATGTAGTTCAGATGCAACAGGCTCTACATATGTTGTGCGAACAATTTCTACCAAGTCAGTAGTTAATACTTTATAACCTAAAATCTTTCGAGGCAGCCCTTTTTTAAACCTAATCCATTGACCATCCACATAATTGTTGGAGCTATATTTGGTGCCGTCCCGATTTATTCCTGGTAAACTAGTAATGGGGTAAAGCTTATACGCCATATGTCACCTCCGTAAAGATAAAAAGTGGATCTCCATATTTTTTAAACTTTAAATAATGAGAGACGCAATATCCTTTGGATTCATGTTTTCCCCCGCACCCTTCAATTATACATATATAATGTTTTCTATTTGACATCTAAATGCTCCTTATGGGCCACGATCGGCCTCTACGTTCGACACCCGATCTAGAAGTCTACTGTGATTCTGATTCTTCAATGATGCTATCGCTCGTCCATAATAAGATTCCCACATAGGAATTCTTTCATCGTCTTTTAAATATGAACCTGTTTCTAAAAGGGTCGCATATAACAAAACATCCGGCGCATAATTTGTTAACCAATTTGTTTGGTTGGCTGCGCTTAATTGTTCTGGTAATTCCAGGTAACATAACTCGAAAGGATAATTATCATTTGGAGTTGGTGCAATCAATAAATTAGAATAACCATAGTCTGCATAGAATTTAGGGAAACCTTGCACAGTGTCATCTGGCCAATAGTTTCTCACAGTGTCATAATCTCTTAGATATAATTGATTCCGAAAATCATATGTAGCGCCTGAACCAAAATTAATGGCAAGTGTGGCACGCCATCTGCCAGGCTTAGCGTATACGGGATTTCCAGCTATAAATTCGCCTACAACGTAGGATTCAGTTCCAATTGTTGGAGCCTCTCGACAAATTCTTTGCTCAGCATTAGCTATAAATGTAGGGATTTCAGCTGTCGTCTGAGCATCATCTCGATTGAGATATCCCAAAACATCTGCGATTAACGAATTGTATGTAAGTGTCATAATCTTTCTCGCCCCTAGAAAACATTACTGAAATTGATATCTTAATATGACTATGCCTGAACCACCGTTACCACCGCTGTGGTGTGAGACTAAATACGAGCCACCACCACCACCGCCGCCAGTGTTGGCTGTTCCGGCTGTGCCAGCACCTGTCGTTGCGCTACCACCACCATTTTGTCCAACGCCAGCAGTTCCACCGTTATATGTACCGCCACCCGCGCCACCCGCGCGAGTTACAGACGCTCCAGTAATGCTTGACGGAACGCCAGCACCACCGTTGCCGCCGGCAGATGTAGTGGCCAAAACACCCACAGCACCTGAGCCACCACCACCGCCTGAGCCGTAGTTTCCAGACGCAGCGGATGAGTTACCGCCAGCATACCCTTGGTTAGCTGTTCCAGCGCCGCCTGTGCCTGGACCGCCCGAGAACGAACCACCACCGCCTGAGCCACCTACACCACCATTACCTGATGGCGCATTGGATGATGCTCCACGACCACCGCCATCTGAAATGATAGCTGCTGCTATAGAGCTATTTCCACCTATTACTGCTTCAACAGAAGAACCCGTTGTACACCCAGCACCGCCTACACCCACGGTTATTGCGTAAGATATTGCAGTTACGATTAATGCGCTTTCAGCAGATGCACCTCCACCGGAGTTTTCCCCAGTAACTGAGCATCTATACCCACCAGCACCACCACCAGAGCCGGAGGCACCAGTCGCAGCATAAGCAGATGCACCACCACCGCCACCACCGCCTATAACTAAATATTCAGCAGTGTCGTCTGTTCCAACTTGCGAAACAGTAAATGTGTCATTCGCATTAAAAGTGTGAATCTTGTAATTTCCGTCAGTCGTAATCGTGCCGCCAGTGGCGACTGTATATGTTATTCCATTACTGGTTATGAATTGTGGAGCTAGTATCAATCCCATTAAATTAAATCCGCAGTTGATAACAAAGTAAATCTCACGCCCTGGCCAGTTAATGTTGATCCAACTTGGGTAATCTTAAAAGTTATCCTGTCTCCGACACCAAATGTTGTAACGCTCAATACGCCAGCTGTTAACGTCTGACTTGTAGCTGCAAATTGCGGTTTTGTAGAATAAATAGTTACGCCATTTTTAAACACGTCTATTATTAATGCAGCCCCTGTTGGAGCAGTATCTGCATAACCTGTCTCGCCAGTAAACGTTCCAGCTCTGCCCATGACAAGGAATCCGTACGACTGTACGGCCACATTTTCAGCAACTCCTGCCGCGCTGAACCCAGCCATAAATGCTGCGTCATATGGAACAACATTTGATGTAGTTGCCAGCGTGCCAGTCGTTGGAAATGTAACAGAAGTCGCAGCGGTCATTGTAAATGTTGAGTTGAATGCGCCGGATGTTGTTAAATTGCCGCCGAGAGTAATCGTTTTTCCAGTATTCGCAACGCCTGTTCCACCATATTGCCCCGCTATAACAGAAGCATTCCATGCGCCGGTAGTTACAGTTCCTAAAGTTGTAATTGAAGTTTGGCCAACATATGTAGATGCAATATCAACGATTGGAACTGAGCTTGTGCCCGATATTGTGATTCTATCAGCGGTGCCCGATATAGAGACAACTGAACCTGCTGAATTTGCAACCCAGCTCATAACGCCAGCTGTTGTTGCAGACAATACATAACCGCTAACGGCGGGGACATTATCTGGCAATGAATATGTAGCATTCCCTACAAAGTCCCCAACTGGAGGTGCAAATGATGCAAAACCAACACCAGTGCTATCAAAGAAAGTTAAAGCGTTACCATTATCAATTGAAATCGTACCTGGCAATAAAATTGTAGCGGATAAGCTAATAACTGGATTTGCTGCATCCGCATTGTCAACATCAATTTGATTTGCGGTGCCAGTAACTGAGGCGACAGTCCCTGTTGTGGGTGTTTCCCAAGTTGGTAGAGCAGCTGCACCAGCAGAGGTTAATACTTTTCCTAGAGTTCCAACCCCCGCTACATTCTGTAATACGCCAGTTGCTGTAGTTCCTGCGCAAATAACAGAATAAGCTGTAAAGGTAGTGTTTCCGGTCCCGCCTGAAGTAACATCTAAAGGGTAACTTGGTATAGCTGCTTCAATTGCTAACCCATCCCAGCTAGTGGTAAGAGCGTTGTAATATTCAATAACATGAGAATCTGAGTTGTATCTTAAATCACCAGCAGCGCCGACAGGTTGTTGAGCTGTAGTTCCAACTGGAATTGTGACAGCGGCAGTTCCTGGCATTGTCGGGTTATCAGCAAATCCGACTATAGGGTTTTGTGGGTCAGTACTGTCAACGACTATCTCATTAGCTGTTCCAACTACTGACACCATTGAACCTGCTGAATTTGCAACCCAGCTCATTACACCTGCCGTAGTGCTAGATAAAACATAACCGCTTATTGTAGGGACGTCAGGCGGCAAAGAATATGTAGCATTGCCAGCAAAATCTCCAACAGGTGGTGCAAATGATGCAAAACCAACACCAGTGCTATCAAAGAAAGTTAAAGCGTTACCATTATCAATTGCCACAGTTCCTGGAAATAAAAGAGTTGCAGATAAACTAACAACTGGATCTGGCCCCCCCACCACATTAATTTGATTTAGTGTTCCACTAACGCTACTAATCGGACTAGCTGTAGTCCAAGTGCCAGATTCATATGATTCTATATAACCAAAATCAGTGTTATATCGCAGCATCCCGTTTACCG
>Ga0209702_10005707_pt1 | contig 16666 bp, 17 predicted proteins | sample FRY01_FD_187210 | JGI IMG/M metagenome (GOLD analysis project Ga0209702, IMG submission 187210) | Freshwater microbial communities from Lake Fryxell liftoff mats and glacier meltwater in Antarctica - FRY-01 (SPAdes) (version 2) | ecosystem: Environmental > Aquatic > Freshwater > Ice > Glacier...
ATAAATATATTTTGATTTTGTTGTTTTGGTTTTAAGTTGTTGATTATTAAGTTTTTTTTTGATTAAAGGTTATTAAATAATCGTTAACATGATTGATGTTTATTCTTAATTACCTAGATTTACGCTTTAATTTTTTTAAAAGCATTAAGTCAATTATAAAAACGAAATAATCAAAAAGAAAAACATGAATAAAATCTATTACATTTTCATTATTAGCATATTACCATTTATTGGTTTTTCACAAACTCAAAGTATTGCATATCCTACAGTAGGAAAAGGAGTTGCTACAACTTTTGTGACGGATTATCATTGTCTTGGTATCAATACTTCAGCTTTAGGTTGGGGAACGGGTTATGACGGACTTAAAAAAACAATGGGTATGAGTGAGTTTGCTTTTGGTATGTATTCAGATTCTCTGAGTTCAGCTAAACTAAAAAACTTGTATGGAAGTATGAAAGATCGTTTCATTGGAAATGTACCTTCAGAATCTAATCCAGATCAAAAAAAGACTACTGTCGCAGATTATGCTGAAGCTGGAGTTTCATTATTTTTTGATTACAATTGGGCTGGTTTTTCTTATCAAGGTAAACGTTTAGGGGGAATTGCCTTTAATATTAAGGAGAGTTATCAGTATTCTTCAACTTTTAGCAAACAATTTACAGATTTAATTTTTAGAGGAAATACATCTTCTTATTTTGATTCTCTTCAAGTAGTATTTGCAGGTGATACTTCAATGATTGCGAATAGAGATAATATTTCTCAAGATTCTTTAAATAATGTAACACTTGGTACTGTAAAGGTTCCTCTTAATTTATCTGAGTTAACAAGAGGGTCTAGTGTTCGTATGGTTTGGAATCGTTCTTATAATATTGGATATGGTCGTAAAATATTCGGTATTGATTCGGTATTTGTTTTATATGGTGGTATTGGTGGACGTTTTATTCAGTCAATGGCAATGTTTAACTTAGAGTCTGATGAAAATGGATTAAGAATGTATTCATCTACTTCTCCTTCAATGGGAATAGATTTTGGTGCAATTGCATCAAGTAATCCATCAAGTCGTTCGGCAGTAACTAGTGGACTTCCAAAAGCTATTGGAAATGGGTATGGGGTAGATTTATCAGCTAGTGTGATTCTATTTTCTAAATTAAAAGTTGCCGCTTCTGTCAATAATATTGGTCAAGTTAAATATAAAGGGAATGTTTATTCAGTAAGAGATACCTTGGTAGGTAGTTTATCTTTAGCAGGTTTGGCTGATTATGATGTTACGCAATCTGTTAATCAATTATTGTCATCAGGAGGTTTGATGAATCTTCAAGGAGAAAAAGAATACATTCTTAAAAATGCTGCTGATTTTAGATTTGGAGCTAGTTTTCAACCTTTTAAATTTATCAATATTGGATTTGATATGGTAGCACCTTTTAATAAAGAGGTTCCAGGAAGCATTCAAAATCCAGTTTACTCTGTTGGTGGAGAGATACGTCCAGTAAAATGGTTAGCTATTAGTTGTGGATATTTCGGTGGAGGAGTTTACCAAACGAATGTACCTGTTGGAATCAATTTTATTTTGAAAGATGGTGGGTATGAATTTGGAATCTCTTCGATAGATGCTGTTTCTTTCTTTACACAAGAAGGACATTCGATATCAACTGCTTTTGGTTTCGCTAGAATTAGATTTTAGAAATTAGTCATAAAAACACAATCGTAAGGTTTTGATACAATTTTATCAGCTTACGATTGTGTTTTTTTTTGTTTATTAAATTTTGATGTTCTAGTTTTAATTATTCGCCCAAATCACGTACATACCGACTTAATTTTCTTAATGACTTGATGTTTCAAAAGAAATTATTCCTGATACTGCAAAAACTTTTTTAGTTTAGTTTTTCTATTTTACGCTTAAACTCTTCATAATTTACAGGTTCGAAGACTAAATCATTTAAAAATTCAATTGAAGTAGAAGTTTCTTTAATAGCAATGTAAAGTTGTTGATTTACTTTTTTAAGTGCAAAAATTGTAATTTGTTTATTAGTAGGGATGTTATTAAATGTATAGCCATTTCCTTGTTGAAAGCCTGGTAATACGGAACGTATATCTTTGAATATGATTTTCATTTCCACTATGTCTGAATTTGCCAATTTTACATTGTAGTTAATTTTAGGATTCTCATCACCGTAAAAGCGATCGCAATTAATCCACCCTAAATTACTGCTACTTATAATGTAGTAACTGATATTTTTAATTGAGGTTGCGTTCAATTCTTTTTCTGTTTTGATGGAATTTGTGTGTTTGTCGATACTATAATTGAATTTAGTGGATGCTATGCTGTTATTACTGCCAGAAAGATTGAATTTAATAGGGATTGTCATTGTTGAATTGACATCTTCGCCATTTAATTTTGCAGGTATTAAATTCGGTAATTTTCTTAAACATAATAGAGCTGCGTCATTTAATGTTTTGTGTTCCCCTTTCAGGATTTTAAAATCACTTAATTCACCATTAATATTTACTTTTAAAGAAGTGTAAACAGTTCCTTCAAAATTACTGTTTACTGCATCTTGAGGGTATTCGATGTTCAAATCCAAAAAACGATAAAATTCTGATAAGCCTCCAGGATATTGAGGGCTTTCATCTACGTATTGAACTAGATACTCTTTTTTTGCTATGCTTACTTTACTGATTGCGGTACTGTCTAAAGTCCAATTAATTTCATTTGAAATCCATTCGCCTTTAAAAGGTAACATATTCTCTTTTTGATTGAGTGTAGGAAAGGATATGGACAAAAAGCAATTGTTTTTTAGATGACAAGTTTGGTTATCAGCTAAAACTTCAATATGAATCATTCCACCTGTTTCAAGCATTTTGTTGTTTGAATAAGTGGTTAAGTTCGCTGAAAGGATATCAGCATATTTATAGTATTCAGTGATATCGATTCTAATCTGACCTTCAACTGATTTATTGGTATTTGTAAGGAATGAATTAGGAGGGATGTTTATTTTAGTGCCTTCTTTGCACGTAAATTCGATTGTATCGTTTGAGTTGAAGAGAAATGATTGTGGCGGTTTTTTGAATTGGTGATTAAGATCTCTAAATAATTCTTCTTTCGTTAACGATAAGTTATTTACTTTTTTGTTGCGTGCTATTTTGGGAGAGTTTTCCTGTTGTATGGTATTCCCTAAATTATTGTTTTCTGCAAGAGTAGTGTCCTGAACTATGCAATCTGTGTCTAAAAGATCATCAATTGCAGTTAAATTTTGAGTGTTTTCTAATTGTTGATTACAAGATAAAGCTACTATTCCTATAATACTAAAGATTAACTTTTTCATGTCTTTTAGGTTTTAGAGTGTTGAGTATTGTTTTGAAAACGAAATGTTTAAACTGTTCGTATGAAGCAATGTTACTTAGTTATTCAGAGGTTGTACTGGTGTTTTTAAGTGTTTGGTTTCTGTAGCGATCTAATAAAAAATGATGATGATTATCTACTCGCTAAAAATAGTTAGTATGTTGGACCATCATGAATATATAATCGGTATTGTTGATGAAAAAGAAGTTTGGCGCGTATGGACTCTAATTTGAAAAACTTAACAAATATTTAGGATTTTATACAATGAAGCATATCAATATAAAATAATCCCGTTGGTTTTAATATTTACTCCTTTTAGAAGATAGTCGAGCTTTTATATTATTATATTTGTAAAAAAAAACAAATTAATGGAAGCAATAATTAAAACAAACAAAGGAGTAATGAAGGCATCTTTTTATGATAAAGATGCTCCAAAGACAGTTGCGAATTTCGTTAAATTAGCTAAGTCTGGATATTATGATGGTTTAAAATGGCACAGAGTAATTTCTGACTTTGTAATCCAAGGTGGTTGTCCGAATTCAAAAGATGGAGCAAAAGGTATGGCAGGAACAGGTAGTCCTGGTTATTCTATTGATTGTGAGACAAAAGGAGATAATCAATATCATGATGCAGGGGTTTTATCAATGGCTCATGCAGGTAAAAACACTGGTGGTTCTCAGTTTTTTGTTGTTCACTCAAGAAGAAATACTTCTCATTTAGATGGGGTTCATACTTGCTTCGGGAAATTAACTGAAGGGTTAAGTGTTTTGGAATCAATCAGAGAAAATGATTCAATCGATTCAATCGAAATTATTGATTAAGATTTGAAATAATTAGTTTTAAAATGAGTACCAGTTATGGTGCTCATTTTTTTTTATAAAAGTGTTTTTGTAACTTCTACACCTCAATCACAATATCCGTCTTGAAAAGTTTGTTTTTATTAAATTTTACATATCCTAATTGGTTGTTAATCAATTTTGTATTGTTTATTTCGAATTCAGGAACATGACTGTGATGATGTCCGTAAATCCAGTAATCAATTGATGATTCGTAGATTAAATCGTGAAGCTCTGTTGCAAAACCTTGGTTCACATTACTTTGTCGGTGTTCTTCTGGGTAATTTAAAAAAGTTGGAATGTGATGTGAAATGACAACATTCTTTTCATTTTTAAATGTGTTCAATGTTGTTGTCAGAAAATCGACAGCGTTTTTATGTAATGAGTTGAATTTCTCAATTTCAAGTAAATATTCACCATCTTTTATCGCTTTAAAATCGGTCAATGTATTTTGAATGATAAATCGATTTTCTTCTCCTATTTTACTCCATAATGTAGAGAAAATTAAGTTTGTATTGTCGATTTTAACCGATTGATTGTTAATTAGATTGATGTTGGTTCTAATTTTCTCACAAAATGAATTAGAACGAAAGTTAATGTCAGCTCCATAGTATTCATGATTCCCTGGAATCCAATAAACATGCTCAAATTTATCAGAAAGGTCATCAAAGAAATATGAAAAATCATCGATTAATTGAAAAGGTAGGATATCACCTGCTAGAACTAAAGTTTTAGCCGAAGGAATTATTGGATTGTTTTTAATAAATTCTTTATTATGAGGGAATTCTAAATGTAAATCAGAGCAGTATTGTATTTTCATTCTTTGTATCTTTTTAAAAGAGTGTCCTATTTATTTCTTGACCTTGTTTTAGTGATAAATCTTTCTGTTTTTTTGATAGGGATTAATGATGGATAGGAGTGGTGGTGGGAGTCGTATTTTTTGATCATATATTTTATTGTAATTTTGAATATTTGAAAGCGTTTTAATACAAGTCAAGTTTTAAGTTTACAGTTTTTTTCAAAAATACAATTTTAATACGCTCAAATTTTTAATTTGTTTATGAAATAGCCATAATTGCAAAAAAAAACAATGAAAATTGCAACATGGTGTATTTCATAACTTGCACCGAATCGTCGGTATGATAACATAAAAAAAAATAGGGTCAGATTTAAATCCGACCCATTATGATGACTTTAACCTTTGTGAACAGCTAGTTCTCTTTTAAAGTTTGATTGTTAAACCAAATTTACCACCATTAAACGCATTTCCACCTCCGAATTCAAGATTTAGACCTACTTTATTAGATAAATAATATCGACCACCTATTTGACCGCCAATTCCTAATCCTGAATTATGATTGCCATTGTATTCATGTGGAGAAGTCCAAGAAAAGAGATGTGTTTTAGAAGGTGTTTTTGTTGATTTATCCGTGTGTTTTACCTTTTAAAAGTCCCGTTATCAGCTTTAGAATAATGTATGGATTTTGGTGGTCTACAGTATCTGTAAAATTCAATCAATAAGGGTTAGTAAAATGTTGATATGTTAAAGTTTAAAAGTGTGTAAAGAATCATTTAAAATTTTAATTTTAGGAATTGAAAGAAATGTGTTTTATGAAGAAATTCCTTTTTTTATTCCTATTGATTTCACCTTTTTTGGTTAAAAGTCAAATTCCAACATATAAAACGTCCTTCACATTGGAGGTGGGTATGCCTCCTGCTATTTCAAATGAAGCATTTAAGGGAGTTGTGAAGCCAATTGTATGCTTGTCGCCTTATTTGCAGCGAAAAGTGAAAGGAGATTTCTCGATTGGATTTGGCGGTCATTTTACTTATTGGCAAGTGAATCCGTTTAAAGTACCTATTTCAGAGCCTGCAAAAGGAGGTATTAATAGTTTTGGATTGTTTATAAAGCCTTCATTTGAGAAGTTTTATTCGGATGTTTTTGGGGTAGATTTTGGAGTGAAGATTGGTTATTCTGAAACCTATTTTAATACAGATATCAATACAGATGTTTTATGGGAAGCTCAGAAAGTTCAAGCGTTACATATTGCACCAACTTTTGGTTTTGTTTTTACAAGTGAAGAAGGTAATTCTTATCGTTTTGTTTTCGGTTATAATATTCAAGGTTTTGGATATCATCCTAATAGAATTGGTGTGCAAACTATTTCCGATTATGATATCACTAAATTTTCTAATCCAACAAGTTATTTAGTTGTAGGTTTTGGATATACTCATTATTTTAAAAAATAGATTAAATGTTTGTACAAACAAATACAGTTTCTTCAGTTAAAAAATATATCAAAGAAAAGCTTGAAAATCATTTTTCAGACTCAGAAATAAAAATGATGAGCAATGAGTTTTTAAAGAAAAGGTTGAAATTAAGTCATTCGGATTTAATTGCTTCTTCTGATATACTGGTTACTGAATCAGATTTACTTTATTTTAGAAGCTGTGTCAAACGTTTATTGAGTGAAGAACCTTTTCAGCATATTGTTGGAACGACTTTTTTTTATGGTTTGGAGTTTAAAGTTGATACAAGAGCTTTGATTCCTCGACCTGAAACGGAGGAGTTAGTCGATTGGATTGTTTCAGATTATAAGGAGCAGTCGAATCTAAGAATAGTGGATTTGTGTACTGGTTCTGGTTGTGTTGCAATATCTTTAAAATCAATACTTAATGACGCCTCAATTGAAGCGATTGATTACTCTTTAGATGCTCTTGGTTTAGCAAAAGAAAATAGTAATTATACAAATTTGACAGTGCAGTTTAGGCATTTAGATGTTTTAATTGAAGATGCTTTCTCTCCAAAATTATTTATAGAAGAGTCGTATGATTGTTGGGTTTCTAATCCACCTTACATTCCAAATTCTGATAAAGCTAAAATGTCGAGAAATGTCCTCGATTTTGAACCAGAAATGGCATTATTTGTTTCTGATACTGAACCGCTAATTTTTTATTCTAAAATAGCAAAAGATGCATTGAGGTTTTTAAAATCAAAAGGTCATTTGTATTTTGAAATACATGAAGATTTAGCGAAGGAAGTTGTCGAATTATTGTCAGAATTAGATTACACGAGTATTGAAGTTAAAAAAGACCTACAAGGAAAAGATAGAATGGTTAAGGCTGTTAAAAGATAACGAAATCTCTTTGGGTTAAAAAATAAATATGTTTGGCATAGCATGAATATAGAACAAGCGAAAATTGAAATTGAACAATTGTCTGAAGAAATCAACAGACACAATCATTTATACTACATAGCTTCACAACCAGAAATTTTAGATTATGATTTCGATATGTTGTTGGAGAAGCTTCAGAAATTAGAGGGCGATTTTCCTGAATTTGCTTTTGAATACAGTCCCACCAAAAGGGTAGGTGGTGAAATTACTAAAAAGTTAGAAGCTGTTACGCATCGTTACCCAATGTTGTCTTTATCGAATACTTATTCCGAAGAAGAGATAGTTGAATGGGAAACGAGGATTCAGAAGATATTAGAGAAGCCGACAGAATATGTTTGCGAACTAAAGTATGACGGTGTTGCTATTGGTATTCGATATGTTGATGGAATACTTAAGCAGGCAATTACAAGAGGTGACGGAACAAAAGGGGAAAATGTAACCACTAATGTTAAAACAATTAAAACGATCCCTTTAAAATTAAATGGAGACTATCCGCAAGATTTTGAAATAAGAGGAGAGATCTTTTTCCCATTGAATAATTTCCAAAAGCTTAATAAGCAAAGAGAAGAGAATGGTGAAGAAATGTTTGCTAATCCTAGAAATACAGCATCAGGAACATTGAAAATTCAAGATTCTAAAATTGTAGCTGAAAGAGGATTGGATTGTTATTTATATGGAATTTACGGTGATGATTTACCTTTAGATAAACATTTTGAAAGTGTTCAGAAAGCTATAGAATGGGGGTTTAAATCGCCTGAATCTGAAAATAATTTAATCCATAAAACAAATTCAATTAAAGGAATTATGGATTTTATTCATTATTGGAGTGAAAACAGATTGAATTTGCCTTTTGAAATTGATGGAATAGTAATTAAAGTAAATGATTACCAGCATCAAGAAGAATTAGGTTTTACAGCAAAATCACCAAGATGGGCGATTGCATATAAGTTTAAGACAGAAAGAGTTGAGACCGAATTAGAGTCTGTTGTCTATCAGGTTGGTCGTACGGGTGCAATTACTCCTGTAGCTAATTTAAAACCGGTTCAATTAGGTGGTACAACAGTAAGAAGAGCATCGTTACATAATTCAGATCAAATTAAAAAGATTGATTTGTACGAGTTTGATACAGTTCAAGTTGAAAAAGGAGGGGAGATTATTCCTAAAATTGTTGGTGTGAATTTAAGTTTACGAAAAGAAAATGCTTTAGCTGTTCAATTTATTGATCATTGCCCTGAATGTTCTACTTTATTAGTGAAACGAGAAGGTGAAGTACAGCATTATTGTCCCAATGACTTAGGTTGTTCGCCACAAGTAAAAGGTCGAATAGATCATTTTATAGGTCGAAAAGCTTTGAATATTGACGGCTTAGGAACTGAAACAGTTGATCTTTTAGTTGAAAAAGGCTGGTTAGATTCGTATGCAGATTTGTACGATTTAACTTTTGACCAATTACTGACCTTAGATAGAATGGCTGAGAAGTCTGCTGATAATCTTATAAAAGGGTTAGAAATTTCTAAAAATATTCCGTTTGAGCGCGTGCTGTTTGGATTAGGAATTCGTTTTGTAGGAGAAACAGTTGCGAAGAAATTAGCGAAAGCTTTTAAGAATATTGATGCAATTAAGTTGGCTAAATATGACGATTTAATTAATGTAGATGAAATAGGAGAGAAGATTGCTATTTCTGTTCAGCAATTCTTTTTGGAAGATAGAAATATGCAAATAATTGAAAAACTAAGAGCGAATGGTTTGCAACTTTCGATTCAAGAGAAAGAAAATTCTTCTGAAAAGTTGAAAGGAAAAATATTTGTTGTTTCAGGAGTGTTTTCAAGTTTTTCAAGAGATGAGGTAAAGGAATTAATCGAGTCAAACGGAGGAAAAAATGCTTCCTCTATATCATCTAAAACAAATTTTGTAGTTGCAGGTGAAAATATGGGACCAGCAAAACTGAAAAAAGCGAGCGACTTAGGTATTCCTATTTTGTCTGAAGATGATTTTATTAAATTGTTACAGTCGTAAAGTATGCAAAAGGAATCTATCTGGAATCGTACTCAAAGTTTGTTAGTGTTTTATGTTTTTACAACGTATGATGACTTTCAATCTTTTAGAAATGATTTAGATAAAGTTCTTGATCAAAGCAATGTAAAACGTTTAAAAGTTGTAGTTTTGATTAAGGATTTAAAAGAAAATGTGTTGAAGCATTCATTGTTTTCATATATAACTGAAAAAGATATTCATTTCTTTACTTTAGAATTAAAGAAAAAAGCAAAAAATGAATTTGGTTTTCAATTAGATATAATTCGACATACAGCTTTTGATTTAATACTTTGCTATGGTTTACCTTCAACAAAAGTATTGAAGTGGTTGTTTAAAATTGAAGCAAAAGAAAGGATAGGAATTAATGTTCAGGATTGTAAATTATTTGATTTAAAATTGAATAGTTTTTCAGATTCTAAAAGTGGATTTGTTTCTTTTACAAGAGTGATGTTATTAAAAATTGAATAAAATGGATAGTGTTTTTAAAGGTGTTGGTGTTGCAATTGTTACTCCTTTTAACAAAGAGAAACGAATTGATTTTGATGGACTTAGAAAGTTAGTTCAGTTGCAGATTAATGGTGGGACAGATTATCTAGTTGTACAAGGAACAACAGGTGAGTCGCCTACCTTATCTCAAGATGAAAAGAAAGAAGTTTTAGCTACTGTTATTGATGAGAATAAAGGTCGATTAAAAATAGTTTATGGTGTTGGTGGGAATAATACACTCGCTGTAGGTGAACTTTTTAAACAAATACCAGAAGGTGTTGATGGAATTTTATCTGTTTCTCCTTATTATAATAAACCAACTCAAAAAGGAATTATTGAACATTTTAAGTATTTAGCAAGTTGTACTCAATTACCAATTATATTATACAATGTTCCAGGAAGAACAAGTTCGAATATGGCGGTTGAAACGACTTTAGAATTAGCTAAAGTTTCTAATATTGTTGCTATTAAAGAAGCTTCAGGTAGTGTTGAGCAAATTATGGATTTATTGAAAGATAAACCTGAAGGATTTGGAATTATTTCAGGAGACGATGCAATTACATTTCCATTGTTAACAATGGGGGCAGATGGAGTAATATCAGTTGTAGCAAATGCATTACCAGAAATTTTCAGTAAAATGGTTCATTCAGTACTTAAAGGTGATTATAAAGAAGCTAAAAACATTCATTTTGATTTAATTTCGATTACTAAAAAGTTTTTTCAAGAAGGAAATCCAGCAGGTGTAAAAGTTGCTTTAGCTAATCGTTCAATTTGTTCAACTGAACTTAGATTGCCTTTAGTACAAGTATCAGAAGTGTTAGCAAGTGAAATAGAAAAAGAAGTTGCATTACTTCTAAAAAAGTATAATTAAAATGATGAATCAAAACAAAGCGATAGTAGAAGAAATATTAAAAGCAAATCACATTGTAATTACAGCGCATAAATCTCCAGATGGTGATTCTGTTGGTAGTTCTTTAGGATTATTACATTTCATTACCTCACTGGGTAAAAGTGCTGTAATCTGTCATCCTGATCCTACTCCTGATTATTTAAATTGGTTAGACGGAGTTAATGAAATTAGAACGATTACAAATAATGAAGAAGAAATTTCAGAGTTATTTGATAAGTCAGATTTGATTTTTTGCTTAGATTACAATGCTACAAATAGAGTAGGAGATGTAATGAAGGGAATGTTAGAGAAAAGTTCGTCTAAGAAGATTATGATAGATCATCACCTTGATCCTGAAGATTTTCCTTTTATTCGTATTTCTGAAACTTCAGTTTGTTCAACTTGTCAATTAATTACAGAGCTGATAGTTGAGTCTGGAAATGAGTCGCTTTTGTCTGAAAAAATAGGAACGCCACTTTATTTAGGAATTCTTACAGATACTGGTTCGTTTAGATTCCCTTCTGTTCAAGCAAGAACACACGAATTATTAGCAAAGTTATTAAAAGCTGGAGTGAAACATTATTTAATTCACGAGGTGTTAAATGATAACAATACTATTGAACGTTTAAGATTGCAAGGATATGCGTTTAATAAGAAATTAGAGTACTTAAATGATTATAAAATAGCTTTGATTTCATTAAAAGAAGAAGAGTTAAAAGAATATAATTACAAGAAAGGAGATACAGAAGGTTTTGTAAATATCGCATTGTCAATTAAAGGGACAAAAGCAGCAATGTTTTTTTCAGAGAAAGATGGGATGATAAAAATATCGTTCAGATCTAAAGGACAAGAAAACCCTGTTAATGTTTTAGCTTCTGAGCACTTTGAAGGCGGAGGACATGCTAACGCATCTGGTGGAATGAGTAAATTATCCATGGAAGAGACCTTGAAAAAGATAAAAGATGTTATTCCAATGTATTTTGAAAAAGTATAAATAGTTAATAAAATGATGCTTATTATTTTCATTTTAATTGCATTTATTAGTTCATGGATTTGGATTGATTATTTTAGAGAAATCAAAATAATTGACAAATCTAAAACGCCATACCTATTATTGTCTTTTTCGATAGGGGCTATCGTTTATTTTTTAAACTATTTTCTAAATGGATTAATAAAAGATATACAATATACCGATTCAAATATTTTGAATCATTTAATTAATAGTGTTCTAAAGGCTGGTTTTGTTAGTGAGTTATTAAAGTTAATTCCAATTTATATTTTATACCATCTGGTTAAAACAGAATTAACAGAGCCAATATCTATTTTTTTATACTTTACTGTCTCTGCATTAGGCTTTTCTTTTTCTCATAATATATTTTATGTTTTAAATAATAACCTATACTTGTTCAATGACTATGTGATTTTAAATACTTTAAACGACCTTTTTTGTTCAGCATTTGTATCGTATGCAATTATCAATTATAGGTTTTATAAGAAAAGTGTCTTTGATACTGTTGTTTTAATTTTGTTAGTTATTTTATTGGCAGGATTGTATGATTTTTGGTTGTACTTTGAACGTGTTTTTGTGTTTGGAGTGCTAGTAAGTATTTTTTATTTTGCTTATCTAGTCTCAATTTTTTCGACCATTTTAACAAATTCGATTAATATTTCTAGCGATTTTTCGTATTTAAAAGTAATAGGGTCAAAGAAAGTTTTTAGAAGGTACTTTTTAATTTTTGCAAGTTTAGTTTTTGTTCAATTCATCATATTGACTTTTACCAATCCTTTATCCGATGCTTCAACTTATTTGTTTGAGACTTTATGGTTTACTTTTTTAATTGTTTTAATTGTTTTTAAAAGGGTTTCAAAGTTAAAGTTAATAGAGGGCTATTGGTCTAAACCAAAGTTGAAATTGCCATTTACTTTTTATTATTCTGATGCGTTTAATGGAAGGCAATCAAAGTTTAGGTTTAAATTTAGAGGTGAAACATTTAACGAAGCAGCAATTGACTTTTATTTGAAAAATATTTGTAGTATTAATCCTTTGTCTAAAAGAAACTCTTACATTTTAAAAGTAAAACAAGCGGAAATTAAAGAGAAAATTTTCTTGAAAAATCATGAAACCTTTTATCTTGTTAAAGTCTTAAACGATGATAAATTTGATGAAATGCTTTTAAAACCTAAACTTTCAGGAAAGAATTTAGTCAAAAAAAGACACGCAATCGCTGCATTATTGACTATACCGGAAGGTGTAGATATTACGAACAAAGAATTGAGCTCACTTGACTTTGTTTTTAGAGAGTGGGTTTTTATAAAATACAGATAAATTATAATAATTAAATAAATTAAAAATGAAACAACTTATTTCTCCTTCAGTTTTATCTTGCGATTTCGCTAATATCCAACGAGATGTTGAAATGATTAATCAATCAAATGCAGATTGGTTTCATATCGATGTAATGGATGGTGTTTTTGTTCCGAACATATCTTTTGGTTTTCCAGTTTTAGAGGCTATTAAGAAACATGCTATTAAACCGATGGATGTTCATTTGATGATTCAAAACCCAGACATGTACATTGAGCAATTTAAGAAATCTGGCGCTGATATTTTAACTGTTCACTATGAAGTATGTACGCATTTACATAGAACAATTCAAAAGATAAAAGAATGTGGAATGATGGCTGCAGTAGCACTTAATCCTCATACTCCTGTTTCTTTATTAGAAGATGTAATTACTGATTTAGATATGGTTTTGATTATGTCAGTAAACCCTGGTTATGGTGGACAGAAATTTATTGATCATGCAGTTGAAAAAGTAAGACAGACAAAGAAGATGATAACTGAAAAAGGCTTAAAGACTCTAATTGAAGTTGATGGTGGTGTCAATGACATTACAGGGAAATTATTGATAGATGCAGGTGCAGATGTTTTGGTAGCTGGTAGTTATGTTTTTAACTCAGAAAACCCATCTTCTAGAATAGATTTATTAAAGTCATTGTAACTTTTCTTTTTTAGCTTTGTTCAATGAATGTTAAATGTATATAAGCTTTATTCTAATTAAAAACGATGAAAAAAATATATTCTTTCCTTTTAAATACTTTACCAAGACCGTTATTAATTAGGTTGAGTTATCCTTTTAAAATGATCGCTCCAATTCTTTATAAAGGGAATGCGGTTGAGTGTCCTGTTTGTGAAAAGTCTTTTAAGAAATTTCTTTCTTATGGTTCAAAAGTAGCACAAAGGGATAATGTTTTATGTCCGTATGATTTAACATTGGAACGTCACCGATTGATGTGGTTGTATTTAAAAGATCATTCAAATTTCATGACCGATAAGTTACATGTACTTCATATAGCGCCAGAACAATGTTTTCATGCCCGTTTTAAAGAACAAGAAAATTTAAAATACCTTACAGGAGATTTAGAATCACCAATTGCTGACATGCATTTTGATTTGCACCATATTCCATTAGAAGATAATCGTTTTGATGTTGTTTTTTGTAACCATGTACTAGAACACGTGGATGATGCTTTACAATGTATGAAAGAATTACATAGAGTAATGAAACCAGGAGGTTGGGGAATCATGCAAGTACCTCAAGACATTACAAGAAAAGAAACATACGAAGATGCTTCTATTACTTCACCTGAAGATAGGGAAAAGCATTACTGGCAAAAAGATCATGTTCGTTTGTTTGGTTTAGATTACCCAGAATGGTTAAAGAAAGCTGGATTTACAGTTACTGAATTCAAGCCATCAGAAAATTATTCAAAAGAACAGATTACTCGCTATAGACTTCAAGAAGGAGAAGTGCTTTATATTGTGAGTAAGTAGAGGGTGATGCTATGAAAAAATACAAATAGTTATTAAATTAATACAGGAACAAAGAAATATATAATGTTTTCACAACTGTAGGAACATATTGTGTCAGTTAAAATTCTGTAATAGTTTCTGATGGAACGAATTATATTACTCCAATTTTAGAAGATTAGATTATGATTAGATTATGATTAGGTTATTGAGTTTTATATTATTTTGTGTGTATGTAATTTTAGGGGCAAAAATTATAACTGAAGCTAAAGTATTTGATGGTAATCTAAGAGATTTAAAGCGTAAGTATTCTTGAAAAATTTTAAAAAAACATTTTTATTCTTCTTTTTATTATTATACTAATCTTCTTATTATTGGTAATTTATAAAACATTTTGAAAATTGTAAATTTTGGTCAAGTGGTGTTGTCCAAGTCTATGATTTACCACGTTAACCCCAATGAGTCGAATTTGTAATCATGATCTATCTCGCTCCACTGCAGTTTTACTGCTGTGGTTTCGTTTCAGTTTTCATCCCAGAACCAAAAGCACTTTTTTCAGTTTGAGAATGCCTGTGCATATTCATTCCACAATAAAACTGTTCCAATATTGGGCAATAGTTTTAAAATGAACTTACTATGTTATTTTTTTGGTTATTTCATTGATAATCACCACAAACCTGCTCCGCAGTCAGTTTTACTCCTGCGGTTTTTATTGTTCTTTTAGCTAATGTTTTTTTTAGAGTACAATAAATTACATTCATAATAATTCAGTTGAAGAGAAATTTGTTTTGAATCCTTTAGATTGGGTTTATTCATCTGCATCAAATTATTACGAAAGCAGAGTATTTCAGGTTTACCATGATTTTTTACTGCTTCCAGTAGGACTTCTGTGCACCATTCGGCAGTCATTGAGATAGATATTGATCAATTAACAACAAACCGACTGTGTAAATCGATAATTGCAACTAGATACATAAAACCTCGTTCCATCGTAATATAAGTTATGTCAATAGCCCAAACTTGATTCATTCTTACGATTTTCAAATCTTTTAATAAATAAGGATATTTATAACTTGTTTTATCACTTATTGTTGTTTTTGGCTCTCGATAAATGGTTCTCCAGTCTATTAATTTCATAAGTCTTCTCACTCTCCTAGAACTGATTTTATAACCATCTTTCAGAAGCCATTGTGTGAGTATAGGCTCTCCATAAAACGGATATTTGAAATTAAGTTCATCCAATTTCCTCATAATTTATAGATTCTCCGCTTTTTCTGGAACTAGCTTATAATAGAGACCACTTCTATGAATCGAAAGTAAAAGACATTGTTGGGTTTTACTAAGTGTAGTTTCTGAACTTACTATCATCTCAATACGTTCGGCACGAGACCTCATAACAACTTTTTTTTTAAATAATCAATCTGTACTTTTTGCTCTCCTATTTGCGCATAAAGAGATTGAACATCAACAGCATTCTTGTCTTTGGAAACTTTTTCTCCTCCAAAGACAGTCGAAAAGTTAGAAAGAGCTTCCGACTTCCACAATGAAATCTGAGTAGGTAGTAATTCAAATTTTTCAGCTAAAACCTCAAGGGTTTCTCGCTCTTTTAATGCTTCTAAAACAACTTTCGCTTTGAAGTCTTTACTGAAATTTCTCCTGGTTTTTGACATCTTTATTAAAATTTAAAATTAACATTTTATATCTTAAATTCTTATCTGAAAATTAGGGGGAAGCATAGAGGAGTAACTGTTTGAGCAGGTGCTGTTGAGTCAGTTGTAGGTTTAGCGTTAGTGGTTTTTCCTAAAATGATTACTTTAAGTTTGTTGTTGTCAGTCTCACCAATGAAGTGGATTTTGAAAATGACATACTTAATAATAATCATAGATGTTTTAATGTTAATATATTGCGTTATAGTTGCTTAGGCTTTTAGATCGTACTCTTTCGATTATATTTTAAAATTATTATGCCTTTTAGTTTTGAATATCAAATAAAAGGGCGTACTTTTGTAGCCCAATTTTTGAAACAATTACATGACTGAAACAGAGGTTTACGAAGCGAAAACATTATATCCTTTTCAACGTTCAACAGTAGATA
>Ga0209702_10005710_pt1 | contig 16662 bp, 18 predicted proteins | sample FRY01_FD_187210 | JGI IMG/M metagenome (GOLD analysis project Ga0209702, IMG submission 187210) | Freshwater microbial communities from Lake Fryxell liftoff mats and glacier meltwater in Antarctica - FRY-01 (SPAdes) (version 2) | ecosystem: Environmental > Aquatic > Freshwater > Ice > Glacier...
TCTGGCGGCTTCCGATCAACCGACGGCGCCGACGACTTCGCCGTCATCCGATCCGTCATCTCTACCGCCAGAAAACAGGGCTGGATTCTGCTCGATACACTGATGGGACAGCCAGCTAAACTGATCGAACAACTGCGCCTCGATTGAGCGCACAGCCCCTACCTGGGCTGTTACAAAAGGAGAAGGGCGGGCGAAAGTCCGCCCTTCTCCTTTTCACGCTTTGGGTGTTTCTTCCTGTCTGGAGGAGCCATACTATTGTGTTGCGAAAAAATATATGACATTCTACTCTCAGAGTCATAAATTCAACCAGGAGTAACAGGTGCGGTGGACATCCATGACCCTCGCATCCGCTTGCGGACGCCGAATCGGTGCGGGTCTTCTGGCATCTCTCATCTTGGCTGGACCAGCTTTTGCGGAACTGAGCCTTGAGGTGACGCATCTGATCGGGCTCTCACTCGGAACAGACCTTTCGTCCATCCCAAAATCTGTCCGTGACGATGGTTATGAGTTGTCTGACGGGGCCGGAGTCTCTTTTGAGGACTGGTATCGGGACCGGATCCCGAACCTCCAGATTGACTTTATCACGGAGTTAACACCCGATTTTGGAATTCTCTGGGGGATAGGGAGCGGAGAATACGGAGATAAATACCAGATCGACCCCAGCCTCCGTCTGGGCTTTCTTTATACCCGCACCATCGGGGATAACGGGGTCCTTTCGATGCGCCTGACGACCCGTATCGGTGGGCGGCTTCGCGAGCGATCCTGTGTTGCCGACTACGGGGATATCGGCGGCGTCCAAGCGGTGAACTGCCGCCTGGCCGCCACACCACTTGAGCCATCGGAAAGTCTAAACTACCTCTGGAATGAAAAACCTGGTGATCGCCTGGCGGCGTCCATTGGGCTGACCTTCCACTTCTGATCATTCATGCGAAAAAGGAGAACAGCATGACGTTTCGCAAAATCGCCGCACTCGTGGCAATTATCACCGCCTGGGCCGGAACGGGTCATTCTCAGGAGCTCAGCTTCGGGACCCTGTCCACGACCCAGGTCCAGTCCTGGATGAGCTCTGACATCGGGACCGCCTGGTCGCTGGGGTTCCGCGGCAAAGGGGCAACCATCACCGTTATTGACGACTTCAACTCCCAAAACTACCTGGTTGGCACCCTCTCCGGCGGTTGGACGTCGGGCACACATGGGACGATGACCTATCTTCAATCCGCGCTTGTCGCTCCCGATGCGGCATTTCGGATCCGAGATTTCAGAGATACCCGGTCTGTTGCACTGGCCAAAGGTTTCAACGTGATCAACCTGAGCTACGGAATGTTTGCAGACACCGGCTATGATGTCTCAAACATCCGGTGGGGGGCCCGCGAAGGGTCAGTCATCAACCACGCACGTGCCGGAAATGCACTCGTTGTGAAGGCCGCAGGCAACGACAGCGTTGCGGTTGGGGCCGCAACCATTTTTGGCGATCAGGACTACCTGGCCTCGGCTTTGATCGGGACCCGCTCGGCGATATTTGTCGGCGCGCTTAACCGGAACGGTACGGCGGAGGCGCCTGCTTCAATGGCCTGGTACTCGAACACCGCGGGTCAGGATGTCCGGGTCCAGAACCAGTTTCTCACCGTCGGGGTAGACAGCTCCGCCATGAATCTGGCAGGGACATCTTTCGCAGCGCCCATCATCTCTGGCTACGGGGCAATCTTGCATTCGAAGTTCCGGTCCGCGACCCCCACACAGATCGCAAACCGCCTTTTGTCGACCGCGCGCACGGACACGATCATGAATTATGATCCGTCCGTCTATGGCCGCGGTGAAGCAAGCTTGAGCTGGTCTCTGGCGCCAGCCACCATAAACTGAGCAGCCCTTTTCTCAGAAGGCACAACAAGAAAACAGGAGAAGGGCCGCCCCCACGGGCGGCCCTTCTGCATTTCAGCTTTATATGTGGACAACGTCATGAAGATACTTTTTCGCAAATGGGGCCGCCTCTATAAGAAGGGAATGGAAAGGTCCGGCCCGACCGGGCCCTGACATATAATAGAGGGGCTTCATGCGAACAAAGTTCAGGAAGGCGGGGGTTTTGATCCTCCTTGCTCTGTTGGGGCAGGCAGTTTCTGCTCAGGAGGCTGAGATCAATCGCGATCCTTTCAGCTCTCCCGACATTGCTGAGGTGATTCGCGCCGCCGATTATGATCGGGTCGCGAAGATCACCTCAGATCTCGTTGAAGCGAGGCTCGCTGCGCTGGAACAGTCGATCATCACTGAGGTCGAGCGTCGCCTCTCTGCCCTGCTCGACCGGCGATTGACCGAGTTCAACCAACAGTCTGATGAGCGCGTGGAAGCCCGTCTTTCCGAGATGGCCGGTGTCGTAGCCGGTCTGCGCGACGAGGTTCCGGCTGAAATTGAACGTGCCATCGCTGAGCGGATCCTGGCGGGATCTTCAGACGCCAACGCCATGGGTCTCATGCCGGAAGGGTCAGAATTCGTCGCCTGCGTCGACGGCAAGGCGCTCTACCGCGATGCGGGCGGGTCCACATTCTACTCAGATGAATCAATGGGGGGCTCCGGTGTATCGCGTTGCAACAACTAGCATTCTGATCCTCCTCGCGGCATGCGGGGACCTGCCTCAGCCCAACAGCCTGAAAGGTACGGAAACCACCGCGAACCAGGTTAACCAGAGGTTCACCGAACGGCAGACTGAAGCTGTGACCCGTGTGCCGATCTCGCGTAACGCGTTTCGCCCCGTCGAAATGGACATGGCGATCCGACCTGATCTTGCCAATCGTGAACTCGACCTTCGCTTCGCGGAAGGAGCGACACTCAAGGACATGATCACTGTATTGGGTACGGTCAACGTCCCGATTGTCGTGAACGGAGAAGAGGGCATGGATGGGATGCTGGAAGCCAGGCTCCCGTTCTCCTCCTACAAGGGCAAACTCGGAAACCTCCTCGACATCCTGCGTCGCGCCAATGCGATCATCTCCGTACAGCGGGGTGATTTCATCTACCTTGGGACCCTGTCTCGTTACTCGGTGGACCTGCCTCAGGACGTCGACATCATGGGGACCATCGCGACGGAGATCGCGGCTCTGGGTGGCGAAGATGTGGTGCAATCGGTGACAAGCGGGCAGCTGATCTACAAAGCAAAGCCCGACGTTCATGACAGCCTCATCGGACCTTTCCTGAACCGGGTCTCGGACAACCTCGCGATGGTGACCATGCAGGTGGCTGTCGTCTCACTTGCCTTGAACGACAGCACCTCCCAAGGCTTTGACTGGAATGCGTTCCGGATGGGTGTCACAACCGTTAACCAACAGGCAGGTTCTGGGGGAGGGGGTGACGCTCCAAGTACCTCAGATGGTGTCCCGTCCCTTGGAAGCGTTCTGGACGCGACCTCGAACGTCTTCCGGGTCGGCAGAACGGCAGAAGGCTCGCTGTTCGGTAAAGCTGCGACCTTCACCATCGGGGGCGCTCTGAACTTCCTGTCCACCTTCGGGGATACAGAGATCACCCAAAACGTTGAGTTGCGGACTGTCTCGGGGCAGGAGGTAATCCTGCGCTCAGGTCAGGAAGTCCCTTATGTGAAAGGGGTGAGCAGCACCCGCGACGAGGGGTCCACAACGGGGTCGGTCGAGACTGAGAAAATACAGACCGGTCTCACGCTCACCATGCGCCCGTTTTTTGACTCCGCAACCGGTCTCGTCACGCTCAACCTGAACCTCGAGCAGCGTCAGATCCTCCAGTTCGTGGAGCTTAGCGCTGGGGACGGGATCGGAACGATCACCCAGCCCCTCACTCAGGATCAAAACCTGACAGACCTCATCCGGACACCGGTTGGCCAGACCATTGTGGTGGGCGGGATCCAAAATGACAGTGTGTCACGCACCATGACCCAGCCCTCTGTGATCCGAAACACGGCCGCCGGAGACATGCTCGGCTCGGAGAACCGCAACATCTCCCGCAACGCCTTCTTCGTGGTCGTCCGACCCACTGTCACCATTTTCGAGAGGGTTGATTGATGCGCGATAAGGAGATCCCTTCGCCGCCTGATCATACGGCGCCTGAAGCCGGAATTGAAGGGCAGGGCGTGCAGCCAGATCTTGAGATCTCCGGGCAGGTCAGATCGGACACGCCTGCGGCTGCTTCGGATGCAGAATGGCCTGCCGCTTCTTCGGATCCTGTCGCGCCTGATGTGGCCTGGTTCCGCGACCTCACAAGGATGTCCGCAGCGCCCGAAGCGCAGAAGGCGGGCACGCAGGACCCCGAGTTGGTGAAGACGGAGACTTCTGAGGACATGAATAGGGTGGCCGACCCGGGCGACGACCAGGTGGGCGTTCCCGCATCCTCACCGAAACCGCCGTTTCTTGCGCGTCTGACTTCCCTTTTCGAAGGGCGAAAGAGCGATCTGTCTGGCCCGTTGGAGGCAGAACTGACGCCTCCCGACGATACCTGGAATGGCACCGAACCCGTCCAGGATCATGGTGCAGTAAACCAGGAGCCGGACACGGCTTCGGATCAGAGCGGGTTGAGAGTGTTCGTATCCGATGATGCGAAAATCGAAAATTCAGACACGGATGTCTTGCCCACCGCCGGACGTCGCCCCCTTCTGCCCCGTTTTCTCGGCAGCCGTTCAATAGAGGTGGTACCTCCCCGGGACGCAAAAACGGAAGGTCTATCAAATTTCGATCGCAAGGAACCTGACCTGATCGGGGCATCTGCGACGCTTGGCTCCGCAGGCCCCGCTGCTGGTGAGGTCAATACCCCGCCTCATCCCTCCGATCGCAGCAATGGTCTTTTCGATCGGACCGACCTTGTGACTGGCACTGCGCAGCGCGAGGTCCCTACGCCTATAAAAGGGAAAATCAAGCCAGCTGACAAAGCGCGGGGCTACCCGCCGATCCAGGTCATCATCGGCTGGATCGAGGAGAGCTCGAGCAAAGACGTCCTTGAGCACGCTCGTGGTTTCGCGTCCGACCACATCGAGAGCCTGGAGACGGCCTGGATCGCAATGGCCGAATTCCGTGGTGGCACCCTCTTTGAAATTCATGAAGGGGGCGGTGGCTACGCCTACCTGCCGGAGCTTGTGGAGGGAATAAATCGGGACCCTGACCAGATCCTCTGGTTGCCGTCCGGGATGAAGCTGAACCGGGTTGTCACCCTTTCTATCGTCGAGGGTCGTCCATTCTCGATGATGCTGAATGAAGCTGATAGCGCACGTGTCCGGTCATCCGGGCAACTCCCCGTGGAGCGGACAGGTCGCATGAAGCGCCTGGTGCCGCGTGGAACGCCTATCCTGGTGTTTGGGGGGACCCTGTTCGCGCTGGGTTTTACGGCCCTTGCTGCCTCCACTTTCCTCTCCTCCCGGATCGACCAACAGCCAATCCCGTCGCTCTCATACAACGCGGATAACCTTCCTCACGGGCAGATCGTGACGCTTTCGGATGCGCTTCGCGAGGATCGCTGGGTGTCCCGTATCCTGTATGAAAACGGGATCTGGAGGGCCGAGTTCGAGACGTTCGATGAGCTCGATCTGCCCGAAGACACAAGGGCCTCGCAAGAGATCATCGACGAGGCGGTAGTGCGGGATGCAGTCGTGCAACAGGAACGGGAACGCAAGATCAGGGAGATGCAAGCGCAATGAGAAAACGCATCATCATCGGGGCCCTGCTTTGCTTTGGTGCCGTCGGTCAAGTTGGCCTCGCGTGGCACATGACGCGGATCTCCGCAGACAATGAACGCCTGTCTGCGACAGCCTGGACCAAGGCGGACGCGCTCTGCCACCAAGCCGTCGAACAGGTTGGGAACGTCACCGAAGGTATCGGCTTTATTACTGCGAACCGGGCACTCGCGCCGGGCGAAGACTGGCGAGTGGCGCTGATGGATGCCTCCAGCGTCATCTCCCACTGCTCAACCCGTCGCATGACTTTCTTTTGTATGGGTCGCGCTTGTGGCGAGATCACTGACCGGGCAACGACCCTCTCGAACCTTGAGGACCAACTCGTGGCTCCTTCTGCGTCCTATATTCTCCGAACAGAACCTGTGAAGATCTCATTTCGCCTCCAGGAGGTGCGCTGATGCGTATGAACCCGCTCTATTTTTTGCTGCGTATGAACTGGTCTTCCGCCCGCATGCGCACCTTTGACTTCGCCCTGGCGAGCCTCTCTCTGGGCTACGGACTGTGGGTCGGCAGCACGCTTCTGGTCTGGATCGGGGTCGCAGCAGTGATGCTGTCCCTCTTCAATCCTATGGGCCGCATTCAACGCGGGCTCGCCTCCTTCCGCAAAACAAACGGGAGGGGCTGATGGACCAGTCCCTGAGCATGCGGACATCATCTCAACCCCATCCAAATGATATCCGCCATCTTATCGGGGATGGCACACGGACAGACATCGGTGAGGATTTGGTCGGTCGCAGCCTGATCAGCTCGCGGGCGCTTCAAGCGGCGCAGATGGAGCGCAAGATCACCGGAGGTAGGTTGGGGCTGGTACTTGTACGCAACGGGCTCCTGTCCCAAAAGGACCTGATCCAAACCATCCTCGAAGTGGCTCCGGAAGAACTTGCATCCGAGAGGGTTTCGCACTCCAGGATTCCCGTCAGGGTCCTGCGTCAGCACAAGATCCTGCTCGCCGCCGAAACGGACGAGGTCATCTTTGTGGCGACCCGAAACGACGAGCGGGTCGCGGCCCAGATCGTCCGGGAGTGGTATCCCGACCGAGAGATCCGATTTGTCTCGTACAACCCGGGTCATATGACCGAATTTCTCACCCGCATGCAGATGACGATCGGTGCAATGGACGGGGATGAGGTGTCCGAGGATGAGCGTCTTGAAGATCTCATCTACAGGGCCTACGAAAAGGGGGCCTCTGATATTCACATCACCCCAAAACCGCGGTCCTATTCCGTTTTCTTCCGGATCCTTGGCGAGCGTCACTTGGTGCATGAGGGGCCGCTCTCTGAGTACCGATCCCTGGTCGCCCAGATCAAAAACCGGGCCGGCATGGACATCGCCGAGAACAGGCTGCCTCAGGACGGTGTCTTCAACATGGAGTTCGCCTCCAAGGTGGTCGACTTCCGGACCGTCACCGTTCCTGTTCAGGACGGAGAATATGTGGTGCTCCGGATTCTTGACCCGGACGCGGTGCGCAATAATCTTGATACTCTCGGGATCAGCAGGGTTGATCAGTGGCGGCGCGGGTTTCGTCAATCCAATGGGCTCTGCCTTATCTGTGGGCCGACGGGGTCGGGGAAAACCACAACGCTTAACGCGACCGTGGCAGAACTTGATCGGTTCGGGGAAGCTATCTTCACGGTCGAAGATCCTGTTGAATACCCGATCTCCTACGCAGGTCAGGTGACGATCAATGAGGCGATCGGGCTCACCTATCCGCGCGCGCTCCGCGCCTTCATGCGGGCCGACCCGGACATCATCAACATCGGAGAGGTGAGGGATGAAGAGACGGCGCGGACCATGATCCGTGCCGCTGAAACTGGCCATATGGTCCTTGCGACCCTGCATGCCTCGACCATCCGCGGCGCACTCAGTCGACTCGAATATCTCAACATTCCGTCACATGACCTGCGCTACATCACTCGGTCAATCATGGTGCAGAACCTTGTCAAGACCCGGTGCCGCAGCTGTGGCGGGGCGGGATGCGAAAAATGTTTCAACAGCGGATATGCCGGCCGGACTATCGTCAGTGAGGTTCAGTACTTCCAGTCCGAGCACGAGTTTGACCGTATGGAGAAGGGGGAGGTGTTCTGGCCCGCCCTGATCTCCGACGCTGTCGATCTGATGGATCGCGGGGTGACGGACTTGCGCGAGTTGGACCGGGTTTACGGCGCCGCAGTGCACGAGGAGATCGCACGGCGACAGGCCCGGCGCGCCAGAGACTGATCCCATGTACCAGCTGGTCATGACCATGATCACGATCGTCCTGTTTGCAGCCCTTCTGCTTGCAGGTCAGTCCTATCTTGATCCGCAGAAGATCATCTCTGTTGAGCGGGCGGAATTCCTTCTGTCGGAGAGGAACCGGATCAACATTGCCTTGCGCAGCTATCGTGTCGCGAACGGGGTGCCGCTGGACAGTCCCGACTGGCAGAGCGAGGTTGAGCCTTTCCTCAGATCACCCTTCAGGACCTTGCCTGATGGCATGGACTGGACGCTTCGGTCCGAGGCTTCTGGCGGAAGCGTTTGTCTTCAGGTGGATGCTGGCACCGCCATGCCAGCGATGTCTGAGCAGATTACCTGCGAGCTTTCAGGTGCGACCGCTTGTTATGACCCATCTGCCATCGGCTTGATCGGCGAGCCGGGCTGGACTGGCTGTGAGGGGATGCTCATCGTTGATGATGCTCTCCTGAGATCTGCCGCGGCCCCGGCCGCAGGCGGGGATGGGAGTTTTTCTCTGACCGGCCCGGACGGGGAAGCTTACAGCTTCAGCACGTCCGCCAGAACCCTGTTCACGGGGCAAGTGACGGATATGTCCTCCCTCTTCGAGGGGACCATTTTCAACGGGGACGTTTCCCATTGGGTAACTGGACGGGTCGCTGACACGTCGGACATGTTCAGGTCCTCCAGCCTCTTCAATCAGCCGATCACCGAGTGGGACACCAGTCTTGTCGAAGACATGGACCGCATGTTCGAGGGCGCGGCAGACTTCGACCAGAACCTGTCGGGTTGGTGCGTACCCTTGATTTCATCCGCGCCTACCGGGTTTGACGATGGCGCGACGTCCTGGGTTCAGGCTCGCCCTCTTTGGGGGACCTGTCCGACGGGCGAGCCTCTGATCTCGGTGAGCCTTGGGGGCGGGTCAATCCCTGATGGCGAGCGGGATGCGCTCTATACAGGGTTCGACTTTGAGACACTTGTACTGCTGACCGGAGCGGAAACAACCGCGCTTACCTGGTCGATCATGACGCCGCCGCCTGGTCTCAGCCTGAGCCTTTCGGGCGTCCTCGGCGGCACGCCCACCGAGGTCGGCGGTTTCAGCTTCACTGTCAGTGCCGCACATCCAAGCGGTGCCTCGGACGCGCGCAACTACACGATCATCATCAATGACCCGGACGGTGCACTCATCGTCGAGCCGTGATCCGGAAAGAAGGAAAGGGAGGGCGAAATGCCTGTTTACATCGCGAAAGTCTCGGTCGGGGGTAAAACGACCCAGATCACGATGACCGCAAACAGCCGCCCCGACGCGGAGCGTCAGCTCAAGCGACGGGGTCGGATCATCTCGCTCAAACGACAAGCCTTTCTGGACTTCCAGTCGGGCCTTTCCTCCTATGAGCGCTACATCTTCCTCGTAAAGCTTTCGACAATGGTCGCCTCGAAGGTATCAATGGGAAAAGCTCTGGAGCTCATGGGGCAAGCTTTCACCGGCAATATCCGGCGCGTCTCGCGCAGCCTCTCTGACAAGGTGAATGGCGGCGCTAACTTCATCACTGCCATTGAAGATGAGCGGCGCAGCTTCCCGGCGAGCCTCACAGCACTCATCCGGTCTGGTTTTTCGGCGGGGAATGCGTCGAATGCGTTGCGGGAGGCTGCGGAGTTCGAGCAGATGATGCAGAACATCCGCAAGGGTTCGATGAAGGAGGTTTGGACTGGCTTTGGGTATTTTGCTGCCTCAGCCGCTTTGACAGTCGCGACAGTGGAGTATTTCGGCCCGATGGTGACGGGTAACGCGATGTTCCAAACTCCGGGCGTCGATACAGCCTGGATCGAATCCTTCGGCATTGCCTTCATGTGGGTGAATATTGTGCTCCTGGCTGTCATGAGCTTCATGGCGTTTATGGGAACCGTAGGCCGACGCGCCAGCCCTGCCGTTATTGATAGGGTGATCGCCCGTATCCCATTCTACTCAGACATCATCCTTGCGAAAAACAACTATATAACTTTTTATAAGTTATCCCTTCTCGTAAGATCTGGCGTCAGGATTGAGGAGACGCTTGAAATCATCTCTTCGGACATGGGTCCAGGATCGCTCAGATCCGACATCCTCCGAGCACTCGAAATGGTCCGAAAGGGGCGGCCCTGGGCGGTCGGGATGGAAACGCTCGATCCGACGGATCGCGCCTCACTCCTCGCTTCATCGGATCGCGAAGACGTGGCACGGACGTTCCGGCTTTTGGCGGACCAGTTCCGAGACCTCTACATCGCCCGCATGCAGACACTTGGCCCGGCCCTGAACATCCTCGCGGCACTCTTTATGTCTATCGCCTCGGCGATCTTGTTCGGCTTGACCATCCTACCGATGTTGCAGCTCGCCGCCAGCATCTAAACCACCACTCTTCTACCACCATCATTGCCCTGGCGGCGCCGGAAGTCTTCCGGCGCCGCTAGGACATTTTGCATGGCCATGGGCAACTGGAGCTCGCTCCGACATAATGCGAAAAAGAATAACAAATCAACAATTTACTGATTGCCTCTATGTGAATGCCTGTTGTTCGGTTTGCGAAAACCGGTAATTTGTATCTTGCTGCCGGTGCCGCCGAGCCAGCATGAAACCCGCGTCTCTTTTGCGAAAAACCGACGCTCTACTGCAAGAGGAAGATACACTATGTTTAACCTTATCGTTGCGGTCATCTCGATCGCACTCATCGCCGCGATGGCTGCGGCCTCGATCTTCTACGGTGGCGCGGCCTTTGGCAGCGGGACCGCGCAGGCTCAGGCCTCGACCCTGATCAACAACGGTCAGCAGGTCTCGGGTGCACAGCAGCTCTACATGATCGAGAACTCCGGCAACCGCAACGGCGTGAACAGCATGACGGCTGCCAATGGCCTGGTCACGCAGGGTTACCTCCAGGCGATCCCGACCCCGCCCGCCAACGCGACCGGCGCGAACGCGACCGACGTGGGCACCTGGTTGGTGTCGGCTGATGGTACCTTCGCCTATGTGCCGCTGAACACCGCCACGGCTGGCGCCACCACTTCGCCGGCTGCGACCGTGTGCGGCGAGCTCACCAGCCAGGGCGGCGCAACCGTGACCCTGACCGGCTCGGCCACTCTTGGGGCCGCATCTGTGTTCGGTACGAACGGCTTTGCTATCGGTCAGAACCAGTTCGCTTGTGTTGTCGACGCAGCTGCTGGTGCCATCGACGGCTCGACCGCACACTTCGTGTTCAAGCTCTGATCCTGTCCTGAGGCGGGGTTGAGAGGCGCCGCCGATTTCGGCGGCGCCTTTTTCGTTTGTCTTTGGCTTCTGTTGGAAAGTTGAACACCCCGGTGATGTCCGTCTCGGAAGGAGATGCTGGATCATGTACAACCTTATCGTCGCCATGATGTCGATCGCTTTAATAGCGATCACAGGTTATTCTGCGCTCTTCTTTGGTGGCGGGAAGTTCGCCCGCGGCGCGGCCGGAAACACCGCACGGGCGCATGCGGTCACGCTTGTCAATAACGCCCAGCAGGTGGCGGGCGCGCAGCGTGTCTATGCGATCCGCCACGCGGGGGGCTATGCAACAAGCTATGAAATTCTTCTGGAATCGGGCCATTTGAGCGCGATCCCACAACTTCCCGTCGGCGCCGTAACCGACGGCTGGTCCATGTCACCTGACGGTCGCGTCGGGATGATCCCGCTCAACATGGAACGTCCAGGACAGACTGGAAGCCCCGCCGACAGGATCTGCGAGCAAATGCCTTTTCTCGGCGGTACTCCGTTTGTTGCCGCGGCTGATATCTTGCCCGTTTATGATGATCTGTCTGATGCTGGCTTATGGTTCGGCTGCGTGACCAACACGGGGGCGACCTCCGTCGAAACCGCAACCGCGGTCTGGTTCGTTCACACAAACTGATACTCAAGACAGCTTATTTTAATGTGGAAAACCGAAACATTTCCCTTTTACGCTTGAAAGTGGTATGTGAAAAAGGAAGCTGAGTTGGGCAATCCAGTCTCGGAACCCATGACGCGAGGACATGAACATGTTCAACCTGATCGTCGCAGTGATCTCCATTGCCCTGATCGCGGTGCTTGCTGCCGCTTCCTTCTTCTATGGGGGTGACAGCTTCTCAAAATCCTCCGCCAAGGCGGAGGCAGCGACATTGAACAGTCAGGCCCAGCAGGTTGCAGGTGCTGCCGTATTGTTCCGGATTGACAATTCAGGGTCCAGTGTTTCCTCGACGGAGCCAGACTGTTCAACCGGGTCATTGTCGGCCTGCGCGGTCAACAGGCTTGTGGCGGGCAATTACCTCCAGGCAAAACCCGTCCTGCCGGCGCGGATCGTATCTAAGGATCCACTATCGCTGGGTTGGGTCCGCACATGGTCGATATCGCAAGATGGAAACTCGGTTTATGTCTTCCTGAACGAAGACAATCAGAACGGAATTTGTGAGGAAGTCGAACGCCAAGGAGGCGCCCCGCGCGGAACAGTCACTGGAACTTTGACGGCGGAGGATTTCGAGCTCGATGATCCGTCTTCCCCGCCTTTTCGTTGTGCAGACTTCGACCTCGGTGGTGGGCTTGTTCTGACAGCTTTCGGGTTCCGCATCTAAGCATGCCCCTTGAAAGGAGGCCCCCTTCATGTTCAATTTGATCACCGTCATCATTTCGATCGTTCTTGTTCTCGCTCTGGCGGTTTCCGCTTTCTATTATGGGGGCGACGCCTACACGACGAAGACGCAAGAGACGGATTACGTCGAGATCGTAAATGGGGCGACCCAGATCAAGGCCGCCATGGAAATGTACCGGGTCCGAAATGGCGAATATCCGGGCGGCATCGAAGATGAAATCCTGGGTGTCAGCGCCACTGAGGAGCTTCTCTCCCGTCTTGTATCTGAAGATTACCTGTCGGGTGTGCCGCGCGGAAGCTGGACGATCGAGAGACTGGCGATTCAGCGGGAACTCGTGGACGTGCAGCAGTGCCTCAATGTCAACCGGCTCGCCGGGCTGAATACCGCGCTTGCTCCGGACGGTTGCCCGCCATGTTCGGACCCAGAATACACGACCTGGCCCGCTTGCGAGAATACCTGATGTATCAGTTTATCACGTTTGACGAGATGAGAACGGGGGATCGCGGTTGATAGGTTTTTACGTCTTGATGGTTGCTGCGCTCGTTCTGGCTGGAGCTGTCGGCTACACGCTTCTCTCATCTGTTCAAACGGCGAACGCGCTCTCGCTGGCGGAGCGTAACGCTGCCAGGCTCGAGATGACAGCAGGTGCCTTGCGTCAGGTGATCCTCGTTGATGCGGAGGGACGGTTCTTCGCCCCGATGGGAACTCCCTCCATCCCGGCAAGTCCGACATCACGCACTTCCCTCCCAAGTTGGGTGAGCGGGGAAAACATATCTCCTTGGGGGGCCCCGTACGCCTATTGCCCCTACGCTCCCGTGACCGCGTCGGGCGGTACCCCTGCGACCGTCTATGGCGGGGTCAACTACGCCATCACAGTCAATTCGGATGCCGTGGTCTACGGTGCGGCACGCCCCTATGTTGTCTCCACTGCAAGGTCCGCCAACATTCTCGATGCGTCTGGGGCGCCAACAGTGATCGCCTTTCTTATCTCTGCCTCGAACAACGCCTCTGCTGTTGCGTCCTGCAACAACGTGTATTGGGATGGGCGGGCCTGGCTGACGACAGGTCCGGTCACAGGGTCTGTCCGGGCGATCACTGTCGACGCGCTTTCCGACAGTCTCGCTCAAGCCCCAAGGGTGCTGCGACGTCACGCTGTTCAAGGTGGTAGCGGATCGGGACTGACTGCCTCTGACCCAGCCGCGATATCCACAATTCTCACAGAGTGGCGTTACCTTCGCCCGCATAGACTGACCGTCGTTCTCGAAGATTCCGGCGGATCCCTCTTGATCAACCCGGCAACTGTCGACTTGGGTGCCGGCCCTGGCGGGACAGCACCGCACCCCACTTCGTTCGGACGCCACCTGATCCTGGAGGCGTCCCCTGGTGACTCTCCCGTCATCAACACCTCAGGGACAGCGGGTGTCTTGCGCGCTCCAACTGACTTGACCATTGACGGTGTGAGCTTCGGGACCGGTCTCGGTCTGGCCGCGATGTCAGGATCCCGGGTCCTGGTTCGAAACGCAGACGTCCCATCTCTTGCCACGGGCGGTGGGGAAGTTGTCCTGGGTGAAGGTGTCAGCGTCACGGCACCATCGGGCGCAACCTTACCCCCTGTCCTCATCGATGGTGGAACACTCTCCATACACGGGCCTGTAGCCTTCGACGGGAGTGAAGCAGGCGGATCTGCCATTCGGCAGCGGGGCGGCAATATCCATGTCGCTGCACCTCTTGCGACGACGACAGGGATAGGATCCTCAGTCTTCGACGCTCTTAGTTATGGCGACCTGTCGCATGACGGGGCGGCTTCGCTTTCGCTGAACGGCGTGGCAGAGGACATCGAGGCCTATGGGCGTGATGTCGAGGTCTTGAGCTCGGCTTGCCTTACGGGAGATCTCACCTGTGCCGTCACCTGCCCGGATGACCGCCCCCCGCTCTCGGGAACCTGTACGACGAGCGGTGTCACCAATGTGTTCTTGCGTGGAACAGAGATCTCCGGCTCTGTCTTCAGCTGCTCATGGTCACAGGTTTCGGAGCTCTCTGGCGATGTGACGGACCCCGCTGGTCCCGTCTCTCCTGTCGCACGCGCAATCTGTGGGCCCAAGCGTTGATCTTGTGGCGAAAATGTGCGACATTGCGAAAAATGCAAAACGTGGTCCGGATATGCGCCGGATTAGGGAGGCACGGATGATAAGACCGAACCTGAGAACCATGGCTGTTGCCACCGTTCTTTCTTTTTCGCTTGGGGCCGCAGCCTATGCGCAAAGCTTTTTCTTTCGAACAACAGTAACAGGCGCAACGGGAACTCCCGCTGTTCTTGTGACGCTTGTCAGCTCAACCGGGCTCGGTTTTCTCCTGGATGCAGACGGAGCAGAGCCTGGGACTTTGGTGAACGGAGAGATCCGAACGTTGACGTATCGCAACCAGGTCACACGTGATATCCAGATCACCGGGGTGTCCGTCAGTCCGACCACAGCAAACTTCGTGATCCTGTCGAACGGCTGTACCGGCACGTTGGCAGTGGGCGCGCAGTGTCCTGTCCAAGTCCAATTCCGGGCATCGGAGGATGGGGACTACACGGCCATCCTGAACGTGATCGCCCAGTGATCAATTGAAGGGGCATCGCCTTTTGATCGATGAGTTGAGTGCGATCTGAGCTGCCCTGCTGGGCGCGCCCACCATGAGTCACGCCAGAAGGTCCAGGAGAACGGTACGCGCGACCAGCCCACTGGCTGGGAGAGGTGGCGTCAGGTCATGCCGCCAGTTCTGCGCAATGCCATTGCCCGTTGTCGGTTGGTCATCGAGCCGTGCCTTAGAACTTCGCATCCTGAGAAAATGGTGTGCGAAAAATTATACCCTTTCAACTGACGGCATCGATGGGTAAGACTATAAAACGAACTATGATCGTTTTCGCAAGGCGACAGTATGGTTCCCGAAATAAAAGGGGGCGCTCATGGCGGTTGAATTTACGGGGAGCTGGCTTGCAACGGCTCGGGGCGGGATGTGGTCTATTGAATCTCCTCAAGAGGATCAGGTCCATCTCGAAGATATCGCGGCCGGCCTGTCACGCAGTTGTCGTTATGCGGGCCAGATCGCCGAGGATGTCAGCTTCTATTCCGTGGCTGAACACAGTGTGATCATGACATCGCACGCGGTCCGTTCCGGTTTGGCCCAGACCCGCTCCAAGGCGCTCTGTTATCTTCTTCATGACGGGTCTGAGGCCTATTTCGGGGACATGCCGACCCCGCTTAAGGCACTTGTTCCGCAATTTCGAGAGTTCGAGGAGCGCGCCCAAGCGGTCATATTCTCGGCTTTCGGTCTTACATCGGATCTCGTCGCCGGGATGAAGCCCGAACTCAAACGCATCGATACCCGGGTCAGGATCGATGAGCGAGAGGTAATGATCCGGGAGCCTGCTCTCTCCATAGGACGAGAGGCTCTCTGGCATCAAGATCCGACGCTGGAGCGGCTTGGTGTCAGGCCTTTGTTGATGGACCCTACAGAGGCGCGGTACGCCTATCTTGAGGCCTTCGCCTGGATTATGGAAAGTAAGCCCACGCCGGGGGCCGTCTTTTTGAGCTGACGATTTCAGTTTAGATCCGGCACTATGACCGACCATAGATACAGACCCGAAGTAGAGATCCTTTCTGTCACCGATACTGGCCGCCGTCGGCGCTGGACGGATGCAGAGAAGGTTCGCATTGTTGAAGAAAGCCTTGGCGAGTACGGGCGGGTTGCCGAAACCGCCAGGCGTCATGATGTTGGCCGCTCGCTGCTGGTGCGCTGGCGGCGTCAATACCGCGAAGGTCGATTGACAAGGGACGGTGTTGGTCCGCGTTTCACGCGGCTGACCATCGCAACACCTCATGTGCCCGAGGTATTCAGCGGGCCGTCTGTGCCAACCCAGACCCAAACGGCAGATATTACCTTCGTGAATGGTCGCCGCTTGTCTGTGGCCGCCACGATTGACCCGGTGATGCTTGCGCGCCTCGTGCAAGCACTGGATCCGTCATGATTGCGTTTCCAGCGGGGACGAAGGTGTGGATCGCAGGCGGCGTGACGGATATGCGTCGGGGTATGAACACCCTTGCGGTGGCCGTCCAGCAGGGTCTCGGGCGCGACCCGCACGCAGGTGAAATCTTTTGCTTTCGCGGCCGCAGAGGCGA
>Ga0209702_10005712_pt1 | contig 16654 bp, 19 predicted proteins | sample FRY01_FD_187210 | JGI IMG/M metagenome (GOLD analysis project Ga0209702, IMG submission 187210) | Freshwater microbial communities from Lake Fryxell liftoff mats and glacier meltwater in Antarctica - FRY-01 (SPAdes) (version 2) | ecosystem: Environmental > Aquatic > Freshwater > Ice > Glacier...
TAGTATATGAACTAGTTATGGAAATTGGTATAGGGCTATTCTTGAGAATAATTTTCTCAATTATACCGCCATATAGTTCTATTCCCAGTGATAATGGTAGTACGTCGATTAGCAATGGATTGTTATTATTACTACAGGTTAAATTCTCAGCTTGCAGGGCTGCGCCGCTAACTACCACTTTATCAGGATCAATGTAATTGCTTGAATCCATATCGAGTTTTGAAAAATTCTCTGCAAGAATAATTGTGTCAAAATTATTCTTCAACATTTTTGAAATCAACGGGATTCTAGTTGAACCTCCAACAAGAATAATGCTGTTTATATTTGGCAACCCAGACTCTTTTAATGTATTCTTTGCAATATTTATAGAGCGTTCTATTAATGTTGATATTAAGCGTTCTAAAGTTTCGCGTTCAAGAGATAATATTTTACCATCATGAAACATATTTGAGCAAGATTCATTATAAGTCAATTCTTCTTTAACTTTTTTTGCAAATGCAATCAATTCTTTAGATTTTGTTAATTGGTATTCGTTTGCTAAATAATCAGCAATAAGCCTATCTATATCATCGCCACCAAGCATATTATCACCTGAAGTGGCTGCTACTCTTAATATTCCTTCTTGCATATCAATAATCGATATATCAAAAGTGCCCCCGCCAAGATCATATACCATATAGGATCCAGTATTTTTTTTATTTAAACCAAAAGCATAACCTGCAGCACTTGGTTCCGCAATTAGTCTTAATACTTCAAATCCAGCTATTTTTGCCGCGAGCATGACTTCACCCCTTGCTGCATCATTAAAATAAGCTGGCACTGTTATTACAGCTTTATTTATGCTGCTATTTAGCTCTCTTTCCGCTTGTTTTTTTAAATATTTAAAAATCTCTGCACCAGCTTCTGGTATAGTGATTGATTGGTTTCCGAACTTTAATCTTAATTTTTCATGATCAATGTCAATCACATCTTGAACTATTGATAAGAGGGCATGGTTATTTAAAACTTCTTCTTTGTTTTTACCAAATAATCTTTTTATAGAATATATGGTATTTTCTATTTTGCTTGGGTCGCCTATAATAAAGTCGCCATTAATAGATGTGATAATTGATGGAATTAATTCATTTCCAGAATCATCCTTAATTATTTTTATAGAATGTTTTTGTGAAATAGCAATCAATGAGTGAGTGGTGCCAAAATCAATTCCAACTGCAAGATTATCCTCATGCTGGTCTTTAGTATGGGTACCTTCTTCGTTAATTTCAATTATTTGCATATAATTAATAATTTAGATATAAATATCGTAAGAATCCATGAGTCAAGGTTACTAACCTAGATCACAGAAGTTTTTATAAAATTGATCAAGGTTTGAGTATTAAAATGGCGTTATTGGAAAAATTAAATTAATCTATGACATAAATTTATCAATATTCCAAATAAGCTCTATTAGAATATTATAATAGTTTTAAAGTTATATAGCCTATTCAACAGATAATTTCAATGAATGTTTTAACTTTTCTATTTGTTCAATACTAAATCCCGTAAGTTCTGATATGAGTTTAATATCAAAATTTTGATACAACATGTTTATCACAGTCTTTTTGATACCTTCTTCTCTACCTTTGGCTTCACCTTTCTCTATACCCCTTGCTTCTGCTGCTTCGAGCGCATCTCTATCCTTATACACCTGTTTTTGGTAATAAGAATAATTTTCTCGTTCTGCTTTTGTCATTTGCAATATATTGAGTTTTTCTGCTACTTGCTTCATATAAGGCGAATGATAATGCGCTGGTATTTTGTCATATTTCATAACATGGAGCCATTCATCGATTTCTCTTTCTAGGCGATCGTTAAAGAGCGGAACGGAGATAAAAAAATACTCAGGCAAGATATTGATAGCATCAAAGACTTCTTTAGTCTCTTTATTTTTAATATGAACACTTAATTTTTCATTAGTTTCTACTTCGTAAATAATGTTTTTACCATGATAAACTGAACCCTTACCATTGCCTATAGGAAAATAAAGAAGTGAAATATGGAATATTTTTATTATCTGAGTATAATCTTCCCGTTGAGCCAGATTATCAACAATTAATCTAGAAGTGTTGAAACATGCTTTATGAACAAAAGACTCACTAACAGCACGATCGATTTCAATTATATATTTATGATGATCTTCATCTTCAACGATTAAATCTGCCAAACTCCTTTTGCTTTTACTATCTTCCTTGTTACTCTCAGTTTCAAGCAATGCCTTTATTTTAACGTCTTTGTAACCTTTTGTTCTAAGCAACGCAGAAATAAAACCCTCTACTATACCATAATCCCCCTTGTCTTTCAGAAGATATTTGATAGCATAATCAAAGCTAACTAGGGGTTTGTCGTTATCAGCATCATTCATAGAAGTCTCTTTTTTATCAATTTATTATAGCATAAATTGCATAATATTCTAGAGGTTTTATATAATTGGTTTAAAAGATAATTAGAGAACTAGGGGAAGGTAGAATTATGCAATCACAAAAATGATTCTCATTGTTTAAAATTTTTAATATTTAATTGAATATTATCAATTAAATTATTAAGATACTTAAGCTTTATAGTAGTATCAAGAGCATCTTGTAATTTGTTTTGCTCAAATATCCTTTTTAAGTCAGTAATTAATTTATTTTTTTCTATGGTTTTTTGATTATACAAATTTTCTAAAATAATTAAATCCTCTGTATTTTCTAATATTTCGAGCTCATTCCAAATATTTTGTAATTCTAAAGCAGAGGTATTTGTCTGAATAGAAGGATCATCAAGTTTTAATCCATTTAATGAAAGAATATATTCAGCTCTTTTTGTGTCATCTTTAAGTGTATTATATGCCTTATTTATGTCAATGGAAATAGACAAATTCTGCTGCTTTTGTACCTTATCTATTGATCTATCAGGATGGTGTCTAATTTGCATAGCAAGGTATTGTTGATCTAATTTTTTTAAATCAATATCGTATTTTCTTTCTATGGATAATAGTTCAAAATAGTCACTCATTTAAATTAATCATATATGTTTTTTTATTAAATTGTCTATGGTATATTAAAGTTTAAAGATATCAAGGAATCATTATGACCCATGTTATAACAGATGAATGTATAAAATGTAAATATACAGATTGCGTTGAAGTGTGCCCAGTTGATTGCTTCTATGAAGGAGAATTCATGCTAGCCATCGATCCTTACGAATGCATAGATTGCGGCGTATGTGTTCTTGAATGTCCTGTAGGCGCTATTAAACCAGAATCAGAAGAGTTAATTGATTGGATTGAGAGAGCTAAAAACTTATCGAGTAAATGGCCGAATATAACTAAAAAAAAATTACCTTTGCCTAATGCTGAAAAACATTCTAAGGAAAAAAATAAATTTGAAAAATATGGTGTTTAATTTTACTTTTGACTTTATTTGTCAAACTATAATTTTACCATTTATGAAAGATAAAAAATGCACCAGCGGCGATAAATGTAAAACCTATTGCATGGTTCCAGCTCAGAGGTTCTTTAAGATACAAGGCTGAAAATACAGCAAAAACTACCAAGGTAATGATTTCTTGAATAGTTTTCAGTTGAGCTCCATTAAAATAACCATAGCCAATTCTATTGGCTGGGACTTGTAATGAATATTCAAATAAAGCAATAAGTCAGCTTAAGAATATCACTACATAAAGTGGTGTGGATTTGAACTTTAAATGACCATACCAAGCAAAAGTCATGAAAATATTAGAGATTAAAAGCAGACAGATTGTGATTATTGGCGTAATATTCATAATGAATTTTCTTTATTTGATGAGTAGGATAGCTTTTTCTTTTATTAATTCAAAAAATTCTGGTGACATATCTTTTATCCTTTTGATATCAACCTTAACAGAGAGATTAGAGTCTCCGCATGCTTCTTTTAAATAAAAAAGATCAAGATCGCTAATGTTTTCATTTATATATAAATCTATATCAGAAAATTTTTTATAATTTTTAGTAATACGTGAACCAAATGCATAAAAAGTAAAAGGAAATTTTGATAAAATATCAAAAAGAATTTTTCGATCTATTTTATTTAGATTAAACATTATAGTCTTTTAAATAGTCAATAAATTCTGATAAAGAAGATGAAAATTCATCAAAAATTTTTATTATTTCATGTACAACTAATTCATTATAAGAGTGCACAGTTAAATTTCTTTTTTCAAGAAATTTAAACCATTGTCTTGGGTCATTAATCATTTTATTAAGAGCGGCTTCTCTAAAACAATCTTTGGGGGATCTAACTTCAACACCTTTTTTTGCTAGAATTCTTTTCATTGTTTTCCATGCAAGTTCAAAAGAAAATTCAAATGCTTGAATAGAGCCAGCTTTATCTTGATCTGTAATTAGATGTTTTCTGAATTTTTCAAATGTTCCTATAGCTTTGAATAATGGCTCAACATCTATTTCTTCAATAAAAAAAGTCATCTTAGCTTACATTTTTATATAATTTAATGATATCATAGAGACAAGCACATGCCTTGGTTTTTCTAATGGTTTCTTAATTCCGCAACTAAGTAACATAATAGTACTTAAGGTAAGTAATATAAAAAATTTGTATTTCATATTTAGTTAATAGCAATGTTTTAATCAATATTGTATATTAGACTATGACATGTAATATACAATATGATTTTAATAAAAACTAAAGTGTACCATAAAAATGAAAAGTTATTTAAAGAAATTATTATTCTTTCTTATGTTATCATCAATAATTACTACTAGTTTTGCATTAAATACTAAATCAAAAATTAAAATGTTAGAACCGCAAAACGTGCCAGATGATATTCCATTTTTTGGAGAAAATGGTGAGAAATATTTTCTTGATCAATTTGAAAATAAAACTATATTATTGATCTTTTGGGCGACGTGGTGTGCTACTTGTGTAAAAGAAATGCCTGATATTGATATGTTACAGAAAGATTTTAGAAAGTTACCATTTGAGGTTATAGCATTATCCCAAGATTTTCAGGGGATTGAAATTATTAAAGAATATTTTGAAAAACAAGAAATACGTCATTTAAAAATTTACCATGATTACCAGAACAAGTTATTTAAAGCTTTCTCTGTAGTAGGGATACCAACTAGCTTTTTAATTAATCAGGATGGTAAGATTATTACTGTCTTTACAGGCAATATTAAGTGGTATGAGGATGAAGTAAGAAATGTTATATTGTCAAATATTAATGGCAATATTGTTGAGCCTAAAAATAGCTATAAGCCGCAATCTCTTAATCAGGTAATTAAATCTCCAACAGACCATAAGAAAGAAGATAAGCCAGCACACGAAATAAAAACTGAAGAAGTGCCATCGATAAATAAATCAATACAAACACAATGAATAAGGAAAAATAATGAATCAACTAGATAATACTGAAAATTCGATTGCTGACACTGATGAGACTATGGTTACTAGCAGGCGTCAAATAGGTAAATTAACGCAATTATTATCATTCATACCATATGTTGGTGGATCAAAGCCAGTTGTTGCGGTTTTACGCTTAAGTGGAATTATTGGCAAGTCTGGAAATCTTAAAACTGGCTTAAACCTTGAGAATTTAAATGAACTTATTGAAAAGGCTTTTGAAATAAAAAAATTAGAAGCCCTATGTCTTATAATTAATTCTCCTGGTGGTTCACCTGTGCAGTCAGAGCTTATTGCAAAACGCATAAGATTTTTAGCAAAAAAAAATAAAGTACCAGTATATAGTTTTGTAGAAGATATGGCGGCATCAGGAGGCTATTGGTTAGCATGTGCTGGCGATATTATTTATGCTTCAAAAAGCTCAATCATTGGTAGCATAGGTGTTATATATAGTGGCTTTGGATTCCAAGAGGCTATAGCTAAATTAGGTATTGAAAGAAGGGTGTATACCGAAGGAACAAATAAATCAATACTTGACTCATTTCAACCTGTTAAACCAAATGATATAAAAATCATAAAACATCTCCAAAGCCATATACATGAACATTTTATTAATTATGTAAAGGAACGTAGGGCTGGTAAACTGACGCAAAGCGATGAATTTTTATTTAATGGAGATTTTTGGTGTGGACAAGCGGCACTAGATTTTGGCCTTATTGACGGTATTGAAGATATATATTCCTTTCTGCAGAAAGAATATGGAGATGATGTAAAAATTGAATATATATCAACTAAACAATCTTGGTTTAAAAAGAAATTTGGCCTTTTTAATGAAAATTTACCAAAAGAATTGGCAGATAATATAATCAATTCTGTAGAAAACAAATTAATTCAAAATAAATTTAATTTGAATTAAAATAGCGTATTATTAAATAGACCTTTTTCGAAATTCTGCTTTTGAAGGTGATTTTTATTATCGATTTGATGCTCGAATCGATAATAAACATAAGTACATTGGACTTAAGTGTTTCAATTCTCCTGCAAATCCCTCTTCATAAGCTAGTTTCGAAAGAGATATAGTATACTTAATCTTACGTTATTTTTATTGCAAATAGTATTTTTTAATGTTATATGTTTGTTTCTACAAAGGAGGGGTGGCCGAGAGGCCGAAGGCGACGGTTTGCTAAACCGTTATACGGGTTAAACCGTATCGAGGGTTCGAATCCCTCTCCCTCCGCCAGCTTTTAACGCTCGAACTTTTGGAGCGTGATTTTCAAAATTATCAAACCACCGAACCCTAATATTCATAGGCTTTAGCGCGTTTCAGCCGCTCGACACATGCGTACTTGGAGAATCGCAAAATCTCCCTTTTTGTTCTCAGTTTCTCCGTTACATGCGAACGTCGGCCGTTAAGGTACGCATGTCCAAAACCCTTGATTTTACTGGGTTTTCTTAAAACGGGTTTTGAGGTTCGTTATTGGGGCGTAGATAAGCGTAGATACCCGAATAACGAGAATTTTACTGCGACATGGTCAGTTTTGATTATGTTCATATGCTTTTAGCATTGACTGATCCGATATCAGGAACCATTCTGTTGGCGCTGAAGGTTATTAAAACACTCCAGAAGCAACTTCTCCAACAGCACTTTATTATCTTCGGTGAGCGTAGAGGTCATGCTGGTTTCGACTTTGCTGATAATGATATGAACTTTCTGAACAACTTTCATACCTTGTTTTGTTAACTCTGTGCACAAAATCCTAGCGTGCTGCGGATCGTTTTTTCTTTTTACTAGGTGCCTTTTTTCTAAATTAGAGACGATACCATGCATAGTTTGGGCCGTGATAAATGAGGAACGGGATAGAGCTGCATTGGATATGCCGGGTCTCAACTCTAATTGCGCCAGAACAGCATATTGTGGAGTGGTAAGATCAAAAGTTCTTAAAGCCTCATCCATGTGAAGGCGCAAAGCATGTTGAGTTTTCTTAAGTTTGTACCCAAGTAATCCTGCAACATTTATTTCTTTAGAGGTTGACATATCAGCGCCCTTACATTATATTATCAGTGTGCTTATACTATAATAGGAGTTCGATATGAATACAACAAATTCTGAAAGTGATAATAACTTAAAGTCCGCTGAAAACTATTACAATGCCATGCTTGCAAAAGACTTCGATAAGATGGCGAGCTATCTGCATGATAATGTTCATTTCATTGGACCACTTGCAGAAATGCACGGAAAAGAGGCGGTTGTCACGGCCGCAAAAAACTTTGGTGGGATATTACAAGATATCCAAATCAGGTCAAGATTTGCAGCGGATAATCAGATCATGTTTGCTTACGATATGGTGGTTCCCACACCTATCGGTAAGTTCAGGGCAGCAGTACTTATGGAATTTACGAATCAGCTTATTTCTAAAGTTGAGTTGTTTTACGATGGCATACCATTTGCAGAAAAGAAAAGTGAAATTTTCTCGCAAAAATAGTGTTATTCAGTAAAATATTCCACCCACTCGGTGATATCGCTTTCAGTTCTTCCAAAATAATAATTGTGAGATGGTCCAACGCTGATAGCTCGATAATAGCCAAGTAAATTTTTGGCATAATATTCCTCAAGAGAATACAGTCCTTTTAAATCATATCCGCCAAGATGTAAAATCAAAGTCACGAGTAACCTGCCTGTTCGACCATTGCCATCTACATGAGGGTGAATTGTTGCAAATTGATAATGTGTAATACCGGCAACTATAGGGCATGGGAGTTCCTCATTGTTTTTGAGCCACGAGACTAAGTTACGCATTAGACCTGTTACATCTTTAGATTCTGGAGGCATGTAGACAATTGTACCGGTACCACTATCTTTGATAACATTTTGTCCATCACGGTAAGGCGTAGGTTTAGAGCGTGACCTACCATCGCTCATCACCAGAGCGTGTAAGGTTTGGATAACTTTTTCAGTTATAGGATGATTTTGCGCAGCATATTGTTCTGCTTGCGCTAATGCTGCATAGTACCCCTTCACTTCATGCTCATCTCGCTCTCTAGCCGGGAAGTGCCCTTTAAACTGAATCACCTCTTTAATTTCTTCAGGCTTTAGTTGATTTCCTTCTATCATGGTGGAGTAATGCGTGGTATATAGCTTAGCTGTCTCTCGCAAGGATGCGAGCACTGTAGGATTTACAGGCAACAAAGTGACTTTTTCTTTTATTCGCTACAAATAGGACATAATATGTTTTTAGTGAAGTTTAGCAAAAACGGTCAAGCGCGTATTTATCAATTTTAGTAATATTACTTTTGTAACAAGGTGGATAAAAAAAAGAGACATTATGAATTACAAAGAACGCATAAACAGAGTAGTCGATTTTATTGGTGAGCATCTGGATGATGAGCTTACCTTAGACGCCTTAAGTCAAGTAGCTTGTTTTTCAAAGTATCATTTTCACCGCCTATTTACAGCATACACTGGGTTATCTCTCCAGCAATATATTAAATGGTTGCGGCTTAAAAGAGCTGCACATCAACTTATTGCCTGCCGAGATAATACGATTATTGAAATTGCATTGGATGCAGGTTTTGAATCCCATGAGTCATTTACAATAGCCTTTAAACAAATTTGCGGAGAAAATCCCAGTGATTTTAGGCTTAAATCAAGTTGGCATACATGGGAGGAAGTACCTTATTCATTGCCTAAAGGAGGAGCAAAAATGATAAACGTAACGATTAAAGAATTACCTGCTAGACGACTAGCAGCGATAGAGCACTATGGAGATCCTAAAAAAGTAGGTGAGAGCGCATCTAAGTTAATAACGTGGGCTAAAGCGCAGCCTATAGATTTAAAACCTAAACCAGGTGAAACTTTTGGTTTTGGATATAGTGATCCAAAGGAAGTGCCAGCAGAAGAATTTCGCTTCGACCTTGCTATTACCGTTCCGCAAGCATTAAAACTGGATGGTGAAGTTATAGAAAAACAACTTCCTGCTGGCAGATACGCGGTTATTTCTCACAAAGGATCACGTGTCAACATTAACGAAAAAATTTACTGGCTCTATCGAGATTGGTTGCCCGAATCTAAAGAAGAACTGGGTGATTTACCTTGCATATTTTGTTACTACAATTTTCATCATGAGGTTGCTGAAACAGAATTGATCACGGAAGTGTGGCTGTTGTTAAAATAAGCACCAGATGGCATATAGCTTTCTGATTCTTCATGTCCTAAAAGTGTCATATTTCATTACTTTTAGGACATGGTAAGCTTATTTTGAATAAGCGACCTTATTATTGAAAATGAATAAAATCGATAATAACAACACTTCTTATTCACCACGGATACTGATATTGATAACATTATTATTGAAATCTGCTAAGGTAGGGGGCGGTGAAGTTGACATTCCCCACCCAGTTTGGAGATGGTTATTTGAAGGAATACCGATCTCCGCCAGTTTCATGGACCTAATCTATCTCTCCATATAGACATTACGATAAAACATATTTTGCAAGCTATAACGAGCATATAGCAGTAGGTTTCTTACATCTTCGTTATCCCGTGAAGGAGGGGTTAAGCTTATTACTTCAATTCCTTGGATCTACAGATATGTAGAGACGACACTTAAATTATCATACAATAGCAAAAATTCGTGTTTAAGAAAGATGATATATGGTATAATAGGCTTTGTTTAACATAGCTTTATAATACCGTGCTGCTCTACCGTGCTGCGCAGGAGGATTATTATATGAATTTATCTTACGCACTACTTGCGTTAACAACAATAATTTGCTTGTTTACGAGAAATAGATCATTAATGTTGTTTTCAATCCTTGCAACAACTGCTAGCGGTTTATTCCAAGGGATGATTAACTTAACTGGTTTATTCTCGATCTTATTTTTCTTTGTATTATGTAAGATTTTCTTTTCTTTCAAAAATTTAACTAAGCTTGCAAAAGTTTTATTATTTACAGTAATAACCTTATTTGTAATTGGCTTTACATTTCATATGATACCTGGTTTTTCTAACTCTTTAGTAATAGATAAAATACAGGTATCTGAGTTATCATGTCCATTTTCTATGTACTTGAATTTTGATAAAGTGCTTGCGGCACTTATTATTTATACTACCAGTAATTTATGTATTTTAGAAAAACCCATAAGTAGAAAGTCAGCCCTACAAGCATTATTTTATTGCTTACTATGCGTCAGTTTCATATTAACACCAGGACTTTTATCTGGATATATAGAATATGACCCCAAGCTACCAGATATATTATGGATTTGGGTACTAAATAATTTATTATTTGTATGTATGGGAGAAGAAGTTATATTTCGTGGATTCTTGCAAAGTAGTTTAAAAGTTTTTCTAAAAAAGAAACCTTATGCAGTACATTTATCTATCATAATATCCTCTATAGTTTTTGGTTTAGCTCATTTTAAAGGTGGAATTATATATGTAATCCTAGCATCTGTCTGTGGGTGGTTTTATGGTTATATTTATGAAAAAACCAATAGAATATTATGTTCTATACTTGTACATTTTGAATTAAATCTAGTACATTTGATAATATTTACCTACCCTGCGTCAATTAATATGTTTAAATAATTGTCTAGATAATTCTTGGTGTAATATGCCTATATACAAGCAGTCTTTCATAGAACGCCAAATAAATATTGTCACAATCATTGTAATTAAGCATATATTAGAAAAAATTATATTATAGAGAGAAATATATGATTTCATATTATGTTGCAATTGGAGTGGGAGGAGCCCTTGGCGCTGTGGCTCGTGTTTCTATGGCTAAATTATTACCGGTGCTATTTTAGGTGTACCTTCTCAAATTCTACTAGTAAACGTGCTAGGATGTTTTATTATGGGATTATTAACTCAAATGATCGAATCATATTGGTCTCTTTCAGATAATATGAGATATTTCTTAACATCTGGATTTCTTGGTGGATTCACCACTTTTTCTACGTTTGCATTAGAATTTGGAGTTTTATTTCAAAAAAATGAATATATTTCAGCAATAACTTATGCTTTGCTCAGCGTTATTTTAGGTATAACTTGTTTTTTTATTGGTATTAAAATTGTGAAGATTTGTCTGTGATGCCTAAGTGTTCTTTCTTATAAATTCTTAAAAGGATATTCGCAATATTCCCTTAAGTGACAACCAGAACAATTAGGTTTTCTAGCTTTGCATATATATCTTCCGTGTAATATCAACCAATGATGTGCATATTTATGCCATTTTTGAGGTATGGCGTCAAGTAGCTCTTGTTCAACTTTTTCTGGGCTATTAGCTTTTGCAAGTCCCAAGCGTCTTGCTACCCTAAATACATGAGTGTCGACTGGAATAGTATCATGACCAAATAGGCAATTTAAAACTACATTTGCTGTTTTTCTTCCTACGCCAGGCAATGCTACTAATTGATCAAAATTATTTGGTACTTCGCCTTTATATTTATCTATCAAAATTTGACAAAGATTAATTACATTTTTAGCTTTAGTATTATATAAGCCTATTGTTTTTATATAATTTTTAAGCCCATCAATTCCAAGCTCAAGGATTCTCTTTGGCGAATCATAATGTAGAAATAAATCTTTTGTAGCTTTATTAACTGATATGTCAGTTGCTTGGGCCGATAGTAATACAGCTACTAGTAATGTAAAATGATTCTTATATTTTAATTCTGTTTCTGGAGCATTATCATGTTGATAAAATATTTCAAAAATTCTGTCAACTATTTTATCTTGCATAAAATGATTCTTTTGATTACATTGTGACTGAACAATTTTATCAGATATATCAATGACTGAGAATAAAAAATTTAAATTTATAGAAAATGAGATCGTAAATAATGATGTAGTTTTATTTATGAAAGGTACTGCAAATTTCCCTGAATGCGGATTTTCTTCCACGGTTGTCAATATACTAAAAAAGTTAAATGTTAAATTTCGTGATATTAACGTACTTGCAGATCATGAGCTTCGTCAAGCTATTAAAGAATTTAGTGATTGGCCAACGATTCCTCAGCTTTATATTAGAGGTGAATTTATTGGTGGGTGCGACATAGTTAAAGAAATGTACGAGAATGGTGATTTAGCAAAATTATTCGAAGAGTTCTAATCCTAACAACTACTATTATGAAAAAGCTTTCTTTCCAAGAAATTATATTGGCGTTACAAACTTATTGGCAAGATTATGGTTGTGCAATTTTGCAACCTTATGATCTTCAGATGGGAGCAGGGACGTTTCATCCTGCTACTGTTCTTAGAAGTGTTAGTAAAAAACCTTGGTTTGTTGCTTTTGTTCAGCCATCTAGAAGGCCATCAGATAGTAGATATGCTATTCATCCAAACAGAATGCAGCATTATTATCAATTCCAAGTGATTCTCAAGCCATCTCCTGATAATATTCAGGAATTATATTTAAAAAGCCTAGAACATTTAGGAATAGACTTAAAATCACATGATATTAGGTTTGTTGAAGATGATTGGGAATCTCCAACTCTTGGAGCATCAGGCCTTGGTTGGGAAATTTGGTGTGATGGTATGGAAGTATCACAATTTACTTACATGCAACAAATTGGTAGAATTGAATGTCGACCCGTTGCTGGTGAAATAACTTATGGCCTCGAGAGGCTTGCCCTTTATATCCAAGGTATTAATGAAGTTAAAGAACTTGATTGGACAGGTGGAGTAGGTGGTAGAGCATTAAAATATGGTGAAATTGATTTTATTGCAGAAAAACAATTTTCTGCTTTCAATCTTGAATTTGCCAATGTTGAAATGTTATCTAGACATTTTAATGATAGCGAGGAAGAATGCAAAAGATTAGTAGAAATTGACTTACCGCTCCCTGCTTATGATTATTGTATTTCAGCTAGTCATTTGTTTAATTTATTAAATGCACGAGGAGTTGTGAGTGTCACTCAAAGGGCATCTTATATTGCAAGAGTTAGGAATTTAACTAAATTATGCGTTACCAAATATCTTGAAATGGAAGATGATAAATGAGCGAACTACTATTAGAACTTTTTAGCGAAGAAATACCTGCTTTAATGCAGAAAAATGTTGAAGAAGCATATAGTGGAATTTTTACTAAAGTTCTGAATGAGAATGAAATTTCATTTCGCCACTTAAAAGTTTTTATTGGACCAAGAAGGCTCTCTATCTACATCTCGGATCTACCTAAAATCATAACTCGCAAAGGATCTGAAATTAAAGGGCCGAGAATAGACGCTCCTGCTTCAGCTATTGATGGGTTTTGTCGTTCAAATAATATTTCCCTCTCAGCTCTGACTACAATTACCATAAAAGATTCACTTTGTTATGTATATAGAAGGGATGCTGAAGAAATTGATATAAAAGAAAGTTTTATTCGTATAATCCCAGAGGCTATTAATCAGTATGTATGGCCAAAATCTATGTATTGGGGGGATTATTCTATTAAATGGGTAAGACCTTTGCAGAATATTTTATGTATATTTGATGGTGAAATATTGCCAATAAAATTTGGTCATCTGATAGGTAATAACATTACCTATGGCCATAGATTCATGAGTAATGGCGCGCTTGAAATACAAGATTTTGCTGATTATCAGAAAAAGCTAAACGAACATTATGTAATACTTGATAGGCTAGAGCGCAAGGAATTGATAAAAAACCAACTAGAAAAAATAGCAAGAGAAAAAAGCCTGAATATTAAGGAAGATGAGAGATTGCTTGATGAAGTCACTGGATTGGTAGAATTTCCGGTTGCCATGCTTGGGCAAATAGATAATAAATTTTTAAAATTACCTAGTGAAGTTTTAGTAGCTTCTATGCGGACCCACCAAAAATATTTCAGTTTATTTTATAATAATGGTAATTTTGCCCCTTACTTCTTATTTGTCAGCAATATGAAAACTGATCAAAATGTTATAATTAAAGGTAATGAAAAGGTCTTGTCTGCTAGATTATCCGACGCATTATATTTTTGTGACTCTGACCTTAAAAAAGGTTTGGAAAATATGGGAGAAGGTCTTAAGAATTTAATATTTCATGATAAGCTTGGCACGATGCATGATCAGGCAGAGAGGCTGCAGTGTAAGAGGACCGCCGCTATACAGCAAGACCTCTATTCTAAACATCTAGGATTTGCAGCTTCCATTTGTAAAAGCGATCTTGTTAGTGAAATGGTAGGGGAATTCCCAGAACTTCAAGGGATAATGGGTTATTTTTATTATTTAAGGAAATATCCTGAACACGAATCTATAGCCTCTGCTATAAGAGATCATTACAAACCAGCTGGGTTAAATGATATATTGCCTAGAGGTGAGCTTGGTATTGAACTTGCCTTGCGTGATAAATGTGATAGTTTGGTGGGGCTAATGCTTGCTGGTGAACGTGCAACTGGTTCTAGTGATTCTTACGGTCTTCGTAGGCTAGCATTAGGTATTATTAGATTGTGTACAACGAGCTATAACTTTGATTTAAAAACCTATATTGAAAATGCTATAAAGGAGTATAGGTTCCAAGATAATATAAATGGACTATTATCTGATTTTCAAAAAAAATATCCTAGTGAAGAATTTATAGAAAGCGCAATGGTAAAGCATGCAAAAAAAATTATTTTACCCTTCATAGAGGATAGAGCGAAGTATTATTTTAAAAGCCAAGGATATGATATCAAAGTAATTAATGCAATAATTGATTTTAATAAAGAAACTAATTTCAGTAGTATTCAATTTAAACTTCAACAACTTACAGACTTTTTGTTAACAGAAGATGGAAAGGATCTGTTGTCAGTTTATAAAAGGATCGCTAATATTACTGAAGATCAAGAAGTTAGCGGGAGCGTTAATGAAAGTTACTTGCTAGATAATTGTGAAAAAGAATTGCTTAAAGTGTTTATCAGATTATTAGAGTCATCATATAATAATCAATTCGATGTAATAATGGGACAATTAGCTCATATGCTTACCCCAATATCAAACTTTTTCGACAATGTACTGGTTATGGATCCAGATCCACAAATCAAAAATAATCGTTTAGTACTCCTAAAAAATATAAAAGATTTATTTAATAAGGTAGCAAATTTTGATGCTTTCTTATGATCAAAGAAGCGGTTAAATTTATAAAATCAGGTCGTATAGTTGCCTTTCCCACTGAGACCGTTTATGGGCTTGGAGCTGATGCTACAAATGATGAAGCGTGTAAGAAGATCTTTAAAGCCAAAGGTCGGCCATCAATTAACCCACTTATAATTCATATCAAAAATATAGAGCAAGCTCAGTCTCTTGGTGAATTTAATGAATATGCACGAATATTAAGCGAGAAATTTTGGCCAGGTCCACTAACACTAGTGCTGAATTTAAAGAAAGGATCTAATATAGCTGCATCAGTCCTTGCTGGATTATCCACCATTGCTTTGCGCATACCTTCTCATCCTTTAGCGCTAGAATTAATAAATCAAAGTGAAACTTTTATAGCCGCCCCAAGTGCCAATCCATCAGGCTATATTAGCTCTACTGAAACTAGTCATGTAATGGAGCATTTTAGGCAAGATGATGTATATATTTTAGAAGATAGTAATAAATCTACATATGGTTTGGAATCTACTATAATCGACCTATCATCTAGTGAGCCTACATTACTCAGACACGGTTTTATTACTGTGGAATTACTAGAATCAGTTTTGAATCAAAAAATCAAAATATCAAATTCTTTGATGGAAATCAAGGCACCTGGTATGTTGGCCAAGCACTATTCTCCTCACACTGAATTAAGAATTAATGCAGAAAATCTACAAGCAAATGAAATAGGGCTTAATTTTGGTGATAGTAAGCTTTGCAGTAATTATAGCCTGAATTTAAGTGAAACTGGTGACCTAATCGAGGCTGCTGCCAATCTTTATTCCATGCTTAGAAAACTTGATGATTATGCTACACTTAATAAAATTTCAAAAATCGCCGTTGCTCCTATTCCCTTCGCCAATATTGGGTTTGCAATTAATGACAAACTAAATAGAGCGTCGTATATTTACAATTATTCAAATTAAATTCTATAAAACTCTGTTTATTATTTTAATATTAACTATTGGTATAGTACTATTTCTTAGTTATTAATACATATAGGGAGATGATATATAGTGGCTCCATTTGTCTAGACAAAAAATCAAGAATTATGAGATACAATTTGTGTAATTATTTGCTCAATATTTTGCTTCAAAATACACTTTTTCTGGAGTTAAATATTTCAATGATTGGT
>Ga0209702_10005715_pt1 | contig 16650 bp, 16 predicted proteins | sample FRY01_FD_187210 | JGI IMG/M metagenome (GOLD analysis project Ga0209702, IMG submission 187210) | Freshwater microbial communities from Lake Fryxell liftoff mats and glacier meltwater in Antarctica - FRY-01 (SPAdes) (version 2) | ecosystem: Environmental > Aquatic > Freshwater > Ice > Glacier...
GTCGAAAGATTGGGAAAAATCGATTGCAAGCGCAGAAGCATGGATCCTCATCGCCCACATTAGACGCGTCACACGACATCTCGCAAAGGGCTGAAATCGCCCGAATAGTTTTGAATCAGACTCTTAGGCGTGAGTTATGCAACAATGCCGATCGGACGCCGGAATGGCGACGCTGGCGATTGTAGAAGACCTCGATGTATTCAAAGATTACAGCCTTGGCTTGGGCACGTGTTTTGAAGCGCTGACGGTGCACCAGTTCCTTTTTCAGTGAGGCAAAGAAGCTTTCCATAGGCGCATTGTCGAGGCACTCGCCCTTGCGGCTCATGGACTGGGTAAGCTCCGCCTTTTTGATCAGTTTGCGATAGTCCCCACCAGCATATTGGCTGCCCCTATCGGAGTGGTGTATCAACCCCGGAACAGGGCCTCTGCGTCCCAGAGCCATCTCGAGGGCGGCGCAGCAAAGCTCGGCGCGCATATGATCCTCCATCGCCCAGCCGACGATCTCACGCGTGGCCATGTCCTTCACGCCAGCCAGATAAAGCCAGCCTTCGTCCGTGTCGATATAGGTGATGTCGGCCAGCCAAACCGTATTTGGTGTCTGGCTGTGGAACTTCTGTTCCAGCAGATTTGGCCCCTCTCGGCAGATTGCTTCGCAATCGCCTGCCGGGCAATGGAAGGCTTCAGCTTATGGTTGCTGTCCGTCGTGATTGGCTTTCTACGCTTGCGAAGAAGCGGAGACACCTTGCTTTCCTTCATTATTCTGGCCACACGCCGTTCAGAAACAACCTCACCAGCCGCTAGAAGATCCTGATGAATACGCTTTGATCCGTAACATTTATTACTGACTCTGAAGAAGGCTTTGATCTTCGGCAGCAACGCGTGATCTCGCGCCTCACGACCAGCTTGACGTTGATCGCGTGCAGGCTGACTGGCCGGAAATCCGTAGAACCAGCCTCGGGATATCTCCAGAAGCCGACATAATGTGGAAACCGCAATTTGCGCTTTACGGGCAGTGATGAAAGCACGCTTGTTCGTCCATTGCCCGGCAGGGCATTGCGAAGCAATGTCCCGATAGGGATGGTTTCACCGCCCGCGTTGCGAAAAAAGCGGATGCTTTGTGCAAAATCTCCACTTCCTCAGCAAGCCGCTTGTTGTCTTTGCGAAGGCGAACCAATTCAGCCGCATCGGCTTGCTGACGCCGTTTAGCCTCAACTGAGCCAAATGCCTCTATCTCAAGCCGCCACGTCTTCAGCTGTGTACCCGTGATTCCGAGCTCCTTGGCAACGATGCCTTGCGTCGCCCCAGGCTCGTACAGTCGCTCAACTGCCGCTGTCTTATAATCGTCTGTGTACTTCCGTCGCTGTTGTCCCATTTGGTGCCCCTTTCACGGACAGGGGTAAAGTACCCCAATGTCCGGGAACAGGGACGAAGTTCACTATCTGACTGTCCTGCATACAGATCACGGTCAGAGCAGCGCGTCCACTTCTTCCCGCGATGGCATTGACGGTGCGGTGCCCGCTTTGGTGACCGAAAGACCAGCCGTGGCACAGCCATACTGTACCGCGACCAAGGGTGATTTGCCTTCTGATAGAGCTGCTGCAAAGCCGCCATTGAAAGCGTCGCCCGCGCCAGTGGTTTCAACCACCAGACCCGCATTCACTGCCGGGACAAGGCCATGACCGTAGAGATATGCACCCCGCTCACCCATCGTGATGATCGGGGTCTTGACGCCCAGCGCGTGCAACACGTCGCAGGCTTTGGCAGCGTCCTGGGCGTTGTGAACTGCGATGCCCGTGAGCGCCTGGCATTCCGTCTCGTTCGGGGTGACGTAGTCGCACAGGGCAAGCATCCCGTCGGGCAGTGCGGCGGCAGGGGCAGGATTGAGAATTGTGGTCACGCCGGCGGCGCGGGCGATCTGCAGGCCACGGATGCCGGCATCTATGGGTTGCTCCAGCTGGGTGACGAAGACGTTGGCGCTGGCGATCAGGTCGCCCTGCGCTTCGATATCTGCAGGGCTGATCAAGGCTGCGGCGCCGGGTGCGATGATGATCGCGTTGTCGCCGGTGCCGTCTTCGATGAAGATATACGCGGCGCCTGTGTAGCTGTCTGCGACCTGTTCGACATGGGGCGTGACGCCTGCTGCGGCCCATGTGTCGAGCGCAAGCTTTGCAAAATCATCTTGCCCCAGCTTTGAGATCATATGGGTGTCCGCCCCCAAGCGCGCACAGGCGACCGCCTGATTGGAGCCCTTGCCGCCGGGACCAAGCGCAAAGGAATTGCCCATGATGGTCTCGCCCATTTTTGGCATTCGGGCGGCGCGATAAGCGGTATCGGCGACGAATACGCCCAGGATTACGACCTTGCCCATGTTTTACGCCTCGTCTGGCGGCACGACGCCCTTGCGCAGGGCGAAGCAGCCATAAAAGCGCAGCTCGCCGCTTTGGATCACGGCGTAGGCTTGTCTGGCACGGTCATAAAATGCAAACCGTTCGACACCAATCATGGTAGGACCACCCACAGCGGAGAGTTCCGCCTGGACCTCTTGCATCACAGGCAGGAGGGTGTCGGGCTCTCCCACGACTTCCATCCGGGCAGCGGCATCGTCGACGAAAGTGTCAATCGGGTAGAGTGACAGTACCGCACGCATCACTTCGGCGGCGGGGCGGTCAATGCGCAAGACCTCGCCTAGCACGGTGTCTCGCGCAACGCTGTCAGACGGAAAATTGGTATCGGCAATGATCAGGTCGTCGCCGTGCCCCATGGCGCGCAGAGCATATAGGACGTCGGCGTTGAGAATAGGGTCGATGCCTTTGAGCATGTCTGCCTCCTTAAAGTCGTGCACCTGTCGTGGCGTCAAAGATGTGAATGTGTTTCGGGTCAGGCTTGAGATGGATCGTCTGACCCGCAGTGAACGCATGTCGTTCGCGGAAGACGGCTGTCACGTCCTGACCTTCGTAGCGCAGAAAGACCATGGTTTCGGCCCCCGTGGGTTCCACCACCTTGACCTGCATGGGCAAACCATCATCGGCCAGAACAAGATGTTCGGGACGGATCCCAAGTTTGGCCTTACCGGCGCCGACAGGGCCTTTGAAGCTCACATTTCCAACCGTGACCTTGCCCTTTGAGAATTCAGCCCCCAGCAGGTTCATCGAGGGTGCTCCGATAAAGGTGGCAACGAATTCGTTGCAGGGGTTGTCATAAAGTTCCAGCGGTGTGCCGATCTGTTCAATCCGACCCGCCTGCATGACGACGATACGGTCAGCAAGGGTCATGGCTTCGATCTGGTCATGGGTCACGAAAACGGTGGTGGTCTTGAGGCGCTGGTGGAGTTCCTTGATCTCGGTGCGCATCTGAATGCGCAGCTTTGCGTCGAGGTTGGACAGCGGCTCATCGAACAAGAACACCTGCGGATCGCGCACAATGGCGCGCCCCATTGCGACGCGTTGCCTTTGGCCGCCTGAAAGATGGCGCGGCTTGCGATCAAGATATTCAGTAAGGCTGAGTATTTCGGCGGCTTCTTTCACGCGGCGGTCAATCTCGGCCTTGCTGGTCTTCGCGACTTTCAACGCAAAGCCCATATTCTCGGCCACGGTTTTGTGCGGATAAAGCGCATAGGTCTGGAAGACCATGGCGATGTCGCGCTCCGACGGGGGCAGATTATTTACGACCCTTTCACCAATCGAGATGGTGCCACCGTTGATGGGTTCCAGCCCCGCGACCATACGCAATAGCGTAGACTTTCCGCAGCCAGACGGACCTACAAGCGCCACGAATTCACCATCGGCAATATCTATGTCGAGCCCGTGGATGACCTCCACAGCCCCGTAGGATTTACGAATTTCGTGTATCTTGACGTTCGCCATTGCGTGCCTCCCCGGACTCGAAGCTGCACGCTAGCCAAAGGGGTTCAACCTGTCCACGCCCTTATTTCCGCTTTAGTTGACTTAAGGTCAATTTGCATCATAATAAATTTTGTGGGGGTTCGGAAGGCGCAGCTTATTCAAATAACTACAAAAATTCTGCGGCTCATATCTTCGCATTCTTAAATGAAAAGATGTTTTCCTGGGAGGATAAACTTGAAAGTTGATCTGTATAACTACATCGTCGCCGCGCAGAAGATGAGCAGGCGACAGATGCTCAAAGGCTCGGCAGCCCTTGGAGCTGTGGCGATGATGCCTAAGAATGCGCTGGCCGATGCACATTCGAATGTCCGGGCCGAAATCTTGAAAATTCCTGGTGTGGGTGCGGGTTCTCCGACCGACAGCGACTGGCAAAAAGTCGGTGAGTTGTGCCTTGGGGCAACCAAAGGCAATGTTGCGGAAGGTGAATTTTCTGGCGTTGAACTGACCTTTATGGGGCTGAACAACCAGAACCTGCACAACTTCCTGTTCCGCGGCTTTCTAAAGCCTTGGGAGGCCTACACAGGCGCCAAGATCAACTGGATCGACCTTGCGCAAGCGGACTATAACGCGCGTCTGCAACAATCGATCGCCACTGGCACAATTGACTTTGACATCATCGAAATGGGCGCGCCTTTCGAGGGCGACGTGCTGGGTAAAGGCCTTGCTTCTGAAATGCCCGACTGGGTCAAAAAGCAAATCGACATGGACGATTATGTGGCTTACCTCAAGGCGCCCGTGGGCACATGGGGCGGTAAGACCTACCGCGTTTCGATTGACGGCGACTGCCACACCTTCGCCTACCGTAAGGACTACTTTGGCGACGGCGCCATCGGAGGGGCAAACGTGCCAACGACATGGCAAGAGATCAACCAGGTCTCGAAGGATCTGATCGGCAAGGAAGACCCGCTGACCGGGCTGCCCGCACATGGCTATCTTGATCCGCTCAAAGGCTGGGGCGGGTTTGGCTTCTATTTCCTCGAGAACCGTGCGTCAGCTTACGCCAAGCACCCGAATAGCCCCGCGTGGTTGTTTGAGCCTGACACCATGAAGCCGATGGTCAACAATCCGGCGTGGGTCCAGGCGATCCAGGACGTTATGGACCTGATTGAAGCGGGCGCATACCCCACCGATCAGATCAACGCTGATCCGGGCACAACCGCGTTCCAGCAATTCTTGGCTGGCACTGGCTCGATGCTGATGTGGTGGGGCGATGTAGGTTCTTCTGCCCGCACCTCGGACACCTCCGTTGTTGGGGATGTCGTGGGTTTCAGCGTCAATCCGGCCTCGGACCGCGTCTACAACGCGCAAGCCGGCACCTGGGAAGAAACCCGCAACGAAGCCCCCAACATGGCTTATATCGGGTGGGGCGTTTACGTCATGGCAACGGTTGAAGGCGACGAGAAGAAGAAAAAAGCTGCGTGGTCTGCCGCGGCTCATCTGGGCGGCAAGGATCTGTCGCTTTGGGCGTCGGCCTACCCATCGGGCTTCCAGCCCTACCGCCAGTCACACTTCCAATTCGAAGAGTGGGAAGAGGCTGGATATGATCGCGCCTATGTCGAGGACTATCTTGGCTCCAACGCGGACAGCTACAACCACCCGAACGCGGCGATTGAACCGCGTGTCCCAGGCATCTTCCAATACTACTCGGTTGCGGAAGACGAGTTGGCGAAAGGCTATGCGGGTCAGTACGGATCCGCTCAGGAAACCGCAGATGCCATTGCGGCAGCCTGGGAGAAGATCACTGACCAGATCGGCCGTGATAGCCAGATTACCGTTTACAAAGCCTCGCTGGGGATGTGATCGCGGCACGCAAAAGATAGACGGGCGGCACGTTTGCGCCGCCCGTTTCACTGCGGGCTTACATTTGAGGGGCTATTGTGTTGCCCCCGCCTGCCCCCTCCTTAAGGTAGCAACATGAGCACCGACGGCGATCTTCTTCATACAGTAACGGCCGATGATATATCGGACAGCCGCAGGCGCCTGGGCAAGGCTATGGTCTGGGGCGCTGCGCTGCTGTGCGCAGGTCTGGCCCTTTGGCAGATGGCATTCGAGACGGGGCGCGTGGCACATGGTTTCGGGACCTGGAGACCGGTTTTATATGCCTATGTGCTATGGGCTTTTGCTCTCTGCGCGGCACAGGTCATAGTGAATGGCGAAAAGGGCAAACGGACGCTGTTTGTATTACCTGCTGCACTCTTCGTGATCAGCCTCGTGGTGTTTCCGCTGCTCTTTGCGCTCTATATTTCCTTCACAGACTGGAATCTTGCGTCACCCAATGGCCCGCAACCCAATGGCTGGGCCAATATGGTTGAGATGTGGAATGACGGCTTCTACTGGAACGCACTGAAAAACATGGTCTATTACGTGCTGGCTGTCAGTTTGGAATATGTGATCGCCTTCAGCCTGGCATTGCTTTTGAACGCGGAAATCAGGGCGCGAAAATTCTTCCGCGTTGTGTTTCTGCTGCCCTTGATGCTGAGCCCCGTGGCCGTGTCATGGATGATCGGAAAGTCGATGCTGGAGGTCCGCTTTGGCCCGATCTCGCGCTTGATCCGCGAATTGGGAGGGGAGCCGAGCTTTTTCGGCACGCCCGAAATCGCGCGTTTCATGATCATGGCGATGGACGCCTGGACGTTTATTCCCTTCATGATGATCATGCTTCTGGCGGGTCTGCAGGCGCTGCCAAAGGAGGTCATTGAGGCCTCGAAGGTCGACGGTGCAACCGGCTGGCAAAGTTTTAAAGAGGTCATCTTTCCGCTGATGCTGCCGGTTTCCGTGACCGCAGTGGTGATCCGCATTATATTCAAACTTAAGATTGCGGATGTCATCATCAACGTGACCTCTGGCGGTCCCGGGGGGGCGACCGATAGCGTCACCAGCTTCATCTTCCGCGAATACCGTGACCGGTCCAATGTCGGTTACGGCACGCTGTTGGCGATGGTCTATCTGGTGCTGATCGTGATTATTGTAACCCTGTTGCTGAAGTTGGTCAGCCGGTGGATGGAGCGTCCCGCATGACTGGAGCAATTTTCAAGGATCACGCGTCCGACCGGAACGTCAAAGCCAAGTGGTGGACCAAGCGCATCGTGATCTACGCAGCGCTGCTGAGCTGGACGGTGATTTGCCTGTTCCCCATCTTCTGGACGATCACCACATCGTTCAAGCTGGCGCCTGATGTGATGAAGGGCAACCTGATACCTTGGTGGGACTTCACGCCGCGCTGGAAGGGGTGGGAATCCATCGGGCTCTCGCCGCGCCTGATCGGCGAGGTCTCGACAGTGCGCGAAGAGTTCCTCAAACGGTTCTGGAACAGCACAGTCGTCTCGATCTCATCTTCATTGCTGGCGGTGGTAATGGGATCATTGGCGGCCTATGGATTGTCACGGTTCAACTATCGATTTGGATTCATGCGCAACTCAGACATCTCGTTCTTTTTCTTGAGCCAGATGATCTTGCCGCCCGTGGTGTTGGCTCTGCCCTTCCTCGTGCTGTACAAATCCCTAGCGTTGCTGGACAGCCGCATCGGGCTCATCCTGCTGTATACGCTGATGGTGCTCCCTATCGTGATCTGGATCATGCGCGACCAGTTCCATGGTATCCCGATTGAGCTGGAGGAGGCTGCACTTGTCGATGGGCTGGGAATCTGGGGGGCATTCATCCAGATCGTTCTGCCCATTGCGTTGCCCGGTATGGTTGCTGCATTTATCCTGTCCCTGGTGCTGTGCTGGAACGAGTATTTCTTTGCCGCCCTTTTGACGGCGACGAATGCGACGACATTGCCGGTGATGGTAGCGTCACAAACCGGATCGCAGGGCATCAACTGGTGGTCTATGGCGGCGCTGTCGTCGGCCGCGATCATGCCTTTGGTGATAGTCGCAATCTTTCTGGAGAAATACATCATCAAAGGTATGGCGGCCGGCGCGGTCAAGTAAGCTGGGCTGCGATATCCTTGGTTTGTTCATAAAGCTTCAGGAACAGGCCGTGCGCTGTGTCATACGTAGGGTTTGACCGTGCCGTTATCGTCTCCGCAACGGGGTTCCATATGGTGATGTCGTCCCGCTTTACCAGTCCGACAGCCAAGGCCGCGAGAAACGCATTACCATAGCTGGCGCCCGTCGTCCTTTCGCATAATATCTGGTCGATGCCCGTGATGTCCGATGTTGCCTGCAACCAAAGCCGGTTCTTCGTGCCTCCGCCAACCGCGAGCAACCGGTTTGGCGATTGCCCCAGTTCCGCAAATGTATCGGTGACATGGCGCGTGCCGTGGGCGATCCCTTCGATCAATGCGCGGTACATATCTCCGCGCGTGTGGGTCAGGTTCAGCCCAAAAATAGCCCCCTTTGCGTGGACATCATGGATCGGGGTCCGCTCGCCCGAAAAATAGGGGAGCATCAGGAGGCCATTGGCACCGGGCGGCGAATGGCCGGCCTCTTGTGCGAGCTCCTGGAAGGCAGTGGCCGGGTCCAGGTCGCGCGCGATCTGATCACGATACCAATGGGTGAGTGTTCCCGATGTCGCGAGCCCCGCCATCGAAGCGTGTTCTCCCTCGAAAAGCCATGGCGCGTACCAGATGCGCGGATCCGAAATCTGCGATTGCGCGCGCAAGATGATAAAAATGGTCGAGCCATACATAATCATCATGTCACCGGGCTGCTCAACCCCGACCGAGAATGCCTCGGCTGCGGCGTCGATGGTGCCTGCGGTGACGGGCGTGCCCTGAGCGAGGCCTGTTTGGAACGCGGCAGTAGGGGTGATATGGCCCGCGATCTCGTTGGACCACATCAGCCGAGGCAGTTTTTCCAGCGGCACGATGTCGTTGGCAAGTGTGTCGTCCCAGGTTTGCGTCGCGATATCATAAAGGGGCGCGAAATTCGCGGCGGTATAGTGATCGATGACGACCTCTCCCGTCAGCCGCTGTACAAGAAAGCTCGTGGAGGTCAGGATATGCGCGGTTTGGGCGTAAATCTCGGGGCGGTGCCGCTTGAGCCACAGGATTTTCGGACCGACCGATTGAGACGTTAACGCGTTGCCGCATCGGGCTATGAGGATGTCTTCGCCGATGCGGTTTGTCAACGCGCGCACCTCGGCCTCAGCGCGGCCATCGACACCATAGAGGACGCCGTTCATCAGGGGGGTGCCGTGCATATCAACCGGAAGCATGCAGGGCCCGATGGCGCTACAGGCTACCGCCTTGATCTCGGCGGGATCTACACCACTTTCTTTTAGGAGCGCTTTGCAGACGTAGATGAAATCGCCCCACCAATCTTCCTCGGGGCGGTGTTCGGCCCAGTTAGGTTGCGGCACCAGCATCTTGTGGCCGCGTGACGCCTGCGCATGGACCGCGCCGTCCTGATCGACAAGAACACCCTTGGTCTCGAAGGTGCCGATATCAATTCCTAGTGTATAGACCATCAGGTGTAGTCATCCCTGTCCAGCGAGAAGTCAGGCCCGATCCCACCGAGGGCTGCATCCAGCAGTTGGGTCAGCGCGGCAAGATCGTTGAGATCACAAACCTCTCGGGCGGAATGCGAATACCGCATGGGAAATCCGACATCAATCGACGCGACGCCCTCACCCACCAGTTGCACGTAGGACAGGTCAGTCAGCACACCAGTCTGGGCACTGCGTTGCAGCGGGATGCCTTGGGCATCGGCTGCCGTTTCGAACAGGCGGACCATTGCCGGATGTGGGATGACGCCGTTCAGGGTGCCGCGCCCGTGGAAGGAATACAGGCTGATGCCGGGGCCGCCGCCCAAGGCCATGTCACCGCGTGTGCCCATGTCCGGGGTATCCGTGGCCAGCATCAGATCAAGCTGGATCGCAATGTCGGGTTGCAGTTTCTGGGCCAGAGGCATTGCGCCACGTAAGTTGAATTCTTCGAGCACGGTAAAAGCCAGGTGAACAGGCGGCCCCTCGGTGCGATCCTTTAGAAGCCGCGCGATTTCCAGCAGTACAGCACAGCCTGCACGGTCATCTACACTGGTGCCACCAATGCGTTCTGCTGCCAGTTCGATGGCCCGGGGCGCATAGACGACGGGACTGCCAATCCGGATGCCGACAGCTTCGACATCGCCTGCCGAGGCAAGGCCTGTGTCCACGTAAAGCTCTGCATAGGGCGTGACGTGGTACTTCTCTGACGCTGTGGTGGCGTGATGGCTCTTGTTGGCGATGATGCCGGGGACATCGCGCCCCTCGCCGACACAGATCAAGACCTCTTGTCCAGCCAATGCCCGTTCTGGCACGCCCCCCAAACGTTCCAACCGGATCAGGCCATCCGCTTCGATCCGGCGGATGATAAAGCCAAGCTGATCCATATGGGTGAACAGCATGACGCTTGGGCCCTTCCCGGGGAAGTGGGCCGTCAGATTGCCCAGCCGATCTGATGTGCTGTGGACGCCCATTTCTTGCAGGCGGTTGCGCAGGCTGCGCCGCACGCGGTCTTCATGACCCGACAGGCCCGGTATCATCATCAGATCCATCAGGTCGCGTTTGATGCGGTCCTTCATGCGCGCGCCGCTTTTGCACGGGCCATGAAATCGCGGGCGCGTTCCGGGTCGACGGGTTTCCAGGTGTCGCCATCCACTTTTAGCGACGATCCTACAACGCAGCCGTCCGCAATCGCGAGGACGTCGGCAACCGTATCGTGTTTCACTCCCGTATTCGCCATCACGGCGATATCGGGGAGTACGGCTTTGACCGCCTCAAGGTCAGACATAGTGGCCGCCTCGCCCGTGATCTGACCGGACACCAAAACCGCATCGGGAATGGACGAAAACACCGCACTTCGCGCCCTGTCCGCCAAGGCACGTCCATCCAGGGAATGAGCAAATTCGGCGCTGACGTTATACAACATGGCCATGTCGGGCCGCCCCAACCGGTTGCGATAGCGCATGGCTTTGCCCGCGTTGGGCGTCCATTGCCCCATATCGGAGGCATAGGTGCCCGTGAAGATCTCGCGCACAAAGGCGGCGCCTGTTGCGGCCCCCAGAGCGATGCTTGACATTGGGTCCCATAAGACGTTAACCCCAAAAGGTAGAGTTATCTCGGGCTTCAACTGCCCGATGATGACGGCCATGGTCGCGGTAGAGGCCATATCGACGTTGAATTCGTAAGGCCGATCATTTTCGTTGCCAAACATCACCGCATCAAAGCCTGCATTCTGTAATGCGTACAAATCGGCACGTGCAGCAGCGACCAGATCAACGGACGGATCAAACAACGGAGACCCCGGCAGCGCCCCTATATGCACCATTCCGATCACAGGTTTGGTCCTGCCGAAAACCCGCTTGAAATTTGCAGTCATAAATATGCTCCCCTCTTTGTAAGACTACTGCTGTCGACCTGTTTACGCAAAGAGAAATTAGGGTATGCTGGATTAAGCAATGGAGAAGACTTCGATGGAACTGAAAACACGGCACTGGGACCGACTTGGCAATGGCGGGCTGACTTTCACCGAATTGGGCTTTGGGACGGCTCCGTTGGGCAACCTCTACAAGGCAATATCGGATGATGATGCACGCAAAACTTTGGATACCGCATGGGAGGGGGGTGTTCGCTATTTTGACACCGCACCATTGTATGGGCTGGGCTTGTCGGAAACGCGGCTGAACCCGTTTCTGCGCGGCAAACCACGCAATGACTACGTGCTGTCGACAAAGGTGGGCCGCCTGATCCAAGCCTGCGCGCCCGAACATCGGGCGGGCATCGGCAAATGGTTCAAGGTACCCCAGAGACGTGAACAGTTCGACTACACCTATGACGGCGTGATGCGCTCTTTTGAACACTCGTTTTCGAGGATGGGAGTGGACCGGATCGACATCCTTTATGTCCATGACCTTTGCGTCTTCACTCATGGCTCCAAAGCGGCTTCGGACATGCGGATCAAGGAGTTCTTTGGCGGGCGTGGCTATGACGCGATGGTATCTTTGCGCGACGAGGGGCTGATCACAGCCATAGGCGGCGGCTTCAACGAATGGGAGGTCTGCCAGACGCTGGCCGAACGTGGCGATTTTGATCTGTTCTTGCTGGCGGGCCGTTATACGCTGCTGGAGCAAAAGGCACTGGACAGTTTTCTGCCGCTTTGCGAAGCGCGCGGCATAGGTATCGTGACGGGCGGGCCCTACAATTCTGGTATTCTTGCGACGGGTGCCAAGCTTGGCGCCTTTTATAATTATGATCCCGCCCCTCGGGCGATCCTGGAACGGGTAAACGCGATTGAGGCGGTTTGCAGGGATCATGGCGTGCGGATGGTTGACGCCGCCTTTCAGTTCCCATTGCTGCATCCGGCTCATTTGACGGTCATTCCGGGCGGCCAAGGCGTGACCGAAATGAAAGGCAACCTGACGGCCGCACAGGCGGAAATTCCAGCGGCGCTGTGGGTCGATCTCAAGGCCAAAGGCTTGCTGCGCGAGGACGCGCCGACATGAAAATCGATGCGCATCAGCACTTCTGGCAACCTTTGCGGGGGGACTATGACTGGATGCCCTTGGACAGTCCGGTTCTGAGCCGCGTGTACAGGCCCGCAGATCTTGCGCCGGAATTGCAGCGCCACGGAATCGACGGCACTGTTGTGGTCCAGGCCGCGGCGACCATGTACGAAACGGAGTATATGCTGGGGCTGGCAGACGCGACACCGAGCATCAAAGGCGTCGTGGGCTGGGTGAACTTTGAGGATCAGAGCCATCAGGCGCATCTGTCGCGACTGGCACGGCATCCCAAATTCCTGGGTGTCAGGCCGATGATTCAGGATATCCCGGATGTGGACTGGATGTTGCGCGCGGATGTGCAATGGGCCTACCGCGCGATCATCGATCTGGACCTGACCTTTGATGCGCTCGGCTTTGCACAACACCTGCCAAACTTTTTGACCCTGATGACACGTTACCCGGACATGCGGGTCGTTTATGACCACTGCATTAAACCACAAATCCGCGACCAGCAGGGGGGGCAAGACGCATTTTCAGCCTGGGCAGACGGCATGTCGCGCCTGGCGGAAGAAACGACAGGCTGCTGCAAATTATCCGGTCTGGTCACAGAGGCCGATGCGGGCTGGACCATCGATGACCTGCGTCCCTTTGCTGAGCATGTTTTGCGCGTTTTTGGACCTTCGCGGGTGATGTGGGGATCTGACTGGCCCGTCTGCCGTTTGCAGGCGGAATACTCAGATTGGCATGATATCGCACAGGCACTGACCCGCCATCTGCAAGACAGTGATCGCACAGAGATTTTCGGCGGGACCGCGGCCCGGTTTTATCGGCTGGTGTGAGCTTCGAGAAACGCCTGGATATCGTCAGCGCAGAGCATTGCACGGGCGTCAAAGTCAGACGCTACATGCAGGGCTGCGGCGGCTTGGGCAAAGTCGATTGCTTGTGAAATCGCGGCACCGCGGGTCACGCCTGCTGCGAGGGCGCCAACGAACATGTCTCCTGCACCGTGAGTAGAGATGACATCCACATGGTGACCTGCGGTTGTGCGTCCTTTGTACGAAACGCCGTCGGGGCCGAGCGTCATCAGGATGTCGACGCAGGGCGATACCGCTGCGTAAAATTCTGCTTCAACACGGTTGACGATCAATAGATCCACCGCGCTAATCAGTGCATCGGGCAGGTTGCGGGCAGGCGCAGCGTTCAGCCAGACTTGTGCTCCGGCGCGTTTCGCTTTGCGGGCCACCACCAGATTAACCGCCTCCGGGATTTCGTTTTGCAACAACACAAGCGAGACGCCATGCGGAATGACGACATTTTCGGCCTCAATGTTGAGATTGGCCGCCGAGACGATCACAGCGCCATAGTCGCCATCCGCGTTCAGGATCGCAGCGCTCATTCCGCTTGGTCCGAAATCCTGCTGGAGCTGCGCCAGGTTTGCGCCACTGGCGACGAGGGTCTCGCGGATCATATCTCCGAAACGGTCGCTACCCGCGCGGCCAACGAAATGCACGTCTGCGCCCATCCGAGCGGCGCAAACCGCCTGATTGCCCCCTTTGCCGCCAAAAACATAGCTCACGGCACTGCCTGTCACTGTCTCGTCAAGCGCAGGCAAATGCGGGGCGCGCAGCACCACGTCTAAATGCAGCGATCCCGCGACCAGCAGGCTCACGCCAGCATTGCCGCCTGCACCAGCCGCATGGCGACGGGTGCATCCTGGCGTGCAATGGCTGCCTGCAATTCGGTGTGGGCCACCAGCTTTGTGGCGATGGTACGCAGGCGCTGGACGACTTCGATGTTGGTGCGGGCTTCTTCTATGGGATCGAGCCCTGAGTGGTCTGGGAACGTGTCAAAATAAATCGCACCATCATAGCCTATGCGCGCCAGCTCGACGAGCAACTCGATCGTCTGAATCGGATGAACCGCGCCCACCATCAGGCCGTTGTCCCACTTGCCGTAGCCGTCGTTTAGATGCACCCCAAGGATGCGCGAATGGCGGGCGATCAGCGCAGCGGCAAACGCGGGCATCTCGTCGGCGTATAGCACATGGGCGAAATCAAGCGTGACGCCCGTATTGGCGCGCCCGATCTCCTTGATCGCCAGCAGCGTGGTGGCCGCATCAGGCATCAGAGCAAAAGCGCGGGGTTCGTTGGGCTTGTATTCAAGCGCGATGTCGAGGCCGGGGTTGTGGTCTGCGACCTCGGCCATGGCCTCGATCGTGTCACCCCAGGCGCGCGCATAGTCCACTTGGAAAGAGTAGTCGAACCCGTCCTGGCCCATCCACAGCGTCATCAATTTGCCGTCGATCTCAGCCAGAACATCGAGGCCCCGTTTCGTCTCGTCGATCGCGGCGCGGCGCACTTTTGGATCTGGATGGGTGAAGGCCCCCAATTTGAACCCAGGGTCCGTATAATAGCGCATCGCCATGCCATTGAGGATCATGCCGTTGTCGTCCAGCGCGCGGGCCAATTCAGCGGGCGTGTCGCTCACGAAGTGATCCGGGTAATTCAGGTCAGCCGCGTTCAATCCAGCACGTGCGGCGCGTGTCAAAAGATCCGCAGTCGTCACGCTTTTTTTCTGCGGCCAATAGTCGGCCGCGCCGATCTTGAAGGCGTTGAGACGGGCGGCAAAGCGGGGGATGTCATTATCTATCATACAAACAAGCCTAACCTCCAATGAGCAGGTGAGGCAACTGGGATAAGCCGCGCAATTGCGTAAAGTTTTCCATCTTTTGCGGTTTGAAGGATGGTGTCAGACGAATGCGAACCAGTCTCCGCTAGGAAAGCGAGTTTGCTCGTGCATCGCCGCAGATCAGACGATGCTTGCCGAGGGCCCAAATATCACCGGGCTGTGTCACGGCAGGGCCAGACTCCGGCGCCGGGATATCGTCGGCGGGATCTGCTGTTGGCTCATCGCAGTTCCGATCGCCGCAACTTGGTCGGCCAATGCCCGTAGCCGTTCCCGGTCCGCGTCAGTTCCGCGGGCTGTACCATTTTCAATCCTGCGGATCCGCCCCTCCAGCGTCTCACGACAGGCAGCAGGGCTGGAAAAAATCGCCTTGGCGATCGTGGTCCGGAACAGGTCAATCGCGCGCCCCCGCGTTTCCTGCGCGTCCAGATCGAGATGAAGCTCCGCGATGGATTGATAGGCCACCTCTTCCTCAGGGCTGATCGGGAAGCGGCGGGGGAACAATTCCCGCTTGGGGACCTGCCGACCGATGTCAGCGACCACTTCCGGTGAGGTGCGGAACCTGCGAACGACGAGGTCTTCTATATCAGACCGATGCAGCCGGCTCGGGTCCGGAACCCGAGTCGGATCCAGCATGGTGATCAGACTTGCGAAGCTTTCCTGAGACCCGTCATGCGGGGTTGCGGTCAGCAGCAGCAGTGAGTCGGTTCGCCGCGACAAGAGCTGCGCCAGCTCTGCCCTTTGCGCGATCGTCCCTGCCGTGTTCTTCCGGGCCGCCGCGTTATGCGCCTCATCAATGATGATCAGGTCCCAGTAGGAGTGTTTCAGCGCATCCCGGATCTGGGTGTCCCGTTTCAGCGTGTCGATCGAGACGATGGACCGGTCAAACTGATCAAAGACATTATAGTGAGCCGGGATCCGGTTCCGCATTCGGCGGATTGCGGCGCTATCGAGCCGGGCGAGCGGGATCGAGAAACGGGTCCAGAACTCTTTCTGGAATTGGGTCAACATCGCCCGGGTTGTGATCACAAGAATCCTGTCAGCCCGGCCACGGAGCGCCAACTCCGAGGTGATCAAGCCCGCCTCAAGGGTTTTCCCCAAGCCCACGTCATCCGCGATCAGGAGCCGAACCCGGTCCTGGGCGAGCGCCCGTTCTACCGGAAGGTGCTGGAAGGTCAGATCATCGATCGCGGCCCGGCCCAGCGTAAGAGGGCGCCGCGTCGTGGTGGGCGTGGCCCGGAAGGCCGCCGCAAGATGCAGCTTCGTGTCTATCAGCCCGGGAGATGCGTCCGGGACCAGCTTGACTGCCGCCGGGTCGAGAACCCGCGCGCCCTTTTCAAGGTCCCAGACGAACCGCACCTCCTTGTCCCGCACGAGCCCGGTTAGGCCCCGACAATGAACCTCCCGAAATCCCATCTTCAAGGTCGATGTCCCCAGCACCTTCCACGTGGCGGAGCGAAGGCTGATGACGGCGCCGGGGGTGGGGTGTGCTGAATTCATCCCCGGCCCACGATAGCGAACAAGCTAGTAGAGCGCATGAATGGCGCTCGAGGATTCAAGAAAACATCCGGCAGTGGACTAGGAAATGTGCAAATCGCAATCATGCCGACAATCATAAAATATCGTTTCGGTTCAAA
>Ga0209702_10005718_pt1 | contig 16642 bp, 25 predicted proteins | sample FRY01_FD_187210 | JGI IMG/M metagenome (GOLD analysis project Ga0209702, IMG submission 187210) | Freshwater microbial communities from Lake Fryxell liftoff mats and glacier meltwater in Antarctica - FRY-01 (SPAdes) (version 2) | ecosystem: Environmental > Aquatic > Freshwater > Ice > Glacier...
CGCGCATCGACGAGATCAAGGCAACCCCTGACCTCTCAACCCTTCCCCACCTCCCCACCCCATGACTATCCTCCCCCTCATTCCCAACAGCGACAACCTCGGCTCCAGCTCCGCGCAATACGGGTCCATCTACGGCCAGACCGTCTACGGCAACGGGACCGAGCTTGCGAAGATCACCCGCAAGCTCGACGACTTCGCGACCCCCGACGACAACACCGATCTTGATGCCACGACTGGGCGGCACGGACTGCTTTCCAAGCTCGACAAAATCAAACTCGACGCCATCGAGACCGCCGCTACCGCCGACCAGACCGCCGCCGAGATCGAGACCGCCTACAACGTCCAGGTGGCGCAGGCGGCGGGCGCAGAACTCACCACCCCGACAGGGACCAGCATCCGCCGCTACTCCCCCGCCAACGTCGCCGCCATCCGCGATGCCGTGGCAGCGGCCAGCGCCGGGGAAGTCGCCGCCCCGACCGGTACCGACGTGCGCCGATTCACCCCCGCCAACGTTGCCGCCATCGCCGACGTGCGTATCGCGGCGGGCGGAAGTGGGGCCGCCGCGCGCATCATGGTGCGCCACAACGAGACTGACACCACCGCCGGCGGCACCGCCACCGCAGGCTCGTGGCAGACGCGGACACTTAATCACAAGCCCTTCGACTCCGGCTCCCTCGCCACCCTCACCGCGAACGAACTCCTTATCCCCGCCGGCACCTACGATGTCACCGCCGTGGCCATGGGTTACAAAGTGGGGGGATTCAAGCTCCGCCTCTGGGATGTCACCAACTCCACCAGCTACGGCAATCTCGTGGCGGTCAACGGCGTCAGTGCCGCCGCCGACACCACGGGCGCTTTCGCTCACCTCAGTGGCAGGTTCACGGCCGCGGCCCCTACCACGATCCGCCTCGAGCAACGCGCCCAGACCACCGCCGCTACCAATGGGTGGGGTTTCCCGGCCTCCCTCGGCGAGGCTGAAATCTACGCATCCCTCTCCCTCACCAAAGTCGCCTGATCCACCACTTACCACCGCCGCCATGTCCAACCCGTCCAAATTCAAGGCCAACTTCGGGAAACTCGCCCGCACCCTCGGCCGTCTCGGCCTGCCCGCCCTCGGCACCGCCCTCGGCGGGCCAGCCGGCGGCATCATCGCCTCCACAATCGGCGGACTGCTCGGTACCGATCCCAAAGACGAGACCGCTCTCGAGAAAGCCCTCGCCGCCGCTCCGCCCGAGATCCTCGTGCAGATCCGTGAGATCGAGTCCCGTATCGCCCTCGCCGAACTGGAGACCGATCGCGCCCAGCTCGACGCTGTCCAGTCGCAATGGCTCTCAGACAATGCCACCGGACACTGGCTCCCTACCAACGCCCGCCCTCTCGTCATGCTCTCCCTCCTTGTTTTCTACATGGCCTGGACCGCAGCCACAGGTGTCATCGTCGTCTACTTCTTCGCCCGCGCGGAGACCCTCGACGATTCCCTGACAGGGTTCTTCATCACCACTGGCCTGCAACTCACCGGCTTTCTCACCACTGTCACCCTCGCCTATTTCGGCGCGCGGTCCTACGACAAGAAAATCGGCACCGACTCGTGATTCCCAGCCCGAAACCACCGCATACCCACCCGTCCTATGCTTATCCAGATACTCACCCTGCTTTTCCAAGGCCTCTTCGGGCGCCAGATACGACCCGCCGAGGCCATCCCCCAACCCCCGATCACTCCCGAGCCGCTTTCCGAGACATGGCGCCCGCGCCCGATCCTGGATCTTTCCGCGCACCACGCCCCCACCGGCACCGCCCTGATTCACCCCCCGCAGATCATCGCGCCAAATCCCGCCCATCGGGACGCCCACGGCCCCGCCAGCGCCATTGCCCGGGCCATGATCGCGAAAGGCCACGACATTTTCTCAAACGACGCCAACCGCTACAACCTCAACATCGTCGCGATCCGCGCTACCAATCCCGAGTTCGACAAGTTCAACGACCGCTTCGCGCATTTCTACTGCCACGAGGGCGAGTGGCACATGCAGAGCTGGGCATGGACCACCCTGCCCGGCAAGACCTACATGGTCGATCGCCTCCTCTCGCCCCTCGGCTGCGCCATCCTCGTCCCCGGCCAATACCGCGACATCTACCGCCTCGACCGCCACCGCGGCATCTACCAGGCCCTCTGTCAGCGCGGTGGCGACGTGCGCGTCTACCGGGACCGGGATCGCGATCGGGAATACGACATGGAGCCCTCGACTATCCAGTCGGGCAGCTATGGGATCAACGTCCACGCCACCGAGAACCCTGACGACGGAGTCTCCAACCCCGTCGCCGATCGCATCGCCAGCGCGAGCGCCGGCTGTCTCGTCGCCGCCCGTGTCGCCGACTTCGTCGAGGCCCGCGCCCAGTGGCGTCTCGGCCACGCCCTATGGGGGAGGGACTTTACCGCCACTCTCATCGACGCGGTTGATATCGACGACCTCGGCGAGACCCCTCTCGAGCCAGTCACCCCCCAGCACAGCGATCCGGAAAGCTGGACCCCGCCCGCCCCCGCGAGCGTCGGCACCCGCAACCGGAACTTGCTCAATGTGAAGCAGGGTAAAGACCCATGGAAATACTCCACCGGCAAAGACGGCAAGGGCCACACCATCTTTCCCAACTACGCCGCCGGGATCCGCGCCGCGATCATCACCCTCCGCACCTACTGGGTCACCCATCGACTCCGCACCCTTGACGGCATCACGGGGCGGTGGGCGCCGTCCAGTGACACCATCGGCAGCATTGCAGGCGCGCCGTCGAATCAGCCCGGCAAATACGCCGAGTTCCTCGCCAAGCGCACTGGCATCGGGCCCCGTGACACCCTGATGACATTTCACGAGTCCGGCACGATCCGTAGCGCCGACCAGCTTTATGCTCTCGTCGCCGCCATGGTCGAGATGGAGTGCGGCGGCCACGTCATACTCCCCCGGTCCGTATTCGACAACGGCCTGAAACTCATCTAACCCCCCTCCACCACTTTGGAAATGCCAGTCAAACAAATTGCCGAATGGTCGAAAGAGACAGTGATTCGCGTCACTGTAGGAGCCTTGATAACTGTCCTGCTCGCCGCCACCGTCACGAGTTGGAGGGCTGGCGTAGCCTTCGAGCGGCTCGATGCCCGTCTCGTGGCCATTGAAAAACGCGCGCTCAACCAGTGGAGCTTCAACATGCACAAAGAGTGGAGCGACAAGCTTAAGATCCTCAACCCGGCGTTCATCGTCCCCGACCCGTCCCCAATCCGGCGCGATCACCTCCAGTCGCAACTGAGCCACCCGGCCCAGTTGTTGCCGCTATATGAGTTCATCTCCACACTTGATCCTTGCGCCTTCGATTCCTTGCCGTAATCTCTCTTTCCCGTCTCCCATTATCCTCTCCCGCGCCTACCGCCACTCACCCTTCACGCCTACCGCCTCCGCCCCAACGCCCGCCCCATCAACGATTTTCAACAGTCCCCGTAGTTCAACGGATAGAACAAGGGTCTCTTTTTTCGGGCGGGCCGATGGCGAACCGGTGCAGTAAATCGAGGAAAGATACGGTAGGGAGACGACGGGGAGATGGGGAGACGAGAAGGAAATCGGGAGAGATTACTACTGTTTGCCTTGCCAAGTTACTACCGACGGGGTTACTGTTCGCTTGTCGCAGGCCTGAATCCGAAACTCGGGCAGCGACCATGCACCATGGCCGCGATCTACAGGAAGGGCTCGTCCCCCGTCTACTATGCCCAGTGGACTGTCTACTGCTCGGAAACGGGCAAATGGAAGAAGCGGCAGAAAAGCACCGGCGCCCACGATGCCGAGGCGGCACTGGAGCAGGCGAATGACTGGCAGCGCAAGGCGGATGCGGTGGCGGCGCTGAGTGGGGCCCGCCGTCGAGGAGCGTCCCGATCGGTCGGCATGGACATGCCGAGGATGAGCGAGCGCGAGCGCGAGATACTCGAGGCGGCGCAGTCGGAAGACCCGGGCCGGGATCCGCGCCGGAAGGCGGCGCTATGGGTGGAGTTCGTCGAGGACACGCTCGCCCGTCAGGAAAACGCGACGACGCGGGACAGTTACCGGCTTTGTCTCGATCGCTGGGCGATCTGGTGCGCGGGACAGGGCAGGTCGCTACGCTTCCTCGAGGACGGGGATTCTGATCTCGCCGAGCGGTGGCGTGATGGTATGCTCGCCGAGGGGTTGCGGGCGAAGCGGGTAAACTTCCACCTCGCCGCCGTGGGCCTGATCTACGAGCGCGCCCGGAAGCGGGGGCTCTTGCCGGCGAACCCGTTCGCGGACGTGCTGCGGGTGAGGACGGCCCCGACGCGGGACAATCTCCCCGCCCGGCCATTCACCGACGAGCAGATGGCGGCGCTACCGCTGGCGCCTTACCGGGTGGCGCTGGCGTCGAGCCACCACGCGGACGCATGGACGGCCGGGATGGCAGAGGAGTGGGAGGTATTGATACGGCTCGCCGGCGTGACGGGCCAGCGGCTCATGGATGCGGTGATGATGGTATGGAGCGAGATCGACATCGATGCCGGCGTGATCGATTACCTGCCGAGGAAGACTGCGAAGCACAGCCGGCGGATCGCGTTCCCGCTCCGGCTATGGCCTGATGCCTGGGCGAGACTGCGAGCGTGGCGCGATGCGTCACTGCATGGCAGTGAAACGGGCCGGGTGTTTCCCCTGGTCGCAGCGAAGGGGGATTCGTCGCCCGTGTGGCCATCGAAGGCGTTCCTGCGCATCATGGAGGCGGCGGGTATCACGAGGGAGGTGGCGCGCGCGGGAGAGGGCCGGGGGCGGACGAGGCACACCCACAGCTTTCACTCACTGAGGCACACGGCGAACACGAGAGCGGCGGCGCGGGGGATACCGGCCGAGATCCGAAAAGAACTGTTCGGACACTCGACAGTGGAGATGAATCGCGTGTATACTCACTGGCAACCGGATGTGCTCGAAGAACTTTTGAAAAAACGATGAAAAAAATAATGGCAATCGGAATGGTGTTGGCGGCCCTCGTGGCTGTCATTTCTTTGTGTTGGGCAGCCACACTATCAGGGGGGCGAGCGGAGTTGGAAGCCGAGGTCGCCCGCCACCGCGCGCAGACTCTCACGGCGAGGGGGGACTTGCGACTCGGCCATGATGCGATGGCGGCAGAGCGGGCGCGAGGCACTGCTGCGCTCGAAGCGGCCGACAATCGGGCGGGGGCCCTGAGCGCCAGAGCGGAAGACGCCGTCGCTAAGGTGACCTCGTCGGACAAGAGGAATGCCGCCGCCTTATCCGCCGTCGCCAGGATGCAGGCCCAACTCGAGGGAATGGAGAGGGCGATGGAGGAGACCGCCGCCCGCGAGGCTGACATTGAGAGGCGGGAAAAGACCCTGCGCGCAGACTACGACGCATGGCACGCCCAAGCCCGGGAAGTGCAGGCGATGGCCGCGGCGGCACCGGCTCAGCAGCAGGTGGACCCGGGAGCCTTTTACCGCGCCGCCATGGAAGATGTCCGCAGCCGTGAAGCGGCGGGAAGCCGGGGACCGGGGGAAGACTACAGCCGCCGCATTGCCGAAGCGGCAGAGGCGCGATCCCTGGAGATGCAGCTGCTCAACGCGCAGATTCATCAGATCAGGTCGATGGCGGAACTGGAGTGAGGGGAGTCTCCGATAAAGGGTTGCTAGAGATTAAGAGTTGATCCCGCAGCGAACATCTCATCTTGCTTTCGGCCGTGCGTCGATTCTTCCAGATATTCAACGAGGCCATTCCATTGCTTTTGGTCGCCCCTGGTGAAACCAGTCCCATCGCACGACTCAGCCCCGCAGTCGTGGGCCATCCAAAGCAACCGGTAAGTGTTGACGCGAGCTGCATGAACGCGCTCAAATTCGCGGCACCAAATGGGCATGGTTTTCCATTTCCATTCCGTTGACCCGCCGACGAAGATCACCTCGGCGTTTTCCGGCACGTCACCAGGTATCATTCCGTCTTGCACTGCGAACGCCAGTGTGTAGCCCTTATTCTTAATCCCTAGCCAGTGGGCGGCCCATTTCCGGAGCGTTAACTCCTTATCACCGACCCAATCAGGAACGACGGTCCACCTGCATTCTGAGGGATCGTAGAAGTCGAGAGCGCGATAGTATTTTTCGGAGTTCCAAGCTCGATCATTCGCCCACGCGCCGTAAACCCCGTTATCTAACGCAAGGGGAACGGGTTTTGGTTTCCGAACTGAATCAGGGGTATGCAGATTGCCAACCCGCCCAGGATAGGCGTCGGACAGCATCACAACTGCGCGGCAGTGTTATTTGAAGGCATGACGATCATTATTCGTAATTCAAACAAGTCGCGCCCTCCAGTTTATTCAGAGTCCATCGCCCGCCGCACTGGATACTTGGGTGTTCATCGGAAAACCAGGCGTGAGCCGCGTCCATCGCGCGGCGTCAGGATGCGCGTAAACCGGAAGCTGCCTGCCAGGGCCGAGATGGGCTGCAGGGATTACACAAAACCCCCTAAAGTCCCATTCGACGTTCACGATCTCAGTTTCCCCGCTGGGCAGATCGACGCGCCACTGTCCCGCGTCGGCCTCCGAGCAAGGCACTTGACGGCGATCCTCTTCGACGACTTCCGCCACATCGTAGGCCCAGGCGTCCGAGTCTTCGGTGGTCCATTTTTCGTGAGCCTCGCAGTTCCACGCGTCGGTGTTGACCTTGTATTCCGGCTTGGCCGGCCACGGTTTCGTGACGTGGCTCGGCTCGTACCATCTGAGGCGATTGTTGGGCTGGATCGCGTATTCACCGCAGTCCAACTCGATCAGGTGCCCGGACTTGTGTTCCTCGGGATCGACGGCGAGGGAGTAGTCGATGCCGTGGCTCACGTCTGATCCCCACTGCATGGTCCACAAGTAGCGGCCCCCGGCCCATTCCCCGTTCTTCATCCGCACATCGACGCGGAGGCCGGAGAGGAATTGGAGCTCGACCAGGGCGAAGTTCGCGCTGAAACAGTTCCAGAGTTGGAGATGATGGAATGGGTGGACGTGCTCGTGCCGTTCGTGGTGGAGCGCATGGATGGGGAGCTTGTCCCGCAGCGCCCCGTTCTCGAGGAGGACCTGGAACAAGGCGCAGCTCCCGGGGATAGAGCGGACACTGATGAGTATCCCGGCCTCGTATTCGCCGTGGCCGCTTTCGTGATTCATCATGAACTCGCGACGAACGAAGACCTTTTGAGGCGGGGTGGATGTTTCGTGAAATGGCATGATGAGTATTTGAGTATTCAGTCTCCGTGTTCGATGCCGGCCGGCAGCGGCTGGGGCGGGAGGTTCGACGAGTCGAGCTTCGCGTAGGTGTAGATGTCACTGAGTTGCCACCCGGTGTCATCCCCAGACGCGGACAGGACCATGTCGGCCCGCCCTTCGTCGGCGCTGATGTCGGCCACGAAGACCTCGCGGCCCCCACTGCCGAGTTCGACGATCACGAGGAGAGCATCCCCGTCCCACCACCGGTCGCCCCCGGCAGTTCCTTCACCTCCGCCGGACGGGCCGGCCTTCCAGTCGAGGGTTGAATAAGATGCCGGGCAGTGGGGGCGCGGGTGCACGTGCTCCCAAGAAAACCCGTTGGTCCCGTGATCGGCTTTCCATATGATTTGCATGGTGGCGGCATCGGCGATATGCCCCCAGGCCGGGCACTGGGCCCCGTCGCCCCATTCATTGCAGTTCTCCGTGTAGAGGCGCTTCATCTGATCTTCCGTCCCTGTGGCGCGAAAGTCACCAACTCCGCCCACTGGGTAATAGTCTGCGCCCGCGAAGAGAAGAGCGGGCCCGAGCGATGGGACGGGCGCGGTGTGGTCGTACCCGACAAGCTCGATGGTCACGTCTTTGAGCCTGTCATCGATCCAGATGAGCTTTTGGCATTCCACTGCCCGGGCACCACGAGGGTATTTAGCCAGTTCCGAGACACTGTTACACAACTCAGTGAGCGAGCGGGCGGACTCGATCCATGCCGCGAGATCCTCGAGACAAGCGCCGATCCGATCCGCAGGCACTTTCAAGAAGTCCGTGAGCGTCTCGATTTCATACTCTGGTGGCGTGGCGGTGTCCACCGCCGCGGGGTCTTGTTGGTTATTCATGATTCAGTATCTTGAAGTTTCGTTGGCGGTGACTCTTCATCAGTCTCCGCAGCCACCTTTAGGTTGGCGTCCGGGCCGGGCGGATACGGGAACCGCGCCTTTGGCTCCTCTGCGCCAATGATCCGCGCCGACTCTTCGAGGAGGACATCCCTACAGAACTCGGAAATACTCGCCGCCCCGACGATGCGGCTGGCGCGATCGACTTGACCGAGCTGCTCGTCAGTCTGGAAAATCTCGAAGACCCCGGGGCGGATCTCGCGAGCCAGGGGAGTGGCTTGCTCGCTCTCTTCATCCTCGATGGCCCGCGAGAGGATCATGAGCATACGGTCAGACCGTCGCGTGCTCGCCGGGGCCATCGCGTTGCGGATGGTGTCGTAAGTGTATGGCGTTTGGTCCGCCAGCCACGTGCGATCCTTACCGATTAAGGCAAGGCTAGAGTCGAGTTGTTCCCATTGGATCATACTTAAAAATTCGTGGCGTGATGCAAGGTTGCAACATTTTTCCACAAAGCGCAACAAATGTTATTGACCTTTGTGAGAAATGTTGCAAAGTTCTTTCCATGAGCAGCACAGCCACCACACCACCACCCCAGCCAGCCCCCACTGGCCACGCTGCCGGCGGCGTGGTCCTGATCGACCTGAGTGACAATCCTGATGTCCTCGACCTCATCTACAAAGAGGCGATGCACCGCCGCATCCCGGCGGGACAAGTCGTGCGGGAGATGTTCAATGCCGGTGTCAGCAGTCTCACCGAGGCACTTTCCAACCCCGAGGCACTGAACTGATGAACGAAGTAATTGAAAGGCTCGAGGTGCAGTCTGAGGAAGGGGATACAGGCGCCCCGAACCACCTCAAACTGTTCATGGATGGCACGAAGCCGTCGTGTCCGATCACCTTTTACAATGAGCGTGGCGAGGCCGTGTTCAGCATGGGGAACGATGAAGCGTCTTCTTTCATCGAAGCCCTCGAAAAGCTTGTTCTCTGAAACCACTGATATGGACAGCACGCACCCCCTTTACCTGGACATTGAAGCGACCCGCAGCGAGAAGCGATGGGCTCGCGTGATCGCTCTGCGCGAGGTGGCACGCCAGCCTAAACCCAGCTCGCGCCGCCACACGGCGAAGCGACTGCGCCCCAAGTCCGAAAAGCTGGCCGAGGCGAAGCGCCGCCTGCGCAGTAAATGCCGCCAGTGCGGTGGGCCGCCGTGCCGCCGCCGCGTCCATTCGAAAGAAGCAGGATTCATCGTTGATGTCAGCTACCTCTGCGAGTGCGGCTCGACTGAATGGACGGAGCTTAAGGCTGGCGAGTTGTTCCCCTTTTTGTTTGGACCCTACAAATAATCATGATACTCCCATTTACCCTACCAACCTCCCCAACCCCGCCCCACGCCGCACAAGAGCCCGGCGGGCGCCAGTCGGCCCAGTCACATGGGCTCCGCATGGTGCTCGCCGAGGCTTACCGGCTGATCGGTGAGTTTCAGGCGATCTCGGGACTCGTCCTCACCCCTGCCGAGGTGGCGCAACTCACGAGCATGTCGCTCGCGGCCTACCGGATCGGGATCGAGACGGGAGCAGACTCGGAAATGATCGAGAGCCCCGACATGCAAGCGGCCCTACGCCTGATCGACGAGCCAACTCCCTACGTGGCCCTACCGCACCCGCACCCTTTTGGCCCCATCCGATGACATCCACCCCCCCCAGCTTCGCGGCCCTCGCCCAGGCAGCGCCGCCACGGCCTCCGCAGCGGCCCGCGACGGACTACGACGCCCTCGAGGACGCGGTGGGGATGATCGTATCCACCCGGCCGGGCTGGTCGGTCAAGGACGCGACCGTTTACCTGCTCGACAAGAGCGGGTGGCAACCCTCGGACCCCGCCACCGAAGCGCGAGAGCGAGCGACGATCTACCGGGCAATCTGCCATCGCCGCCGCCGCCGCGAGCAACACCTGAGCCGAAAGGAGATCACATCATGAGCGGCGAATGGCTCAAAATCGAAAACGATACCGTGGATAAGGATCAGATTTTCACGATGGCGGAAATCCTCGGCATCGATCCCGACGCGGTCCTCGGAAAGTGCATCCGGGTGTGGGCTTGGTACGACACCCACACCGTAGACGGTAACGCTCCTGTAACGGTGATAGCGTTACTAGACCGTGTCACCTGCGTGTCGGGTTTTTGCGCGGCGATGGTCAGTTGCGGATGGCTCGTGAACACTGGCGACGAACTCCAGGTCCCGGACTTTGGGAAGCATAATGGGAAATCAGCGAAGGCACGAGCACAGACAAGGAATCGCGTCGAATCGAAGCGCTCCCGAGATGCAAAAAGTAACGCAAAGCGTAACGCGCCGAGCGTTACAAAAACGTTACTAGAAGAAGAAGAAGAAGTAAGAGCACACACACTCACACCGCAGGCGGGCGAGGAGCAGGATTCGGCCGGGGAACTGTCGGTGACGGTCACCTCCACCGACCGCATCCCGAGCCCCGGGTTTCCCGAGCGGCAGGCAGTGCTCGACTACGCCACGGCCCGGGGGTGGGAGATCCAAAGCGCCGTGGCTTTTTGGTTGCATTACGACCAGGCCCGCAGCAACGGGGATCGCACGATCGGGCGGAACTGGCACTGGTGGAGCCGACTGGAACACTGGGTGATGAACGATGCCGCCGGCGTTGGCCGCGGCCCCGGCAAGGGAGCCCCCACCCGATCCGGTGGCGGCGCGGCCAAGCCCGGGATCAACGATTTCGAAAAAGCAGGCGAGTGGGAGGACTGGCAGAACACGCCGGGCGCTAAAGCCCCCACCGCACCCGCCGCCCCCACCGTGAGGTAACTCAATTTTTCCCCGAACCCACCCATGAAACACTACGACCAGCCCCACAAACCCGAAGCGAAACGAAAAGCACAGGCCGCCCGCGCGCTCTGGCACTCATTCCAACCGCTGCACAGGAACCACCAGGGTAACCCCCTGTCGGGCCTCAATCGGAGCCAGCGCGCCACCCTCCGCGGCTCGATCGCCCTGATGATGTCGAATCCGGATCGCGCCTCTTCCGCGACACTCGACACGTCCCTCTTCGGCGTCACGATGGCTGACATCGGCGCCCTCACTAAGGCTCAAGGCCCCCGCCACCAGCGAGGGAAAAGCCGCCGCTAAGAGACCGGGAGTAATCCGCCCCGCAGCCAGCCGATACCCATGAGCAACACCACTCCAGATCCCATCATCGCCGACATCTTCCGGCGCATGTCCCGAAGGGCTGACTCGCGCATTGCGAAGTTCCGCACGGAAATGCTCGCGCTCGACGAGACGGGCCCGTGTGCGAAATGCGGCCGCGCCGTGGTGGCACTCGACGAGAGCGAGACGCTCGAGGCATCGGTGATGCACAACACTCTGCGCCCCGTCTACGCCGTCTGTGTCCCATGCGAAGGCGAGGCCTACGAGCAGGAGCGTCTCGCCCGGTGTGGCGTCCCCCGCCGGGTGCGCGGCGCTACCTTCGCCAACTACGAGACCTACGACGCCCGCCAGACCGACGCCGTGGCTGCGGTGCAGGCATGGGTGCGCGATCCCGGCAAGTGGCTGTTGATGTTGCTCGGCTCGAGTGGGACAGGGAAGGGCCACCTCGCCGCCGCCGCCGTGCGGGCCCTGCGCAAGACCGCGCTCTGGACGAGTCACTGCGATTTGGTCAACGGCTATCACGGCCTCGACTTTCAAAAGCGTCCGCGCTTCATCCTCCGCCATCGCAGCCACCCCGTCATGGTCATCGACGAGATGGGCGCCAAGAACCGCACCGCGGACACCGAGGAGTTGTTCTTCGGCATCCTCGATCTGCGCTACGACGAGAATGTGAAAACCATCCTGATCGGGAACATCCCGTGGAAGACCACCCGCGAGGGAATGCCTGACATCTACAGCCTCATCGGCGCGTCCAGGGCCGAGAGCCGCATCGCCACGGAGAGCACGACCGTGGTTTGCAAATGGGCCGACTACCGCCTGCGCTGATCTCCCCACCATCTCTCAACAATCTTTTTACCCGAAACCAACACCCACCCAAATACCATGAGTTACAAAGCCATCATCCCCCTCGGCCGCATGAGGATCGAAGTCACCGCCGACAACGAGCGCACCCTTTTCGAGAGAGTGGCGTTTTTCGCCGAGCTGCCCGAGCGATGCGGGAACCCGACGTGCGGCGGAGATCGCCTCCGGATGAAGCACCGCAGCCCCAAGGGAAATGATTATTACTCCATTGAGTGCGCCGACTGCGGACACGAGTATACCCTCGGCATCACGAAAGAGGACAAGCGCCTCTTCCCGCACCGCCGGTGGGAGCCGCCCTACACCGGGGACCGCGAGGGCCGCAGCGACAACGACGACCGCACCCACCACCCCGCGAGGCGCGAGTCGGGACCGGTCCCCACCCAGCAAGGTGAGCCTGCGCCGCAGCAAGGTGATCACCGCCCCGAGCGCGACTACCCGCCGAGCAAGGGCCATGGCCGGCCGTATGGAGCGTGATGCCCTTTCTCTCAATTAAACCCCCAATCCCAACCGTGAAAAAACCCAGCTATTTTCGCACAAAGGAGACTCAACCCTTCTACGTTTCCGCCGAGGACTTTGGCAACACTGGTGATTTCTACATTGATGATCCGCGGCCGCTCCAGTGGCGCGATCGGATCGTCGTTGTTGTCATGTTGCTCGCCATCATAGCTTCATTGGTCGCGATCGCGCAATACACATCTCTAAAACACCAAGTGGCGAGCGAGAGCGCCAGGGCGGACGCGGCAGAGGAGAGGGAGCTGAGTCATGCGATCGAGATCCACTCCATTCGCGAGGCTATCCGCGCCGGCGACCACCTAAACATCGAGCTTTAAAGCGCCAACCATGAAGACCCTCGAAGACCTCCACGAAGCGGCCACGGACTTAGTCCGCGAAATTTCGCTAGTCAGGGCCCTGTCACCGCTCAATCTCGTTGAGGCCCATGCCGCCGCGAACCGGACCGCCCAGCAGCTTACCCTCGCCATCCGCAAGCGCGCCGGCTCGAAGCCTGAGCCGCACCCGGACAAATATCTTCACGCCTACCGCTTTGACGCCACAGGTAAGCTGATCCCGGTGAAGTAAACCTGAAATAATCATCTCCCGAAACCATGATTGAACATACCGAACATACGAAAATCCAGTGGTGCGACCGCACCTTCAACCCCTGGGAAGGCTGCGAAAAAGTCAGCCCGGGCTGCAAGAATTGCTACGCCGAGGCCCGCAACCGCCGCTTCGGCGGCGGCGAGGCCGTGAACTGGGGCCCGGGTGCTCCTCGCCAGCGCATGTCGACGAGGTACTGGGAGCAGCCCCTCGCATGGGACAAGGCATCATACGCCGATCCCTTTGGCGAGCGCCCCCGCATCTTTTGCGCGTCCCTCAGTGACTGGCTGGACCCGGCGGTGCCTACCCGGTGGCGCGTCGATCTGCTCAACGTGATCCGCCGCACCCCAAACCTCGACTGGCTTCTCCTCACGAAGCGGCCCCAGCATTTCCAGGGCCTCATGCGCGCCGCTTTCCGTCTCGCGAGCGAACTCTCCCGCGAGAATGATACCGTGCTCGCCCCGCAGATGGACCGCACCACCGGCTGGATAGAGGAGTGGGTCAATAGCCATCGCCTCCCCAACGGCGGCACGGGAGCCCCGGCAAACGTGTGGGTGGGCACGAGTGTGGAGGATCAGGCCCGCACCGAGGAGCGGATCCCGGCATTGCTCAGCATCCCGGCGAGGGTGCGCTTCCTGAGTTGTGAGCCGCTCCTCGAGCGGGTCCATCTCGACTTCGGGGCTCCGCGCTTCCGCACAGCGGACAGCTACCACAGTGAAATCCACTGGGTCATCTGCGGCGGCGAGAGCGGTAAAGGGGCCCGGCCATTTGATCCGGAATGGGCGCGTGACATGCGCGTCGAGTGCGCCCTTTCCAGAGTGCCGTTTTTTATGAAGCAGATGGGCTCCGCCCCCGTCGCCCTCGATCTGATCGACAAAAAGGGCGGCGATCCCGGCGAGTGGCCCGAAGACTTGCGGGTGAGGGAGTTTCCGAACGAGCAACCCACAGTGAAATCATAATGAACTTTCACAACGAAACCACTCCCGACCCGCCTGAGGCTCCAGCCCGTTCACCCCTCGACTGTCCTGATGGTCCTGGAATGTGGATGTGGAGCGAGCATCCCGATCCCATAACGGTATGGGTGCTTGGCTGGTGGGATGACGATGAGGAAGATGAAGAGGCGTGGACGATCGGCGACCTGCGATTCGAGATCAACGGCGAGCGATTCGCGCCGGCTGAATTTGACCCGGATGTAATAGCGGGGACTTGGACCAAGATCCCGGAGACGACTCCTGAAATCAACAACCCTGCGAATGAGCGACCCGACCAGAGAACCTATTGGGGTATCTACTACCCCGGAATGGACGAGTGGCAGGCAAAGCGAAGTAGGGCCGCAGCAAGAAGTGATGCGGAAGCCGTGAATGATTTCTGCCGCCGCCGAGGGGAGGATTATTGCGTCGAAGTCAAAGAGTGGCCGTTTGGTCGAGAGCGGTGGATTTTAAATCTAAATCATCTTGAGGCGAACACCCAACCCGACACATCTGAACAACCTGAACCCCTGAACCCCTGAACCCCTGAAACCCTGAAACCCCGCAATGATGACACCACCTAAAACCGACGGAATGGACAAGAATTACGCCATGATCGCCCTACGAGTTCTTACTGGCCCCCGCAACGAAGAATGGCACAACCAGTCTATGCGGCTGCTCGACCACGCTCCCGATTACGGGTTCCCGCGAGGCGAGGATGGTGACGCCACTGACCCCCGCGACGTGTTTCAAGTGGCAGGCCTGATTCTCGGTTATTGCGCCGGAATCGTTGAGTGGACCCCCACCGAGCCGTGATAATTTCCGGGAGAACCCCTGAATCCCTCAACTCCTTCCCCACCCATGGCCACCCACCATCAACCCTACACTCTCTCTGACATGCAGCGCAGGCTCTACGTCATCCTCGTGTCCGAGGCGCGGGCGGCGTCGGTGGCAGGGGAAGAAACAGCGCGGCTCTCGGTGGCGGATCTGGCCGAGCGGACCCGGTCAGACACCAGCAACACCCGCCTCGCCGTCGAGAGACTGCAATACAAACTCCCCATCATCCCCGGCCGGGTCTTCATGGTCCATTGCCGGCGCGAGCGCACCGCCGGCGGCGGACAAGGCTACGTCTACTGGGCCGCCCCGAAGCCCCGCCGGCGGAGTGACCTGCCAGAGCGCCACGAGAATGCCATCGAATGGCCCGACGACCCGGAGACCCCGCTATGAAATACCTTTCCCTATGCAGCGGCATCGAGGCCGCAACGGTGGCGTGGCACTCGCTCGGGTGGCAGGCGGTGGCGTTTGCCGAGATCGAGGCCTACCCGTCGGCAGTGCTCGCCCACCACTACCCTGATGTCCCGAACATGGGGGACTTCACAGCCTACCGGGACTGGCCCGAGTCACTCTTTGCCGAGGCCGACATCATCGTGGCCGGCACCCCCTGCCAGGCATTCTCAGTGGCGGGACGCCGCGAATCTCTCGCCGACGAGCGAGGCAACCTCACCCTCACCTTTGCCAACCTTGTAGACCATGCAGACAGAATTAGACTTTCCCGAGGCCGCGCCCCCGTCATCATCGTCTGGGAAAATGTGCCCGGGGTGCTCAACACCGATGACAACGCATTCGGGTGCTACCTCGGCGCCCTGGTGGGATCGGGTGCCCCACTCGTTCCGGGCGCTGGGCAGCGATGGACAAACGCGAGTGTGGTTACTGGACCCCGGCGAACCGCAAGTTGGCGCACTCTCGACGCTCAATTTTTCGGACTGGCCCAACGACGCCGTCGTGTGTTCGTTGTCGCAAGTGCTGGAGACCTCGCCCGTGTCATCCCGGCACTACTTGTCGAGCAAGGCCTGCGGAGGCATACTCCACCGAGTAGAGAGGCGGGGGAAGGGACTGCCCCCACCATTGCGTCTCGCTCTCGAGGCGGTGGCGGGCTCGGAACTGACGCAGAATGTGACGGGGCCCTGATCCCTGAACTGGCCGGCACCCTTGGAGTCAGCTTTGCGCGCCGTGGCTATGATGACAGAGGAGATACCGGCGGCGCCCCCTTGTTCCCCGAGTTGGCGCACACCCTGAGAGCAGAAGGTTACGACGCGAGCGAGGACGGAACGGGCCGTGGCGTCCCTTTAATCCCGATCATCATGGCCACCGGCCAGGCCTCGGCCGAGATAGGGATAGGGATAGGGACGACTCTGAACTGCAACCACGAGGCCCCCATCGTGGCGTTCGCCGGGATAAGAAGGGGAGACGCCAAGAATGAGACCCTCCTTTGCGTCCATGGCACCCAAGACCCTTGTGTGGACGAGCATCTCGCTTTTACGCTCGGCTGTAACAATGGCATGGAGAACGCGCTGGCCTTCAACCTCCGCGGACGTGAAGGCGGGGCAATGCCGGAAGTCGATCCCGACGGGCTGGCCTGCCAGCGGGCCGCTTCGGGCGGGTCGAACCGCAGCTAC
>Ga0209702_10005722_pt1 | contig 16633 bp, 12 predicted proteins | sample FRY01_FD_187210 | JGI IMG/M metagenome (GOLD analysis project Ga0209702, IMG submission 187210) | Freshwater microbial communities from Lake Fryxell liftoff mats and glacier meltwater in Antarctica - FRY-01 (SPAdes) (version 2) | ecosystem: Environmental > Aquatic > Freshwater > Ice > Glacier...
TCACTGAGTACAACGACCGGGGCAACTCGCAATTTCTCACTCCTATGCAAACCGAAGTAAGGCATTGGAGTGAGTCAATTCATTTAAGTTCCATCAAGAATCAAACACTACACTAGTGAGCTGCCTGGGCACTTTGCTACGTGTCCCCGGATCTTCGGTCTCCTCCTTAACCTACGCAAAATGCCCAGGTAGCTCGCCTTTCAATGGGTGCAGGCTCTGAAAAGCCGAATACAAATCCATGGTTAGCAATGGGTGCGGCGTGTCTGCCGCAGTGAAGTCAAGGAGGAGCCCGCAGGGCGGAGGACATGAACGGAGGTAGATACGCCGTGCCCAGTGCGTGTTTAGAACCAAGTGGCGACCCGGTACCACGGCACACTATCAGGAGCTTCACCGATGCAATGTTGATCAACTGCGGTTAGGCTACTTACAACTTTCGGAGCGTCTGTGCAGTCTTCTTTCCCACCCCACCAACGCCACTATGCCATCTGGCCCAAGCGCATTCCGCGCAATATCGCGGCGCCGGCTACGTCGTTGTGGCAAAACCTTGCCACCAATGCGCTGCGCTTTCCAGACAAACCTGCGCTGGTCTTTTTTGACCGCACACTGACTTACGGTGAGGTCTTGAATCAGGCTGAAGCGCTGGCCGCCACACTTGCAAGGATGGGTGTCAAAAAAGGCGATCGCGTGGTGCTGAACATGCAGAACTGCCCGCAGTGGGTGATCGCGCACTTTGCCATTTTGCGCGTCAACGCTGTGGTGGTGCCAGTTAATCCCATGAACCGCGCTGAAGAGCTAAAACATTACATCCTTGACCCGGATGCCAAGGTCGCCATCACCTCTGCTGACCTGGTTGGCGAACTGGCCAAAGCCAATGCGCAGCTTGAGCCCAGTGAGCGGTTGAGCCATATCATCGTCACCCACTACAGTGACGCATTTGACCTGTCAGCCCCCGATGCTGCCATGCCTGAAGCTTGGGCGCAGTGGCTTGGCACACGGTATGCGCTGCCCGCTATTGAGGGCGGCCAGATGATGACCTGGGCTGACGCGCTGGCCGGCGGCGTGGCTGATTTACCAGTACATACCGCCATCCCACAAGACCTGGCCGTGCTGCCCTACACCAGTGGCACCACCGGCTTGCCCAAAGGCTGCATGCACACGCATGCCAGCATCATGCACAACGCCGTGGCGACAGCGCTATGGGGCAGCTCCCATTTTGAGAACGTTATCTTGTCTGTCGTACCCATGTTTCATATCACGGGCATGGTGTCTGTGATGCACGCGTCGATGTACGGCGGCACGACGCTGGTCATCATGCCGCGCTGGGATCGTGAGCTGGCCGGGCACCTCATCAGCCGCTGGGGCGTCACGCACTGGACAAACATCCCGACCATGGTGATTGACCTGCTGGCTAGCCCGAATTTTGACAAGTTCGATGTCAGCAGCCTTGTGTACATCGGCGGCGGTGGAGCCGCGATGCCGCAGGCGGTGGCGCAGCGCCTGCTAGACAGCTATGGCCTGCACTACGCCGAAGGCTACGGCCTGACAGAAACCGCCGCACCCTCCCACAGCAACCCGCACGACAGAACGAAGCAGCAGTGCCTGGGCGTACCCTTTATCAGCGTTGATGCGCGGGTGATTGACCCCACCACCTTGAGGGAAGTGGCCCAAGGCGAGCAGGGCGAAATCATCATGAGCGGGCCGCAAATCTTTAGTGGCTACTGGAAGCGGCCTGATGCCACGGCAGAGGCTTTCATTGAGCTGGACGGCAAGCGCTTTTTCCGATCAGGTGATTTGGGTCATGTCGATGAGGAAGGCTACTTTTTCATCACTGATCGGCTGAAACGCATGATCAATGCGTCAGGCTTCAAGGTCTGGCCAGCCGAAGTTGAAGCGCTGATGTTCAGGCACCCGGCGATTCAGGAGGCCTGCATCATTTCAACCCTTGATGCGTACCGGGGCGAGTCTGTCAAAGCCGTTGTGGTGCTGCGCGCCGCTTTCAAAGGGCAGGTTAGTGAGGATGACATCATTGCCTGGTGTAAAGACAACATGGCGGCCTACAAATACCCGAGAGTCGTACAGTTTGTGGATGTGCTTCCCAAAAGCGGTTCAGGCAAGGTTATGTGGCGGGCATTGCAAGAGGCTGAGGTGGCGAAACTGGCCGCAACCGCTAAATGAACTCAAAGACATAGGGTTTGTCTGGACTGAAAGATCTTTGTAATTACTCATAATTATGGAAAATTACACGCTTTTGTTTCTTCGTTTCTGGCGTAATCGCCTTCGGCTTTTTGTAAGTAACTAATTTTTAGACTAGTTCGTTTTAATCAATCATGCGCTTGCATCAAAACTCACTGCACCAGGAAGTTGCCAGCACCTTGCGGGAAGAGATTTTTGCTGGAACATTGGCGCCTAGTAGTTTTGTGGATGAGGTGGGCCTGTGTGAGCGGCTGGAGATTTCGCGCACACCGTTGCGCGAGGCATTGAAGGTTTTGACAGCAGAGGGATTGCTGCGTCATGAACCCCGGCGCGGCTGCTTTGTCAGTGTTGTCACTGAGCAGGACCTGGACGATATTTTTCCGGTTATTGCGCTGCTCGAAGGCCGCTGCGCTTACGAGGCGGCGCGTAACGCCAGCGACGCTGATTTGCAGGAGCTTGGCGCGCTGCACGACAAGCTGCAAGGCCACGCCAAGGCCGGGCGCATCACAGATTACTACGCTTGCAACTTTGCGATTCACGAGGCGATTATTCTGCTGGCCAACAACCGCTGGTTGAGCCAAAGTATTGCCGATTTACGCAAAATTTTGAAGCTGTCGCGCCTGCAGTCGCTGTCTGCACCCGGGCGTTTAAAGCAAAGCTTGTCAGAGCACATGACGGTGTTTGCTGCGCTCAAAAGCCGCGACAGCGAGGGCGCAGAAGCGGCCATGCGCACGCACCTCACGCGCCAGCGTGATGCACTGCGGCAATTGCACAGCCAGCAGGCCAGGTTTGCAGCATGAGACCGCCCGATTGGTTAAATCGCAGCGTTTCGCGCTTTTCAGGGCATAAAAATGTCAAAGAGGGCGAAAAAAGGGCATTAAATGTGCTGCCAGACCAACAAATACAAGCCCACGAAGCCCCTGAAAATATAGCACTCAATGAACACTCTCTGACAGGCCGCAGCACACGTGACCGACTGAAAGCGACCTTGCGGCATAAAGAGGAAGCGCTGTCCCCGCGCGTGTTACGCCGCACCTTGCAAGAGCTACGCTCCATCATCGACCCGCAGGTCAGCGAGGTAGAGGGCGGCTTGCGTGCCAAGGGCGTGGCGGGCTGGTACGCCCAAGCCGCACCGAATGAGCGACGTGACATGTGGCTGTTGATGAGCGAGCAGTTTGTAGCTGATGCGCAAAAAGCCAAAGCTGCACAAGCCCAGTTTGCCGCTCTGGTAGGAACGGCCGATGAAGCCGTGGCCGAGGTGCGCTTGCGCCGCGCCACCGTGTCGCCGCGCAGGCGGCTGCTCCAGCGCTTCAGCGTCTTTCCTGAAGGCATTCGCTTTTTGGTCGATTTGCGCGCTGACATGCTGCCGCATTTGAAAACTGACAAACGCCTGGCTGCGCTGGATGTGGAGATGGAATACATGTTCTCCACCTGGTTTGATGTCGGCTTTCTGGACCTGCGCCGCATCAGCTGGGACTCACCCGCCTCGCTGATTGAAAAGCTTATCAAATACGAGGCGGTACACGACATTAAAAGCTGGTCGGATGTCAAAAATAGGCTGGATTCTGACCGCCGTTGCTATGGATTTTTTCACCCGCGTCTGCCCGATGAACCACTGATTTTTGTAGAAGTAGCTTTCACGCACGATATCGCTGGCTGCATCACACCGCTGCTGGATGAATCAGCCGATGCAGAAGATTTGAATCTGGCGACAACCGCTATTTTTTATTCCATCAGCAACACGCAGGCGGGTTTGCGCGGCGTGAGTTTTGGTGATTCGCTGATCAAGCGCGTCGTGGAAACCCTGAAGGATGAATTCCCCAAGCTCAAAACGTTTGTCACACTGTCGCCGATTCCGGGTTTTCGATCCTGGTTGGGGCGCAGCTCGCCAGACTTGGCCAATGCGCTGCAAGACGCCGATGTCCTGGGCTTGCCCGAAAAATCAAAACTGAGACTGGCGGTCTTGCAGCAAGCTGCCCACTATCTGGGACGTGAACAACTTGACGGCAAACCGCTGGACACAGTGGCCAAGTTTCACCTCGGCAACGGTGCGCGTGTTGAGCGGCTGAATTGGGCGGGCGACCCCTCCAGCAAAGGACTCAAACAGTCCTATGGCTTGATGGTCAATTACCTGTATGACTTGAAGCGGCTGGACAAGCACCGCGCCATGTTGGCGCAGGGGAAAATCCCCGTAGCAAGAGCGATTGAAGATTTGTATATTTAAACCACAACTACTGGAGACAACCATGACTTTCAAATTTCAACCTACGGCCACACGACGTGACTTATTACAAGCTGCGGCATCTGGCCTGGCGGTGTTCTCCCTGGGCAGCCACGCGCAAAGCACTTGGCCAACCAAACCTGTCAATGTGGTGGTGCCTTTCCCTGCGGGTGGCGGCACTGACACATTTGCGCGGCCCCTGTCGGCGCAGTTCGCCAAAATATCTGGCAGAGCGATGGTGATTGAGAATCGCGGTGGCGCGGGCGGCACACTGGGTGCTGGCATTGCGGCCAAGGCCGCTCCGGATGGTTACACGCTGTTCATGGGTGCAGTACACCATTCGATTGCGCCTTCGATGTACCCCAGGCTCGACTACGACATTGAAAAAGACTTTGTGCCACTGGCGCTGATGGCCAACGTGCCGCAGGTGTTGGTGGTCAACCCGAAGAACATGCCGTTTGCAGATTTCAAAGGCTTTCTTGAAGCCGTGCGTAAGGCACCTGGCAAATACAACTACGGCTCTGCAGGCGCGGGCACGTCGCATCATCTGGCGGGTGAGCTGTTCAAGCAGCAAACCAAAACCTTCATCACCCACATCCCCTACACTGGAGCCGGCCCGTCGCTGCGCGATTTGGTGGGCGGGCAGGTGGACATGATGTTTGATGGTCTGGGTTCATCCAGCGCACACATCAAGGGTGGCCGCGTCAAGGCACTGATGGTCTCTGGCCCCAAGCGCAATGCAGCTTTTCCCGATGTGCCGTGCGCGGCTGAGCTGGGCTTGCCTGACTACACCGTCACCACCTGGTACGGCATCTGGGCACCCAAAGGCACGCCAGCCGATGTGCAAACCCGCATCGTTGAAGAGCTGCGCAAATCTGCTGCGTCTGATGAGTTGAAAGCCATCTGGGCCAGCAACGGCGCAGAGTTCGGCAATTTGACACCGGTACAGTTTGCCTCGTTTGTCAGCAGTGAAATCAAGCGCTGGGCGGTAGTGGTCAAGGTATCCGGAGCCAAGCTTGAGTAATTCGAAGCCATGAAAAACGAGAGTCTTTTTGCTGCACTGCGCGCCGCCTTTCCTGCTGACCTGAACGAGATAGCCATCGAGACCGATAGCGGTCTTTACTATTCCTGGCGCGACATTGAGCGCGCCAGCGCCATGCTGGCTAACCTGTTGAAGTCGTTGAAACTGCCAGAGGGTAGCCGCATTGCCGTGCAGGTTGAAAAGTCAGTCGAAGCTATGCTGCTGTACCTGGCCACGCTGCGTACGGGCTACGTTTTTTTGCCGCTCAATACCGCCTACCAAAGCGCGGAGATTGAATACTTCATCGGAAATGCCGAGCCGGCAGTGGTGGTGTGTAGCAGCAAAAACTTTGGTTGGGTCAGCAAGATTGCTTTTAAAGCAGGTACGCAAAATGTGTTCACGCTGGACGATGACCGTACCGGTTCATTGCTCGAGCGCGCCGCACATTGCAGTGACCAGCACACGGTAGCCAGCAAAAGCGCAGACGACCTGGCCACCATTTTGTACACCAGCGGCACCACAGGCCGCAGCAAGGGCGCGATGTTGTCGCATGGAAACATGCTGAGCAACGCACGGGTATTAAAGGACTACTGGGGCTGGAAGCCGGGCGATGTGCTGATTCATGCGCTGCCCATCTTCCACGTTCATGGCCTGTTTGTGGCGCTGCATGGTGCGTTGATCAACGGCAGCAAAATGATCTGGTGTGCCAGGTTTGACCCGAAGTTTGTCGTCAGCAAACTGCCTGAAGCAACAGTCTTTATGGGCGTGCCTACTTTGTATGTGCGTCTGCTGAGCGAGCCAGGACTGAATAAAAGAGCCGTGCGCAACATGCGGCTGTTTGTGGCGGGCTCTGCGCCCCTGCTGATTGAAACCTTTAACGAGTGGCAAACGCGCACGGGCCACACGATTCTGGAACGTTACGGCATGAGTGAAACCGCTATGCTCACGTCCAATCCCTACAAGGGTGAACGCCGTGGAGGCACAGTTGGGTTTGCGCTCCCGGGTGTGAATTTGCGCGTACAGGACGATGACGGTGTAGCGCTGGGCGCGGACGAGATTGGCGGCATTCAGGTCAGGGGGCCAAATGTCTTCAAGGGCTATTGGCGCATGCCGGAAAAAACAAAAGAAGAGTTCACCACTGACGGATTTTTTAAAACTGGTGATGTCGGCAAAATTGACAAGCACGGCTACATCACCATTGTTGGCCGCAGCAAAGACCTCATTATCAGCGGTGGCTACAACGTTTACCCGGCAGAGATTGAAGGCTATATCAACGAGCTGCCCGGCGTGCTGGAGAGCGCCCTGGTCGGTGTGCCGCACCCGGACTTTGGCGAGGTCGGCGTGGCGGTGGTGATTGCGAAAGTGGGCACGAAGCTACAAGGTGATGCGATCATTGCGAATTTGAAATCCAGGCTCGCCAACTTCAAAATCCCCAAGCAGTGCTTTGTCGTGCCAGAGCTACCGCGCAACACCATGGGCAAGGTGCAAAAGAACTTGCTTCGGGAACAGCACAAGGGTCTTTTTGCAACTTCTTAGCGCGTCATGTAGCCCATCCACGGCCAATAGGTGAGTGAGAAAACCACCAGCAGCCCAAACGCCGCCAGCGTGATCACCAAACCGGTACGGACAAAGTCGCGCGCATCAAACGTGCCCGTGCCGTAAGCAATCATGTTTTGCGGCGCATTGACAGGCAAGATAAAGCCAAAGCTGATGACAAACTGCAGCAGCATGGTCATGCCCACCACATTGATGACAGGGCCACCTGTTTGCCCAGCTTGCACTGCCAGCAGCACGCTGATGATGATCGGAATCATGGTCGAAGCCAGTGCTGTTGCGCTGGCAAAACCCAGGTGAATAATGATTAAAAATAGTGACAGCAGCATCAAAATAACAAATGCGCTGGCCTGCTGCAAGCCCAGGTTCAACACAATCACATTCGCCAGCCAGCCAGCGGCGCTGGTTTTAAGCAAAGCCGTACCGATGCTGATGCCGACGGCAAACAGCACCACCGTGCCCCAGGGAAAGCCTTTTTGCGACTGCTTCCAGTCCATCACGCCGACTCGTGGCAGCAGCATCAGCGCTATTGCAGCGATAGTGGTGGAGGCAGTGTCAAAGTTATGCAATACCTTCTCGGTTGCCCAAAAGCCCAGCAGGGTGATAACGATCGCCAGCAGCTTCCATTCTTTTGGCGTCATTGCGCCCATCGCTTCAACCTGCTCGCGTATGGCCGCCTTGCCGCCTGCGATTTCTTTCATCTCTGGTCGCATCATGCGCGTCATGATGAAGTACACCGCAACGCTCAGCAGCGCTGAAAATGGCGCACCTGCAATAAACCACTCTGTCCATGAAATCGTGGTTTGAAATTGCTTTTCAATAAAACCAATCGCGACCATATTCTGCGCAGCTGCAGTTTTGATACCAACGTTCCACACGCTTGCGGTTTGCGCAGCGGTAATGACCAGGAGACCTGCAAAGCGGCTGCGCTTGTCAACCTTGAATGCCACGATAAAACCGATCATGATGGGCACCAGACACGCCACCCGCGCGGTGGTGCTGGGCACAATAAAAGACAGCAAAAAGCCGACGCCCATCGCACCCATCACGATGTGGTTTGTTTTGGCATCGACCTTGGACAGCACCATCAGCGCTATGCGGCGGTCTAGTCCGGTGGCGGTCATGGCCGCTGCAATAAAGCACGCCGCAGCTACCAGGGCCACTGCACTGTTTGAAAAACCCGACAGCGCCAGCCCAAGTGCCGCGCCAGTGCCCATGTCAGGGCCCAGAGGTTTTGCTGCGTCTGGTGAGTAGGCCAGTAAAAAAACCATCAGCGCGCCAATCACCACCGCGCTGACCGCATAGTCAAGCGCCTCCGTCATCCACACAATGACTGCAAAGGCAAGTATCGCCAGCATGACTTGCCCCGCGCGCGGCAGACCATTTACAGCGGGCAGCATGGCAATCACAACCAGGAGGGCAGCAGCAGCGATCAGCCCCAACTGTTTGAGGCCGTCAGTTTTGGCATCAGGCGGTTTGGCGGATGGCTCAGGTCGATCAGGTTCGGGCATCAGCGCTAAAGAGTTTGAGGTGGTCATGATGAGTCAGAGTTTTTACATTTCAGGAAGCGCGGGAGAGATCGTTCCCGGATCGGCTCGTAGCCGCAAGTTACCAGCGGCCCGAGCGACAAATGCTGATGTAGATCAAAGATGACGCTGATAGGCGATGCGAATCCGCCTGTTCTGCTGATAACAGCGCCACAATTTGTGGAGTAACACCTAGACTGGATTCCATGACTGAATTCGAGCTGAAGTTTGAAATTCCGCCAGCCAGGCTTAAAAACGTTGTAGTCGCCATGCGTGAAAGCAAGGCCGTTCGGCAACGCCTTCAGGCCTGCTACTTTGATACGCCGGACGGCGCGCTGGCGCGGTGCGGGATCGTGGTACGCCTGCGCAAAGAAGGCAAGCACTGGGTGCAGACAGCCAAGGGGCCAACTGCCGACTTGCTGGAGCGGCTGGAACACAACGCAGACTTGCCGTTGCAGAGTGCCCGCACCATGCCCGCACTTGATTTGTTGCGGCATCGCGGTACGCCAATTGGCAAGTTGATAGACAAGACATTGGGGCTCAAGCCGAGTGAAAACTACCCGAGTCTGGACTTGCTCTATGGTACCGACGTGCAACGAATCACCAGGCGTATCACCAGCGGCGAATCGGTGGTCGAGGTGTCGCTGGACCAGGGCCGCGTTTTTTGCAACGCAAATTCACAGGCTATTTGTGAACTTGAAGTTGAGCTAAAAGAAGGCGTGCCGCTTGATGCGGTAACGCTGGCGCGCCAGTGGTGTGCAGCGCATGGCCTTTGGATCAGTACGATTGCCAAATCGATGAAAGGCCAGCGCCTGAGCAGCACACCTGCGTTCGTTACCGTACTGCCAGCCACCGCGCCCCATTTTTCGCGACACGCATCTGGGCACGACATGATCACCGCTGTTGCAAAAGCCTGCCTTGGCCAGATGCTGCCCAATATGAGCGAGCTCGCCGGTGGCAGCAAGCACCCTGATCACATTCACCAGTTGCGGGTTGGCATTCGCAAGCTGCGCACGGCTTTGCATGAGCTGGGCGATTGGACCAATGCGATCGATCCCGCATGGGAAGCCGCGCTGATACCGGCCTTCAGGGCTTTGGGCGCCCACCGTGACCATGGCCATCTGGCGCTGGTACTGCAGCCCCAATGGCTGGCGGCGGGCGGCCCTTGCCTTCGCTTCGATGCAGCCGCCAGCGATATTCCTGACGTTGGCAAGGCGGTGCGCGCTCCTGAATTTCAGGACGCATTGCTTGGTCTGCTGGCTTTTGTACACCGCGACACACCGCGAGCACTTGACAAGCGAGAGGCCCTGAAAAAAGAGATTTCCGCGCGTTTGGGCAAGCTGCATAAACGCGCGCTGCGCGAAGGAAAAAAATTCTGTGAACTTGATCAAACGCAGCAGCACAGCTTGCGCAAGCGCTTCAAGCGGCTACGCTACTTGATGGAATTTTCCGCGCCACTTTACACCGCCCGCAAGGGTGATCACATGACCGCTGCGCTTAAGCCCCTACAAGATGCGCTGGGTTTGTACAACGACGAGTTGACCGCGCTACATACATTGGGCGTTATGGTCGCAGATGATCCTCGTGCATGGTTTGGTATCGGCTGGCTGACCGCGCGCCGCGAGCGCAATGCCATGCGCTGCCTGGAAGAGATTAAAAACCTTGCTGACATCAAGCCGTTTTGGAGCCCTTAAGCAACTATTAAAGGTCGTTCACTCGATACTCATACCAAAAGTACCTGCGGTCCAATAAATTTGGGCTCTAGCAGCTTCTGAATAAATAGCAATTAACTTAGTCTGCCAGTGGCTGGGAAATCGTGTCAATTTGCGCCATGACTTCAGGCGTCAATTTCGCTATCACTTCTACTGCACCCAGGTTGTCGGTTAGCTGCCCGATTTTTGAAGCGCCAGTAATCACCGTGCTGACATGCGGGTTGCGTGCTGTCCAGGCAATGGCCAGTTGGCCCAGGGTGCAATCCAGTTCATCGGCAATCACCTCGAGCCGGGTAACTGCAGCGTTTTTAGCTTCGTTGGTCAGCCCTTTGAGCAAAAACTCCATGTCTTTGCGAGAGCCGCGGCTGCCCTTGGGCACGCCGCCCCGGTACTTGCCAGTCAGCAGTCCGCTGGCCAGCGGGCTCCACGTGGTCAGGCCCAGTCCGATGTCTTCATACAGCCGGGCGTATTCCTGCTCGACACGTTTGCGGTGAAACAGGTTGTACTGTGGCTGCTCCATCACGGGCTTGTGCAGGTGGTGTTTGTCGGCAATGCACCAGGCGGTGCGTATTTCGTCGGCAGACCATTCGCTGGTGCCCCAGTACAGCGCCTTGCCTTGCGTGATCATGTCGCTCATGGCACACACGGTTTCTTCAATCGGTGTTTGCGCGTCGGGGCGGTGGCAGTACACCAGATCGATAAAGTCCAGGCCCATGCGTTTGAGTGAGCCATCAATGGCTTGCATCAGGTATTTGCGGTTAAGCGTATTTTTACGATTGACCGTGATTGATCTGGATTTCGATTTGGTTTCAGGTTCGGCCAGGCCCCAGTAAAACTTGGTCGACACGATGTAATTCAAACGCGGCCACTTGAGTGCCTTGATGGCATCGCCCATGACTTCTTCACTTTTGCCGCTTGCATACGCCTCGGCGTTGTCGAAAAAGTTGACGCCGCTGTCCATGGCGAGCGCCAGCATGTCTTTGGCCTGTTTAACGTTGACCTGATTGGCATAAGTGACCCATGAGCCCAGAGAAAGCTCGCTGACTTGAAGGCCGCTGCGGCCAAGACGTCGGTACTGCATAAATAATTTCTCCGCGAAGTAAAAATTTGAAGGGGATGTGAAAAGAAATATTTATTCAGCCTACCAAGCTTTCTTGTGGTGGCTGTCGTCGAAGGGATAACTTATCTGTCGTCTTTAAACATGAAAGCTGATAGCCAGCGGGGTGAATACTCCCATGCAAACAGCAGCAACTCCTCACTACACAGCAAAGCTCCTTAGCTTTAATTTGACCCCCTCCAGCTCGTCCATCAACTGTAGCGCCAGCGCCGCGCCAGCAAAGTTCACCCCCAGGTCGCGGTGCAGGCGCATGGCCACTTTGGCGCGGTGCAAATGTACGCCGCTAAAGCGCCAGTGCTCCTGGGGCAGGCTCTGCTCAATGGACGTGATTTCAATCACACCCTCGCTGATCAGCTCAATGATGATGTCGACTTGAGCCCCGCAAGCGCGGCACAGGTCGCCAAGCGTCAGTTCGGTGATGTCTTCGAGGACGCTGGTGACGTCATGACGCGATGCGGTGAGTATGAAGTTGGGTTGCATTTAGGTTTGCCTTAACCGGTATTTAGTGTCTTTTCAAGCGCCTCAACCTGGGCGCGCGGGTTGAATGTTTTGAAGGCGGTTTGCAAATCTGCATAGGCTTTTTTGTCTGCGTCGCGCTCTGCAATGGGCTGCGTGAGCCTCAGCACAAAGTAAAAATCGCCCGGCGTTTTTCCTGGCAGCCCACGTCCTTTAAGGCGCAGCTTACGGCCTGTTACCGAGCCCGCCGGTATTTTGACCTCTACTTGCCCGGTGGGGGTGGGCGCCACCACTTCAGCGCCCAATGCCGCCTCCCAGGGAGCAATGGGCAAGTCCATCAGAACGTCGTAGCCGTCAGTGCGGTAAAGCGGGTGCGGCAGCATTTCAACGTCCAGGTACAAATCACCCGGGCTGCCATTTCCCATGCCAGGCCCACCTTGCGCCGCAAGGCGGATATGCTGGCCCGCACGAATGCCTTTGGGGATGACAAATTCAATCGTTCGGTCTGCCAGCTGCGGGCGGCCGTCATTCCCCTGTGTTTGCACCCGCAGTTGCAGCGTGCGCGTTGCGCCGTTGTAGGAGTCTTCAACCTCAATCTGAATCCTCGCGTGCTGGTCTTGCCCGTGCATATCAAAAGCTTCATAGCTGCGCTGTTGGGTACCATTTTGCCCTCGACCCATGCCGCGAAACAGCGCATCAAAAAATGCACTGTGGTCCTGACCGTCGACATCCTGAAAGCTCTGTGAATAGCTACCGGCTTCAGCCTGTCGATCTGCCCAATCGGGTGGCGGCTGAAACTCTTGCCCAGCTTTGTAGTTGGCCCCTAGCCGGTCGTAAGCAGCGCGTTTTTCAGGGTCTTTGAGCACGTCGTAAGCTTCGGCCAGTTCCTTGAACCGCGCCTCTGCATCTTTTTCTTTGCTCACATCGGGGTGATACTTGCGCGCCAGTTTGCGGTGGGCGCCTTTGATATCTTCAGGCGTCGCGCTTTTTTCCAACCCCATGACGAGGTAGTAATCTTTAAATTCCATTGAAGTCCTTGAGTCGATAAATAGCCTGCGTGGTTGTCATCTGGTTCGCTGCGCGACATTGACCGCAGCCTGGCTGACTAAGCCGTGAGCCACCAAATCGCGGTTGTGATCAAGTGTCTTGCGTATTTGGCGTGCGGTGGCCTTGGTCCGAGCCCTGGCGCGCCACCGTGACCCGTCTCGGTGAAATCACCCGCCCACTGGCCACAACGCTTTGCACCAGTTCTCCACTGGTGGCGGCATGCACGTTGGCTGGCGTGCCAGGCAACACATTGCGGAGCAGGTAAAACGCCAGCACAATAACCACCAGCGCCGCTGCGCTAATCTTGAGCCATGTGCGCGGCGTGATTGTTTCTATTTTCGAATCGTTTGCATTGGCCAATGTTTACTTCACCAGAAGTACCGGTATGTCGCAATCGGATACCACGCGCTGCGCAATACTTCCAATCAACGCGCGCCCAATCAGCCCGTGGCCACGTGTACCCATCACTACCAATTGAGATTTCTCTTTTCTGGCCGCCTTGAGAATTTCCTCCACAGGGTGCCCCACAACAGAGTCACAGCGGTAGTTCAGTGGATGCTTGTCCAGAAACTTTCTGATGGGATTTAGAACCTTGTCGCCTTCTTCCCGGTAGTAGGCGGCGACCTCGGCTGAGCCCAGCATGGCTCTGGCACGGGCAGGTACTTGTAGCTGGACATTCAACACAAACAGCTCGTCATTGCTGTTGACCAGGCTGTCGTGATTCACTAGAAAAGCCAAGGCTTTTTTCGTGTATTTGCTGCCATCTGCTGCCAATAGAACTTTCATTTTTTATCCTTTGGGTTATCAACCTCGGTTGCTACCATAACAAAGCCACAGACTCAAGCTTCTACTGGTTGTGCGCCGTGCGTGTTGATCTTGATCAAGAGATTGCAAAAAAAGGATGACATGTCGCGTCACTGGGTACGCTATGCATAACCCCCTGCATTCTGTGATTGCGCGGGCTCGGGCGGTCCGCTGCGTTGATTTTCTTGCCGATGGTTGGGCTGTGGACTCCAAAAAGACGCCTTGCGGTCCATCTCGATCCGCGCACCACAGCCCCGCCAGAGTTATGCAGAGGATCCTTAACTCCTTTTACTTGTAAAAATTGATGATCTGCTGTTGAAAATGGCTACCGGGTTGAGTGGTGACTCTTTTTTTCATCAGCGGAGCGGGGTAGTTTTATGGCAACGCCTGACTTCTTGAACATAAAAATAATAAATTTTCGGCTCTCTTCCAACAACAAAATTGACGATGCAACGGCAATGGCCAAAAGCCAATTTGCAAGGCTAAGTGGCTCCGTTCCAAATAGCGACTGCGCGGGTGGCCACTGAACGGCGATGATTTGCAACGCAATCACGCCACATAACGCCGTCCAAAGCATGGTGTTTTTAAAGAAATAGCGGTTGAACGCCGTACCGCGCTCCACGCGGGAGTTAAAAACATTGAAGAACTGAAACAGTACAAAGGTCGTGAAGGCCAGCGTTGGCGTCTGTTCGGCCATCCCCTGACTGTCAGCGTAGTGCATGACTGCCAGCGTTCCTGTGGCCATGGTCACGCCGTAGGCTGTTACTTTCGCAATGCGGGCCAGCGTCAACAATTGTTGGGTTCTGGCGCGCGGCGGCTCAGACATGATGCCTGGACGTGGGGCATCTAGCGCTAGTGACACAGCGGGTGGCCCATCCATGATGATGGCAATCCACAAAATTTGTACCGCAGTAAAAGGATCTGCCAACCCAAGCAATGGCGCTAGTAGTATCGTCAGGATTGCGCCAACGGTGGTGGCCAGCTGAAACCGTACAAACTTGACAATGTTGTCATACAGCGTACGGCCTTGCTTGACAGCGCTGACCAGCGTTGCAAAATTGTCATCGGTGAGCACCATGGTTGCAGCGGCTTTGGCAACTGCTGTACCGCTGCCCATAGCCACACCTATGTCTGCACACTTCAAGGCGGGGGCGTCGTTCACACCGTCTCCAGTCATGGCCACCACATGGCCATTTTTTTGCAGCGCGCGCACGATGGCAACTTTATGACCTGGTGTGACGCGGGCAAAGACAGATACGTTTTCAATCACCGTCGCCAGCTCAATCGGATCAACCCGGTCAAATGCTGCGCCTGTCATCGCCTCGCCTTTCAAACCCAACTCACGCGCAATAGCCAGCGCCGTGACCTGGTGGTCACCGGTGATCATCTTTACGTCAATACCCGCGTCGGTACATTGCGCAATAGCGACTCTGGCCTCTTGTCTGGGTGGATCCATCAGACCCACCAAGCCAACAAAGGTCAAATCATTCATCCACACCATCAGATCTGCAGCGGGATCAAAGTCATGCCCGGAAATTGTTCGGGAGGCGATTAGCAGTCCCCGCAAACCCTCCGCCCCAAACGCTTCGTATTGCGCATGGAGCTGCTGACGTGTTGCTGCTCCGAAAACCTGCACGCCGTTACTGGTTAATTCCTGGTTACAAAGACCTAGCAGAACATCAGGCGCGCCTTTGATGAATATCTGCACCGTGGCCGTCGCGGTGTCCAGATGAAAAGTTGCCATGAATTTATGCGACGCGTCAAAGGGGATTTCGCCAACGCGAGGCGACGGTTGCGCGGTTTGCCCGGGCGGGTCGCCCCCTTTATGAGCTAACACCAGTAACGCCGCCTCCATCGGGTCGCCGATGATTTTTCCATCAGCAAGCCGGCTGTCATTGCAACTGACAAGCGCTGTCATGAGCGGCTCCAGATCCGGAGGTGCTGCTATGGCCGTTGCTGGGGTTGCATCAGCGGTAGCGGTAATTGCACCCTTTGGTTCATAGCCAACACCGGCTACCGTGAAGTGCTGGCCCTGATACCAAAATCTGGAGGCCGTCATTTGGTTGAGCGTCAATGTACCGGTTTTATCCGAGCATATGACTGTTGTGCAACCCAGTGTTTCAACGCTTGCCAGGCGTTTGACAATTGCGTGCTGGCGCGCCATATTGCGCATACCCAGAGCCAGAGTTACCGTTACCACGACGGGCAAGCCTTCCGGCATTGCTGCAACGCCAAGGGCAATGGCGTCAACCACAATATGCGCTAATTCTGTACCGCGAAAAAACTCAATCACCGCCAGTGCACTTACCAGGGTTAGCGCGATGGTACCGAGTCGTTTGCCGAGCTGGTCAAGCTGAATTTGCAAGGGTGTCGGTGCTTCGGTCGTGGCAGCCAATACCAATGACAATTTGCCGATTTCGGTGCGTACACCGGTATTGGTCACGATGATTTCAGCCCGCCCGCGCGTCACCAGCGTGTTCAGGTAGAGCATATTGCTGCGGTCTGCCAACACTGCATCAAGGCGGTGCAGCGTGTCACTCTGCTTGCTGGCGGGTTGTGACTCACCCGTCAGTGCTGATTCGTCTATTTCAAGCCCGGCAGCAAAGCAAAGTCGTCCATCTGCGGGTACAGAATCGCCTGCCTCCAGCAATACAACATCGCCGGGTACCAGGTCAGTGGCAGAAATATCAATTTTTTGACCGTCACGGCGTACGCGGGCGCGCAATGGCAACATCTCTTTAAGCGCTAACAGGCTTTGCTCGGCCCGCCACTCCTGGTAAAACCCGACTGTGGCATTGATCAGCATCACAGCCAGAATGACAACAGCATCCTTGTAATTGCCGATAATTGCCGACAGACCTGATGCAGCAGCCAAAATCAAAATCAAAAATCCTTTTGAACTGAGCTGCAAAGACAGTTGATGCGCGACGTGGCTGTACTGCCGTTAGTTTGTTCAGCCCAAACTGGCCCTGTCTTTGCAGC
>Ga0209702_10005725_pt1 | contig 16630 bp, 10 predicted proteins | sample FRY01_FD_187210 | JGI IMG/M metagenome (GOLD analysis project Ga0209702, IMG submission 187210) | Freshwater microbial communities from Lake Fryxell liftoff mats and glacier meltwater in Antarctica - FRY-01 (SPAdes) (version 2) | ecosystem: Environmental > Aquatic > Freshwater > Ice > Glacier...
GTTGTAAAAATAACGAATCTTGCAGATAAATAACAAACAATTTATGCACAATTAGTTGACTTATAAAGTTTTATGTGCTTTTTAAGGGACGACTATTTATCCAAAATGAAGATTCACCCTTTATTAATTGCACTACTTTTTGAATAGTTTGATCAACGCCTAATGATACTAAACAATGACAATGGTCAGAATATCCATTGACAAAATCAATAAAAACCCCTTTTTACTTGGCATTTTCTTTTATATGTTGCCATACCTTTTGCCTTACCTGCTTTGAAGCCAAATAAGGCACCCTGTTTTTGGTACTCCATACAAAATGAATGTAAATTTTTATAAATGGCATATAATTTAATTTGGTTATGTTATATTCTGGCTAAAGCCATTTACAATTATTTTGCTCAATAGGAATGGGTTTAAACCAATTGCTAATGAATTATGGCTTTCATTGGCTTTAGCCAAATTAATACTACATATCATTAAACTTTTCAAATCCATATTTAGTTATAAAATCAATGATTTTTATTTTATTCATTAAAAATTAAAAAACTTCTCCTGAAATGCCAAAAATGCAAGGATGTTTCTCTAAGTTAATGGGGGTTTCAATCCATTTTTGAATCGTTTTTACAACAATGGTTTCGTTTATCCCAGTTAGGTCGAAAGCAATTAAAAGTTGATAGTTTTTGGGTAATGCTTGTAAAAGAAACTCAAGTGTTTTTTGGTTTCTGTATGGCGCTTCAATAAAAAGCTGGGTGCCGCTTTGTGCCAAATTTATAATGTTTTTGATAGATTTTGTGCGATCCTCCGTTTTAATAGGCAAATAGCCATTAAATGCAAAGTTTTGACCATTGAATCCGCTTGCAATTAAAGCCAAAAGGATGGACGAAGGACCAACAGTTGGTTTAACTTTTATTCCTAATTGGTGCGCACATTGAACCGCCAAATTGCCCGGATCGGCTATGCATGGCATGCCTGCCTCCGAAAGCAAACCTATTTTAGAATATTTTAATAAAAATTCGGTTAAATCTTGCTTTTGCTTTTTTGGTTCAAATTTATCTAACTCAAAAATTTCAATCACATTGAAATCAATACTTTTATCAACGGATTTTAAAAACTGTCGAGCTGTTTTTGCATTTTCTACCACAAAGGCATTCATTTCAGAATAAAGTTTAATAACATTGTTTGGCACAAAGTAATTGAGCTCGGTTTCTGCAATTGGCATTGGCAGCAAAAAAAGTTGTTTTTGTTCAGACATTATTTAATGAGTTGTATTATTGGGTTGTCGAAACTAAGAAACCTGAATGGTTTTCAAATTTGCAGAAACCACTAATCTACCTTCGGTTTTTTCTTTAACATAGTCAACAGAAACGCCTTCGGCAATTTCTATTAATTCAAAACCTTGTTCTGTTATATTAAAAACCCCAAGCTCAGTAACTACTTTTTTTACGCATTTTAACCCTGTAATTGGCAGCGAACATTCTTTTAGAAGCTTAGATTCACCGGCTTTGTTCACATGCTGCATGGCCACTATTATATTTTTTGCACTTGCCACCAAATCCATTGCACCACCCATTCCTTTCACCATTTTTCCGGGTATTTTCCAATTTGCGATGTCGCCTTGGTCGTTTACCTCCATAGCACCTAAAACCGTTAAGTCAACCTTTCCACTTCTAATCATACCAAAACTCATTGCGCTGTCGAAAAAAGCCGAACCTGCAACGGTTGTAATGGTTTGTTTACCAGCATTTATAAGATCTGCATCTTCCTCCCCCTCAAAAGGGAAAGGCCCCATGCCCAACAATCCGTTTTCAGATTGAAGAATAACCTCAACCCCTGTTGGAATATAATTGGCAACCAAAGTTGGAATGCCAATGCCTAAATTTACATAAAATCCATCTTGCAATTCTTGGGCTATTCTTTTTGCTATTTGTTCTTTGCTTAACATTGCTACAAAATAAAGCAATTTTTTTTTAAAAACACTAACTTTTTATTGTGTTAATAACCATTTGCCAGTTTGGCTTGCAGGTCTTTTTTGTTTGATGTGTTCAATGAAGTTTTCAATAACCGGCACGCGTGGGTTGCTTAAATCTTCTATCAAAATATCGTTCAGGTGGTTCAACATATCATCAATTTGAAAACTATAAAGTCCATCTTTTCTTAAAATTCTTTCATAGCATTTAGCAATTTGCGAATTGGCTTCAACAAGGCTATTGCCGCCTCTTTTTCTTTCCAATTGAATGAATTTTTTATAACTTAAAATGGCTAAACTGTCTTTTTTCATTTTCACTAAATTCATGCCTTTGTACCAGAATGCCTTGCTCAATGTGCTGTCATTGTTAATCGAAATTTGAAAAAAGGAGTCGGCTTTTGAAAAATAATTTTGTTTGTGCAAGGAAAAACCAATGTATGTGTATAACAAATAATTGCGATTGTCTTTTGCCAATGCAGATAGATAAAACCTTTCGGCACCCTTAAAATTTCCTTCATTCATTGCTTGGTTGCCCATTGCCACAAGATTATTGTTGTCTTGTGCCTTTAATTGAAATATTAAAACGAGTGTTAAAAATAAAAACAAGTTCTTCATGTTTTTTTTATTTTAAAAATTGGAGTTCCAATGATTGCTTTTTTGGAAGAATGTAAAAAGAGGAAATCTTGAAAAGGTATTATTTAATTAGTAAAGAACCATTACATTGCCTTTTTCTTCATTTCTAATTTCATTGGCGCCAACAAATTGTATCCTGTAATAGTAAAGACCTTGTTCCACAAGTTTTCCCTTAAATTTTCCATCCCATCCATCTTTTGGAATGCCTGTTTCATATAAAATTTCGCCCCAACGATTGAAAACAATAAATTTATATTCTAAAGCAAAAGCCAAACCAGTTGGTTTAAATGTCTCATTAATATTATCTTCATTAGGCGAAAAGGCTGTTGGAACATAATAAATCACATCGGGCATAATAAATATGGTCTTAATAATTGTGTCTGTGCAACCAAAATTATTAGAAACCGCTAAAACAGTTTTTTGGGTTAATGTATCGTTATAAAATAACAAAGGGTTTTGGTCTGATGAAACACCCATGCTGCCAAAACTCCAATTCCAAGAGGTGGCATCTGCCGATGATAGGTTGTTGTATTGCACATCCACTTCATTTTCCCAAGACCTAAGTTTTGTATATGAAAAATTAGCAACAGGATTGGGATTAACAATTGCTGCACCAAGAATTGAAAGTGTATCAATACACCCTTGGTCTGTTATGGCAATTAATCTTACATCATAGTTTTGCACTTCCCTATATCTATGTTTAGGCGCTATTAAATTAGAAACACGACCATTTCCAAAAATCCATTTCCATGTAATAATGCTTCCTGAAGCAATGCTTGTATTATTAATAAATTCACTTGAATCGCCTAGGCAAACAGCGTCAACGAGAAAGTCAATATTAGGGTTCGGTTTCACAGACACCATTCTGCTTGTTGTGTCCGTGCATCCTCTATCTGATGTTACTTTTAAAATTACTTTGAAATCACCTGATATCGTATAATTGTAGTTTGGCGGGTTTCTGTTTACAATAGAATCGCCATCTCCATAATAAAATTTATGCTCGGCAATAGTCCCTTTTGAGACTGAAGAACTGTTTGTAAATCTAATTGAATTGTTTTTAAAGCAAGTTGTTTTTGGCGACAAACTAAAAATTGCTGTAGGCATTTCATACAAATAAACCTTATTTGAGGTAGAATCTAAGCATCCTCTGTCTGACAATACAGTCAAAGAAACTCTGAAAGAATCGGCTCGGCTGTAAAGTTTATTAGGCGCAGCTATTGATGAAGTTGTATTGTCTCCAAATTTCCAAGCTGTAGAATTAATTGTTCCAGTCGCAACGGTTGAAGTTGAATTAAAATTGAAGGAATGGTCTTTAAAACATTGCCTATCATCATCGGTAGTAAACGAAGCTACAGGCATAGGATGAACAATTACATTTTTTGTAACAGTATCGCTACATCCACCTAGGTTTGTTCGAGAAATTAAACTAACAGTAAAAGTATTTGCGTTGGCATAAGTTTTTTGGGCAGTGGTGGAGTTAACCAAAGAGTCTCCATCGCCATAAAACCATTTATGATTCATTGTTGCGCCACCCGCAACGGTTGTTTTTTGATTAAATTGAAAGTCATTATTTCGCAAACAAGTGTTGTCGTAATTTAGGTCAAAATCAGCAACAGGCATACCCAAAACCCTTAGTGTTCTTGAGGCAGTGTCCAAACAACCATTATTTGTTGTGCTAAACAATCTAACGGTATATACTTGCGCATTGGTATAACTTTGAGAAGCAGTTGGCACATTTCCAGCAACATTTCCATTACCAAATGTCCACGAAAGCGTGTAGGTGCCATATTTTACAGAAACAGTCGAATTAAAATTGAAGACATTATTTGCTCTACATTGTAAATTATTATCGATGGTGAAATTAGTTACAGATTTTGGATGAATCGTAACATTTTTACTTGCAGTGTCGGTACAACCTTTGTCGCTGTAAGAAACCATCATTATGCTGTAAGTGGTGTCTTTGTTAAATCTTTTAGTTGCGGGAGTTAGGGGAGAAAGAAAACCAGAACTTGTGTTGTCGCCATAAAAAAAGCGATTAGAAAATGATCCAACAGAAATAAAAGTATTATTAGAAAAATCGAATTTATTATTGTTTATACATTGTTCATCGTCATTAATTAGGAAATCTGCACTTGGATGCGGATAAGTTGTTACATTTAAAATGCCAGTATCTCTGCATCCATTTTCTGCTTCTATCGCAAGCTTTACATTAAATACATCCTCTGTTAAATAGGCGTGTGAATGGTTTAAAGAATTGTTTACAATTGTTCCGTCCCCCAAATCCCATTTATTGGCTCTCAGAATGCCAAAATTATTCGTTGAATTATCAACAAAATTAAATTGATTGCCTCTAAAACATTGGTCTGCATTGTTGATACCAATACTAACAAAGGGCATAGGCAAAATTTCGATATTTTTAGCAATGCTATCAATACAATTAAAATTAGTGGTTATTTTCAGTTTAACAGAAAATGTTCCATTATTTGCAAAAGAGTGTTCAATATCATCAACATCAATATATTTTGTGGATGGGCTAACTGACCATAATCTAACATAAGTGCCACTTGTAACTGTAGTCGTAGAACTTGCTTGTAATAAATTATTTTTAAAACACAATGTGTCATCATTTATTGCAAAATCGACAACTGGCGAAGGTCTGATAATAATAGAAGTAGTTGCAGAATCCAAACAACCTTTATTAGAAACCGACACCAACTTTATAGTATAATTGCCATCCGAAAGATAATTGTGTGCCACAGAATCTGAGTTGAGTCGTGTGCTTGCATCGCCAAAGCTCCAATTGCTAACCATCGTTCCTGAGGCTATTGTTGAGATGGACTTAAAACGATGCAAATTATTTTTGAAGCAAAGTTCCATATCAAAATTTCTGATGATACTTCTTGGCATCGGATCAACATTTATTACTCTAAAAACTGTATCTCCACAAGCATCATCCAAATCATCAGTTAAAGTAATCAAGCTTATTGTTCTTGTGCCATTTGTAGCATAGGATTTATGCGCAGAATCAACTGAATTTCTCAAATCTCCGCCTGTTAAGTTCCAATAGTTAAGCAAAGGTAATCCATTTCCAATTGTTGAGGTGGATTGAAATATAAACTTATTGCCAACTCGGCATTGGTCAGAATCATTAATATTAATTCCGGCAATAGGGTGTTCATTTACTAGAGCGCCTATAAATGCAGTGTCAATGCACCCATTTGAGTGTCGATTAATTTGTCGAACCTGATAAATTCCGGTTGTTGTAAAAACTTTTACCAAACTATCAACATTTGTAATCGCTGATGTTCCGTCTCCAAATAACCAACTTTTAAAAGTGATTGACCCATCAAAAATTTCTGAAGTAGATTTTAATTTAAATGAGTTGCCTCGCAAACATTGAATATCATCATCAAATTGGGCAGAAACTCTAATGGACTCTTTAATATTTACTCTTTTAGAAATAGAATCCTTACAGCCTAAATTGCTTTTTACAGTTAGTCGTGGATAATAAAAATATAAAAATGTATTATATCGGTGACTCTCAGTATTAATAATGGCAGTATCTAACCCACCATCTCGCCAATTCCAGTAAAAAGAATCAATTGTTCCAGAACCAATGGTTGAAGTGGATGTAAAATTATATCTATTGCGGTTAAAACATTGGCTGTCATTTAAAAAAGTAAAATTAGGATTTGGTTTTGGCAATATGGTTAAAGTTGCTGTAGAAACAAATGTAAGAGAGGGGTTGCTAGAACGGATTCTTATTCTAAAATTAGCACTTGGCAGCAATGATTTTGGCAATTCGGCTAGAAATGAGTCAATTGTTGTTCCATTTATTGCACCAAGCGTTGTAGGTGTTCCAAAAGCGCCTGCTCCGTCTGATAATTCTACATTAAAAGTATTGACTGCACCAAAAGTTCCTGTTCTTGTTGTTGTTATTAAAATAGTTGTGCCAGGACAAGCCGTTTTTGGATTGAAATCTATTGTTAAGGTTTGTGCACTAATTGTGGTTATGAAAAATACAGAAACAATTAGGTTTAGAAGTTTTTTAATCATCATTTACTCTTTTTTTGTTGGATAAGTTAGTTTAATCCACGAAATTAACACATTTATCAGAGATAGACAAATAAAGTTTTTACACCCTTTTAATTACCATAACTGCAAATTGTCGAAATTTCCGGAACTCATTAACAACAAGACACATGGTTTTGATGAAAAGTTGCTTTTAAATTTTGATATTTTTTCAGATAATAGGTTAGAACTACTGATAGCAACAGTCTTGTCGCCAAAGTTTTTTTCAATTTCTGCTTCTAAAATAGATTCAAGCTTTTTATGTTGTATAACCTCGGGGTTAAAATAAACAATGTTTTCATCAGATGCCTGCATAGTATTTTTGTAATGTGGCAAAAATTCTTTTTTCAAACTGCTGAAAGTATGCAATTCGTAAACAGAAAAAATATAATGGCTTGGATATTGATTTCTAACGGCATCAACTGTTGCTTTTAGTTTGCTTGGCGAGTGCGCAAAATCTCTAAAAATTGTTAGTTTTTCTGATTCAAAAACTTTTTCTAATCTTTTTGCTGTTCCCGTAAATGATTTTATGGCATTATAAAAGTCATTTTCAGCTACGCCTATTTGCAAACACATAAGTTTTGCAGCTTCAATATTTTGAAGATTGTGTTCGCCAAAAACATTCAATTCATACCGCTCATCTTTGCTTAAAATAACTTTGTTATTTCTGATATGATATTGTGGCGTGTTGTATCCAATGGTTTTGCATTGTGCATGATTAAGCATGGAAACAATATGTTCGTCTTGTTCAAAATAGGCTAAAACCCCATCTTTGTTAATGCTTTCTACGAACAATTGAAATTGAAGCAAATAGTTTTCAAAAGTTGGAAAAACATTGATGTGATCCCATGAAATGCCAGTCAAAACAGCATAATGAGGTTTGTATTTCAAGAATTTTGGCACAGGGTCGAGGGCTGATGTCAAATATTCGTCTCCTTCAATAATCATGACAGGCGCATCGCTAAATTTTACCATGGTTTCAAACCCTTCTAGTTGAGAACCCACCAAATAATCAAACTCAAAATTCAAGGCTTTTAATACATGCATAATCATTGCTGTTGTGCTTGTTTTTCCATGACTGCCGCCAATTACAATGCGCTTTTTGTCTTTTGCATGTTCGTAAACATAATCAGGAAAGCTATAAATTTTTATACCCAGATCCAAAGCTTTTTTTAGTTCAGGATTGTCTGCCCTTGCGTGCATTCCAAGAATAATAAAATCTATGTCGGCAGTAATATTTTCAATTTTCCAATCAAAGGTTTTGGGCGCAAGGTCGTATTTTTTTAAACGCGACAAAGCGGGTTCAAATATTTCGTCATCGCTGCCCGAAACATTGTTTCCTAACAAGTGCAAAGCAATTGCAATATTGTGCATAACAGCACCTCCACAAGCAATAATATGAATTCTTTTCATTTTGTTGCGCAATTTCAATCTTTTTTTTGGAATATTTTATTCAAATCTTAAAGCTTCAATGGGGTCAAGTTTTGCAGCCTTAGAAGCAGGGTATAAACCAGCGCCAATGCCCACTACAAAACATATTATAACAGAAAGAATCATCCAATTCCAAGGGATAATAAAGCTTGTATTCATCAAAAGGGATACAGAATTTCCGATTAAAATTCCTAAAATAATGCCGCCAATGCCGCCAATTTGACAAATAACCGCTGCTTCGGTCAAAAATTGATACTTTATGATTTTGGGTGTCGCACCAAGTGCTTTTCTAATGCCAATTTCTCGGGTTCGTTCCGTTACGCTTACCAGCATTATATTCATTAATCCTATGGCAGCGCCAATCAATGTAAACATGGCAATAAAAGTAGCGGCTATTTTTAAAGAAACAAGGTTGTCTTTCAATTTATCGCTGACAGATTCACTTTTTGTAATACTAAAATTATTGAGTTCACCCGCCCTTAACATTCTTATTCTTCGCATCAAACCCGTTGATTCTGAAATAGCCAAGTCCAGCTGTCCAACATTGTCAACTGCAATGGCAATGCTTAAAGAGGTTTCGTTGGTTATATATTTAGAAAGGGCATCACTCATTGGAATTAATGCCATTTGCGCTTCGTTGCTCATTCCCATAGAATTGCCTTTGCTTTTTAAAACGCCTATTATTTCATAAATTACATTTCCTATTTGCACCTTTTCCAACACAGCATTTTCTTTATTAAATAGTTTTGTTGCCACATCTTTGCCTACTATTATTTTAAAAGAATTTGATTGGCACTCTTTTTCATTAAAGTTTCGGCCAAAGGACATTTCATAGCCACTTACTTTTACATAATTTTCATCCACTCCCAAAATTTTGACATTAGGATTCGTTTTTTCATCATTGGCTGCAACTACCGCATTAAAACTTACCATTGCGCTAGCAGAAACATTGGATGGCACTTGAAGTTCGTTTTTAAAAGCTAAATATTCTGAATATTGAATGGCTTTAAAATCAACTTTTTGGTTGTCATATCTGCTACCCATAAATTTTGTTTCTTGGTTTCTTATTGTAAATGTGTTACTCCCCATTTTTTGAAAAGTTTCGGAAAGTCCATTTTGTATGCCATCAACCGCAGTTAGCATTCCAACCAAAGCGCTAATGCCCAAGGTAATTATAAAACAAGTGATAATTGTTCTTAGTTTATTGGTTTTTATAGCATTTAAAGCTATTTTTATGTTTTCTTTGGTGGTCAAATTTATAATTTTGAGAAAGGCAAATATAAATCTAAAATATTGCAACGCGACTAATAAATTGCACAAGTCTATTAAAAGCGTAAAAAAAAAGATAAAATTAATATAATACCTGATAAAGTTTCTTAATTTTGCATTCCTTTTTAAAATAGTAAACAGAAAAAATATGGACCCAATTGTTAGCACCTTGCTCGAAATACTAAAATTTACAATCCCAGCTTTAATTGTATTAGCTATAACTTATGTAATTGTTAACAAAGTTATGGAAGACCATAGCAATAGGTTGGAAATGGAACTCAGAATAAAAACAGCATCTTTGCTTACACCACTTAAGTTACAGGCTTATGAAAGAATGATTTTGTTTTTAGAAAGAATAAGCCCACAAAATTTAATTTCGAGCTTTAATGATGGCACGAATACAGCAAAAGGATTAAAACATTTGATGGAAGCCTCGATTTATCAAGAATATAACCATAACCTTTCGCAACAAATTTATATCAGCAATCAGGCTTGGAAAATAATTCAAGTGGTAAAAGAAGAGGTTGTGCAGTTATTGCATGTTTCTATGAATGAATTGGATGAAAATGCGACTGGTATTGATTTGTCTAAAAAAATAATTGACAAAATGATAAGTCAAAATAATATTCCAACGGCAAAAGCCATCGACTTTATTAAAGCAGAAATCAACTTGTATTTTTAATTCCCTTAAATATGAACCACTCTTCGAACAAAAAAAACGATAGCGATATTGAAATAAAAAATTGTTATTCGCCAGAGAATGCGACAGAAATGCCAGGCACTTTCCCTTTTACTAGAGGCATAAGACCCGATATGTACAACGGCAGACTATGGACCATGCGTCAGTATGCAGGATTTTCTACAGCCGAAGAATCAAACAAACGCTACCATTTTTTACTAAGCCAAGGCACAACAGGCCTATCTGTGGCTTTCGATTTACCTACCCAAATTGGTTATGACAGCGACCATGAATTTGCAGAAGGAGAAGTTGGAAAAGTTGGTGTTGCTATCGACTCATTAAAAGACATAGAAACTTTGTTTGATGGTATATTTTTACAAGACATAACCACAAGCATGACTATAAATGCAACGGCTTCAATTTTATTAGCCATGTATATTGCTTTGGCAAAAAAACAAGGTGCGGATTTAAAACAAATATCAGGTACCATTCAAAATGATATATTAAAGGAATATGCAGCAAGAGGCACTTATATATACCCTCCAAAACCAAGTATGCGTATTATTACGGATATTTTTGAATATTGTAGCAAAGAAGTGCCAAAATGGAACACTATTTCAATATCAGGTTACCATATAAGAGAGGCGGGCAGCACAGCAGTGCAAGAATTAGCATTTACCCTAGCAAATGGCAAAGCTTATGTAAAAGCAGCAAAAGAAAAAGGTTTGGATATTAATGTATTTGCAAAACGCTTGTCTTTTTTCTTTAATGCTCACAATGATATTTTTGAAGAGGTTGCCAAATTTAGAGCCGCACGAAGAATGTGGGCAAACATAACAAAAGAACTTGGCGCAACTGAGCCACAAGCGCAAATGTTGAGATTTCATACCCAAACTGGGGGTTCTACTTTAACAGCCCAACAGCCAGAAAACAATATTGTGAGGGTTGCTTTACAAGCTTTGTCAGCGGTTTTGGGAGGCACACAAAGTTTGCACACCAATGGTTTTGATGAGGCTTTGAGTTTGCCAACAGAGAATGCCGCTCGACTTGCTTTAAGAACACAGCAAATAATAGGATATGAAAGTGGGGTTCCTCAAACGGTTGATCCATTAGGCGGCAGTTATTATATTGAATCTTTGACAGATAGCATTGAGGAAAAAGCTTACGAATACATTAACAAGATAGAAGCGTTGGGCGGCAGTGTTGCCGCTATTGAGCAAGGCTACATGCAAAATGAAATTGCAAAAAGCGCTTATTTATATCAAAAAAATATTGAAAGCGGAGAAAAAGTGATTGTTGGTGTTAATAAGTATGTGGAAACAGAAACCAAAAAGCAACCTGGATTTAAAATAGACGATAGCATTCAAAAAATTCAATCGGATAAAATTAATGCGCTGAAATTAGAGCGAAACGAAAAAGTGGCGTTAGATTGTTTGGGTAAAATTGAATCCGTAGCTAACACAAATGAAAATTTGATGCCTCATATAATAGAGGCTGTTGAAAACTATTGTACAATTGGGGAAATATCTGATGTGCTTCGCAAGGTGTTTGGAGAGTACAAAGGTTAGTTAATAAGTTGTTAATTTGTTATTAGTTCAATATTACTCTATCGTATATATACTTGAGGTCTAGCATTACTATTTCAAAAAAATAATTAAAAAACAAGCAAAAAAAATTTTTTTAATAACTTTTTTTGAACTTTATTGCAGGAGTGAATATAAAATTATACAAAACCCAATAAAACTTTGAAAATCAGCATATTACAATGAGCATGAGTGGACAACAATTAAACGCAGAAACAGTTTGGGCGAATTGCCTAAAAATCATCAAGGACAACATTCCCCCGCAAAGTTTTAAAACTTGGTTTGACCCGATTAAGGCAAATAAGTTAGAAAATAAAGTATTAACAATACAAGTGCCTAGTCAATTTTTTTATGAGTGGTTAGAAGACCACTATGTTTCTTTACTTCAAAAAACTTTAAAACAGATTTTAGGTGTTGGATCAAAATTAGAATACAGCATTATTGTTGAAAACAGTTCGCAAAATCAAGGGCCATATTTAATAAATGTGCCAACCGGCACTGGCAAAAAAATGGTTACCAACGAAATGAGTTTGCCTTTAAATGTAACAAGCAATATTAAAAACCCTTTTATCATTCCAGGGTTAAGAAAAGTGCCTGTTGATTCTCAATTAAATTCAAAATACACTTTCGATAATTTTATTGAAGGCGAATGCAACCGTTTGGCTAGAGGCGCTGGTATGGCTGTGGCTCACAATCCTGGCGGCACTGCTTACAATCCATTAATGATTTTTGGTGGCGTTGGCTTAGGCAAAACACATTTGGTGCATGCCATTGGCAATTTGATTAAACATGTAAACAAAAACAAAACGGTTATCTATGTTTCTACAGAAAGATTTGTAAACCAATATGTTGAATCTGTAAAAGCCAATAATCAAAACGATTTTATAAATTTTTATCAAAGTTTAGATGTTCTAATCATAGACGATATTCACCAATTATCTCAAAAAACAAGAACACAAGAAATTTTCTTTACCATTTTTAATCAACTGCACCAATCTAATAAGCAAATTATCCTTACAAGCGACAAAGCGCCTAAAGATATTAAAGATGTGGACGAAAGATTGTTGTCTAGATTCAAATGGGGATTGTCTGCCGACTTAACCATTCCTGATTTTGAAACAAGAATTGCTATTTTAGAAAACAAAGCCTACGAAAGTGGCCTGTCTTTGCATAGAGAAGTGGTAGAATATATTGCACACAACATAGACAATAATGTGAGAGAAATAGAAGGTGCTTTAATTTCATTGTTGGCACAAAGCTCATTAAACAGAAAAGAAATTGACCTCGATTTGGCTAAGCAAATGATGAAAAACTTTGTTAAAAATGCCACAAGAGAAATCAGCATTGACTATATTCAAAAATTAGTTTGCGATTACTACAATGTGAGCGTTGACAATGTGAAATCTAAAACCAGAAAAAGAGAAATTGTGCAAGCCCGCCAAATAGCGATGTATTTTGCTAAAGACATGACCAAAGCTTCGCTAAAAAATATTGGTACCCATTTTGGAAACAGAGACCATAGCACAGTTATTCATGCTTGCCAAACGGTAAATGATTTGATTGACACAGATAAAAAATTCAGACATGATGTGGAAGAATTGAACAAAAGAATAAGAATCAACACTTATTAGTTGGATTGTTCCGATAGGCTTCCGGCTGAATAATAGATAATAAATACAAAAAACCTAAATAAAACCTGCTTTTCGGCAGGTTTTATTTGTTACCAGCTAAACTATAGGTTGTTTAATTTAACCCAATTGTTTGCTTTTGAGACAAAAGAATTTTAAGTTGATTTTAAATCTTTGTCAATAATTACTAACTTAAAGGTTTCTAAGGTGTATCTTCTATAAGTACTTCATAAATGCCATAAAAAAAAATTTGGCACAAAGGTTTAAATCGCAATTCATAAAGCCGAAATGCATTTAAGGCTTATATGTTATACCAATTCTAATTTTAAAATAGACCAAACTATTTTAAAATATTATTCCCGAAATTTCGGAAATAAATGCCAGCCTGCTTCGCCTTAGAAATTCTTTTTTATAAAATAAAAAAGTACAATTTCTTGAGCGGAGATATAGCTTGAATATTGGACAATCTAGCGAAGCGCTGATTGGACTATATTGAAAGCATATTCTGTATTGTAAGGCTATCTATTTTTTTTGCAAAATTTTAGCACAAATTAAAGCCTAAAGTGCGTTTATTTTTTCAATCTCTTTCATCAATCTGTCTGTTTCGGAAAGTGCCACAATAATTTTTTGATAATGCAAAATATCATCAAACTCTAACTTTCTTTCTTTGCGATCTTTTAACCATTTTTGAGCTGGTTGGTAACCCCCAATGTAAAATTCCCAAGCTACTTGTGGAACATTGTCGAAATACTGTGTGTCGTTGATGTAAACTCGTCCTAAATTCCCCTCCTTTGGAGGGGTGCCCGAAGGGTGGGGTGGTTGTTCTCCTTCAACACCAATATTCTTACTATAATTATCAATGATATAATTCTCTAAATCATTCATTACTTTGCCCATATTTTGTAAAATATCTACAACAGGAATTCTAAATATCTGTAGTCCTAACGATTTTAAATAGTCTTCTCGTTTTTGATCATATTTTTCCTTGCCATCGTGGCTTGATCCATCAATTTCGACTACCAATCCTAACTTTTTTACATAAAAATCAACAATATAATTACCTATTATTCGCTGTCTATCAAAATCAATTTTATAAAAATTATTTTTATGCACTTGCATCCAAAACAACACTTCCGATAAATTTTCGGCATAGCGCAGTGCTTTTGCTCTTTCTTTTAATTTGGGGTTGTATGGTAATTCGAGTATAGAGTTATGATAAATTATGGTGTTTTTTATTGTGAAATAATTTGGCTTGTTTACCACCCCGCCTTGAAGGCACCCCTCCAAAGGAGGGGAATTTTCGAAGCGTGGTTTGCCAACTACATTATCTCCATCTTCGGGATATTGCGTAATGTATTTTTCAACGATAGGACTTTCTAATAAATGTATTTGTCTGATTGCACCGCCAAGTTTTACTAATTGCCAAAATGTATTTTTATCTTTTGGATAAGGCACTCTCGGAAAATCAATTTTTAAAAATTCTTTATATTTTTCTCTGTATGTTGGCGAATGTAAAACTGCATAGATATAATCTAAAATGTCAATTGGTGCAAAAGTGTCTTTGGTTGTTTCTTTTTCGTTTGTATAAATTAAACCCAATTTCTCTGCAATTTGCTTTACTATTTCAGAATTTAGATTTGGCGTTCTTTCTGCTGTTTGCCCGATGGTTTGCTGACCGTTGGTTTCGTGGTAGAGGTAAAGGGGAAATGCGTATGGATTTGCATTTGCAGTTTCTGTTATATGAAAATCAAAAATTTTGTTTGAAATAAAAGAATGTCTGTAGTCTTCTGATCTATGAGCTTTGTTTAATATTAAACCAATGTTTTCACCTTTAATAAAATGTTGCATAACATCTAAACGCCATCTCCAAAGAATTTTATTATCAAAATATGTGTATTTATTGTCAAACGGCCTATATGAGTAGCTAACAATTTTATTGGAATCAATTAATAGCTCTTTCTTGTTTGAAAGAATGAATGCAGCGTAATTCTTTCCTAAATTAAATTTTGTATTTAATTCTGCTTCAGAAGTTTCGTTATTTTTAAAATCGCATAATCTTTTTTCTAATTCACTTTTACTATCAGCAATAGCAAACTTGTCGCCCATCGTGACAATTCCAGTTACATTTTTTGAAAATAGTTCATCAACTCGGATCCATTTCTCATACTCTTCTCTGCCAACATCATTTTTAGGGATAAAAAAGAAATTAGGCTTATTAGGTTTTAGCTCTTGAAATTCAATAGTTTTTAAGTCGTTTTCAATTAGGAAATCATATTTCATTTCTCGTTTACCGAACAAATCAAAATGAAATACTTTACCTAATTCGTTTGACTTTTTCTTTCCTGTTTTTACAAAAATGTTAATTGAAACACCTTGCATAATATCAAATACATTGACATCAGCACTTCCATCAGGATGCTTTTCTTTTTTCTTGCTGTTTCCGTGTAAGTCTATTGTATAAATTTTGTCATACGTTTTTAACAAGTTCCAACGCATACCACGAAAAGTTGGATTATCTAAGAAACCGTGAGGATTAATAAAAGCCAAAATACCACTTTCATTTTTCTCAATGATGTGTTGACCGTAACGTAAGAATTTTACATAGTCGTCATTCAGCCAATGTTTACGTTCATTGAAATGAACACCATCCACATATTTGTAATCTTCAATCAGTTTGCTAATCCATTCGCCATTGTTTGAAGATATTCCGCTGTATGGCGGATTTCCAATTACACACATTACTGGCGTATCTCTTTTAATGTGATTGGCTTCGTTGGCTTCTGTACTTAACCAATTCGAAAAAAGCGTTCCCGTGTCTGGGTGGCTTTCTTCTAAACTGTTGGTAAGATAAACTCTGAACCTTTGGTTAGTTGTAGGTTTGTAGCCTGTTTCAGTTAATAATAAATCTAATTGCAAATGCGCCATTGCATAACTTGCCATTAGCAACTCAAATCCATTGAGGCGTGGCAATAAATGTGTTTCTACATAATTACTCCAAATTCCTTTTTGCCCTTCAAACTTTTTATGAATGTGTTTTATCGTTTCAGCCAAAAAAGTTCCTGTGCCTGTTGCTGGGTCAAGTATTTGCACTTTGTGAACTTCTACTTCCCCACCTCTGGAGGGGTGGCCGTAGGACGGGGTGGTTATTTTTGTTTTGCTCGTGTCGGCAAGTCCGTTGGGCAAATCAAATTCGGTTTTCAGAATATCATCAACGGCACGAACAATAAAATTTACAACTGGTGCAGGTGTGTACCAAACGCCACGAGCCTTGCGTAATTTCGGGTCGTACTCACTCAAAAATGTTTCATAAAAATGGATGATTGGGTCTTCCATTTTTGTTGACTTTCCGTAATTTTTTAAAATTTCTTCA
>Ga0209702_10005732_pt1 | contig 16613 bp, 9 predicted proteins | sample FRY01_FD_187210 | JGI IMG/M metagenome (GOLD analysis project Ga0209702, IMG submission 187210) | Freshwater microbial communities from Lake Fryxell liftoff mats and glacier meltwater in Antarctica - FRY-01 (SPAdes) (version 2) | ecosystem: Environmental > Aquatic > Freshwater > Ice > Glacier...
AGTGCTGCTTTTACATCTCCGGATGTTGGGTTTTGTGACCGGAAGGTACTGTCTATAAAGTTGCTATTATTCCAGTTAATAGCAAAGGAGAAACCACTTAATAAAACTACTGCTGTGATAGCAAAGATAGTTAGATAACGGTTAAAAAGTGTGGTGATTTTCATGGTATATCCATAAAATATAAAAGATTTTATACTTTATTATATCGAGGAATGCGAAAAAATGCAAATTTTTGGGTGTTTTTTTGTCTTTGTGTTAATAATTTGTCTTTTTATTCTTTTTGTTCCGATAAATTGATTCAATAATTAGTCTTTGTTCTTTTTGTCATTGCTAGATTTCCTTTACTTTTTGCCATTGCTGCAAAAAGTAACAAAAAAATCTAGGCAAACACAAACGGCAAGTGTGTTTGCCATACTTGAAGTCAATTTCCGATTTTCAGCGTATCACGAATGTGTTGTATTCTCTAGATTTGCTTCCTCTTTATCTGTATTATTATTATATTTAGACAATGTAAAACTTAGTCTTCTAGATGTACTTTATTTTGGGTTGTGTCGGTTGATGTGGGCTTGAGCTTTGGCAATAGTTTCAAAGTATCTTCTTACGCTAAATTGGTCAGAGGTAAATCATTTGTTTGTTTTTTTCATGGTGTATTTTTTCCCGTTGGGGGCTGTTAGTACAACCGGATTGAAGCTTGGATCTACGATATGTTCATTATTGGAACTGCTCGTTGTTCCATTTCCTGGATTGTTCGCATCGATATGTTTTGTAATGCTTTGATATGTATCAAATACTTTACTGTATCTGAAGTCGGGCGATGTATATCATGCTGGATCAGTTGTTGTACGTATGATGTATTTTTTGCCATTGGGTGCTGTGTATATTTGTTCTTCGGGATTGGTTTCGGTGATTGCGTTGTTTAAATAATTTTGTACGATATCGTCAAAACATTGGAGAGCATAGAGTGATTGATCTCCTCATTGGTTTGCTCCTGTTGTGATCAATGTATTGATCATAGTTAGCATCAATTGTAGTACTTGTCTAAACTTGGTTTCGTCTTGGTATGTTTGACGAATAGATAAGAAGATGAGTGCATAGGTATTTTGACTGAGACAATAGTTTTGATTCAATATTCCCTCGTCTTCGTTTATTTTTGTTGTGACAGTAAATGGTACAATAGAATTGTTTATTGTTAGATTGACTGTACGTGTTGTATTGTATGTTGTTGCTGATCTTATTCGTACTCTGAGGATATCTCCATTTTGGAAGACTGCACTTGTTCATACGTCTATACTATTACGGAGAAGTCCGCCTGTATTGATAGTTCCTGTGACTGTTTGTCCCGTTGCCAATCATGCGATGATGATAGGGTTGGACATATATACGGTATTTAATTCTGCTCCTGTATTAGTGTTAAATGGTACAATAGACCGATTGGTTATGGTTGTACTATTGTTTATCGTAAATGTGATTATCTTTGTTGTACTATTGCCTGCATTATCGTATGTAGTGATATGTGCAGTGTATGTTCCATTTGCGAGTGTATTGATATTTATACTATTGTTTTGTGTTGTATTGCTGTAGATAAGACTATTACCTTGGTATATCTGTATAGTGGTGTTTTGGATGCCATTGGTGTCTTGTGCATTTCGTGTAAATTGTACTGACCCACTTTGTGTCGATCCACTACTAGGGCTTGTTATAGCAAGTGTAGGATTGGTAAGATCGAGTGTGATCTGTACTATTCCTGTTTTTACTATACCACTAAGTAGACTGGTAAATGTGGTATTGAGTGTCTTAAGTCATGCACTACTTGATAGAATAACATCAACGTTAGCTGTACTGCTCAATGTTGCAGCAAATATACCTTGTGTTGCTCATTGGATAACATATCCAGCAGGTTCAGTTACATAGACTAGTCCATTGATAAATACACTATTGGTATATAATGATGGAAATTGGATCCATGCGTTGAAACTTCATTGATTGTTAGGATTTGGTGGAGGAGTCTGCGTTTGTGTACATTGTGATGGTTGCCCTGTACATGTCCATAATGATTGTGTTTGACAGGTGCTGGTACATCCATCGCCGTTGGTTGTGTTACCGTCGTCACAGGTTTCTCCCAATTGGATGATACTATTACCACATAATCAAGGAATACTAATTTCTGCTATTCAACCTAATGGATCAAAAATATATCCTGTTGCTGTGAGTGTTGTCGAGTTGAGTATTAGTGTTGTGTCAAAGTTATTGATGTAGCTATTGTTTATTGCGTTTAGTTCTACTCCTGCTAGTAAATTGAACACTGTTGTTGTATTCCATATATGTTGGATATGTCCGTAGACTGCGTTTGGGTTTCCCGTACAATTGGTGAAGAATCATTTGTTGGTGCCTAGTGATAATTGGTTATAACTTGAGTCTACACTTTGCAATACTGCGAGCGTGGAATTGTCTAATGGTCGTAGCCTATTTCCTCTAGAAGGATTGTAGTATGCTCCGAGTACTTGTTTGGTACATCCGTTGATCGTTTGTGTTCCAAGGGTGATAGTGGTAGGAGCAATGGTTTGTGTTCCTTTTCGGAATATCACTCAGGGTTGTGAGTTTCCTCCGTATTGGAAGTAGATATTTGAGTATGTATTTTGCATAGCGGTATTGCTACCTACAAAGAGGTTTTGATTAAATGTGAGTGATTGGGAAAAAATACTCAGTGGCATTATCATTGTTATTATTGAGATGAGTATTATTTGTTTTTTGGTCATGATGGTTTTTGTTAGATGATTGTTATTCTAAAAGTATCCATATTGATTGTACACCTAGACATAAGAACGTTTTACTCAGTGTTCAAGGTAATATACTTTGTGGTAATTGTCCTGTTATAGGAATATTAATAGTAAACAATGATCATAAATTATTTATTATAATTTCTCTTCCGTCTTCGTTTATCGTACATGCTGGTATTGTTAATGTTGTATTTGTTTCAGCTATGATTATGTGGTCTGTTACTAGAAGTGCTGTTGGAATATTTGCAATTCTATATTGTCTACGTACTGCTCATTGTGTATATGTTGTTCCCTCTACTGTTAAACTCTTTGCCCATAGTTCATCTATTCCTACACTACCTGGTAGATATGTACTAAATGTTTGCCACAAATTATATCATTGTCCAAAAAATATAGGATCGGCGTTTTGTATATCTCATATGATAATTTTTTCTGCGTTTACCATGAATTCATTGTTGAATATTGATGCTCATGATCATTGTCCATAACTTCGTACAAAGCTATTTGTTCATGAAGCTATAGCATTTTGTCCTATAGCCATACTATTATTTCCTTCTGCTCTATTATTTGCACCTAATGCTATACTGTTTCCTCCAGGCACTTCGTTATAAGATCATCCAGCAATGGATGCATATCCTGCAATAGTATTGTAGTTATTTCCAAATCATCATACTACTGAAGATCCTATTCCTTGTGCTTTATTGTTTGATCATCATCATATGGTAGCATAGTTTCCTGTTGCAATATTATCATTTCATCATCATACACTTGCATATGCTCATGCTGTATTTAGTGTTCATCCTCAAACTGTTCAATATGAGCCAATTGCTTTATTATTATCTCATCCTGCTATAGTACTATTGTTTCATGAAGCAATATTTTGATATCATCATCCTATAAATGAACTTACTCCTGATCATATATTTCCTCGTCATCATCCAATAGTCGCATAATTTCATCCTATTTGGTTAGATCTTCCTCATCATATAGTAGCATAATCTCATGCTATATTTATCGTGTTTTGAGTTCATCATCAGATAGTTGAATTTTGTCCTGCGGTGATTATGTTTGATGAACCTCAACCTATTGCAGAGCTGTCTGCGGTTGCTCCTATAGAGTTATTTGTTCATCAAGCGATTGTAGCATTGTTACTTAATGTTCAATTTCCTATTCCTCGCCAGATAGATCAATTTGTTAGTATTCCTCAAATTGGGACTCAATTTACTCTAAACGCAAGATTTGCATTATCTGTTGTTCCGATAAAGTTACTTACGGGGTTTGTTCATGCGTTTCCTGTAAGATTCCATCAGTTACTTGATGATCATGCCGGTAAATTGACTGAGTTACCACTAGATATAGATAATGTATTTCAAGCTAATGATAATGTCTGTGCTGGAGTATTGATCTGTACAGTGTTTCCTTGTGGTGTTACTTGTGTTACTCATGCTCCCACAATTGTTCTTAATTCTAGGTTTACTCATATTTTACTACTGAATATTCAAGCTCATCATCCAATATTGGATGCTGTATTTATTTCTCATGCACTTCATGATGGGAATGGAGCATATTGTACTTCGCCATTTGCTCATATTACAAGTACTTGTGTTGGTGCTCCATTAAGTGGTATGTTTGCTATCTTAAGATTACCATTTACGTCCAATGTAGCTTGTGGAGTTAATGTCATAACTCATGCTCTATTACCTGTGACAATGAAAGCTCCTTGGTTTATATTGGTTGTGCTTTGCATATATACTCGGTAATTTCGTATTCATCCTCATGATGCTGTGATATCGACACAAAATCATTGTCCAACTCACTGTATAACTCATGTTGTGAAAGATGGTGTAGAACAATCGAGTGCATTATTTGTAGTATCACAATCACATAATTGAGAATTGTTTGGTGGATTTACTGCTCCTATTACTTGTGTTGTTCCTATTGTATATGTATACTGCATCAAACTTCCAGAAACAGTATCTACTCTAAAATCTCATTGAATATGCATTTTTGCTAATGGATTTATATGTCACACACCTATATCTCCCAAAGTTGACTGAAACATAGAGCTAAGTTCTAGATCATCTCAGGCTTGGTTGATTTTGGGTATATAGTTACCAGCAAGATTGAAAAATGGGGTATTGATTGCATTTGCATCCACATACACAACATTTCCTGAGCTGTCTAGTCCAAGTGCTTTGCTGTTCCAGCCTGTTCCGTCATTAAGAAATCCTGTATTAACATATATATAGTTTGGATCAATTTTTACGTTTACAGTTCCTGCATTGGTTCCATTACTTGTCCATAATGTATCTCTAATATATTGGACGGCGTTGGTTAATCCTGTTGGGATAGATACTTGTGCAAAAGCTCCTCATACAATACTGAGTGTGAGTGCTGCGATGATAAAGTACTTACTGTGAGTTTTGAATGTTTTCATGGTTGCGTGACATATAATAAAAGATATGATTATTATATCGGTGGTGTGTTTATTATGCAAATAGGGTGGGTATATGGTTGTTTTTTGATTGACAAAAGTGATAAATATATTTATTATGTATTTTCTATATTTTGCATAATGATCTATATAATCTAGATTTTCCGCGAAGCTTGCTTCGACGACTGGATATTAAATGGTGGTATACTGCTCGTCATTGCCAGCCTGCTTGCGGTAGGCAGGGAGCAAAGGGACGAAGCAATCTTATGTATTGTAATATCTAGATTGCCACGTCAGTCGTTTTACTCCTTCCTCGCAATGACGAATATGGTGTTGTATACCGAGTGAGCTTGCTCCGCGGTAGTTTATTTTTGTTTTGCTACTTTTTGCCATTGCTACTATCCCGCAAGGGGACTAGTTCACTTCGTTCACGTCGAAAGTAGCAAAAAGATCTAGCAAAAATAGCCTGCGCGTGTTTTTGCGAATTGCTTAGTCGAAGTAACCTTTCCAGCGATTCTTGTTTAGCTTGCATTCGATAGATTGGCTCGTTTGTGGATTGTAATATTTTATTTTTGAATTATAGTTTGGCTTTTTATTCACTTATTTTCTCGTATGTATATATTATTTATAAAAAAACTATTTTGATATAAGGAAATATTGTCTGTACTTGCAATGGGTGCTGAAAAATATAGATATGAGATGACTTTATTCTTATTGTACTTTCTATGGTAGATCCTTTTTTGAGAAAAAATAGTGATGAACAAGTACAACCTCAAGCAGTTCCTGTTGCTTCGACACAAACCCAGTCAGCAACTACTACACAAGGAGCGCCTATACAACAGCCAACAGCCGCCACTCCAAAACAATGAGTACCTAAAGGGAAAGTACTTTCTTTGAAAACTATTTTGTTTGGATGTTTAGGATTTTTTGTTATATTGGTCGGTATTGGTGCGTTGGTGTTGTATATGATGGTGCAAAACCCTGATCAATATTCTAATATTGGTCTTGATAGAGCAACGATACAAATATTGCTCCAAACTTTTGCATTGTTGTTTTTTGGGGTATTGTTCTTTCTTGGATTTGGCCTATTATTGGTCAATGGATATAAGTTTATCACAGTGAAGAATAAGCCAAGATTGTGATATATAACGCTTTCTTTGATAGGCTTTGTTGTCTTGTTGTTTTCTATATGAACGGGAGCTGCAGTACTCAATGGTATCAGTAACTTGGAAGTAAATAGGGGAGTTGATGCTTCGAGTCTTGTGGTTCCATATTTAGTTATGAAGGATGGTCCAACAAACATCTTAACCAATCCAGGTTTGGCTCTTATTGCTCCTGCTTCGATGATATTTCAAATCAATGGGAATTTGTTTACTAGGCAAGTTATTCCGATGCTTTGACCAGTTGATGTACAGTCAGTGACGATGACTTGTGGTAATGGAACTACTTTAGTTATGAAGACAGATGGTAGTTTTGATGGATCTTGTACTTACTTCAATAAGGGTGATTATCCTATAACATTATCAGTGACACATGTCAATAGACAGACTACTGAAACACTAACTAATACTTATGAGATGTGATTGTTGTCCTTTGTTAGTGAAATAACTGTATCTGTCCAGGATGGAGAAATTGTTGCTGGTGTGGGAGAACTTGTTGCGGGTAAAGCTCCACGTAAGATAACATGGGATGCCTCCGCAGTATTTAGAGACCTTGGATTACCTGATTACCGTATTGTTTGGGATATGGATGGTGATGGGAAAAATGATGCTGAAAATGTGACTGATGTTACCTGGATATATAATGAACCAAAACTCTATAGTGTTGTAGTAAGATTTCCTGGTATCAATACTTTTGCTTATACATTTCCTCTAAGAATAGAACAGCCAGATGTGCCTATTTGTATCTTATCTGCGACACAAATACAATGAACTAACTATAGAATACAGGCTCAGATGACTGGAAGAACAGCAAAAATAGATGCATATAATTTTTCTCTCCTTGACGTTGCTAATAGCAGAGCTATTGTTTGAAAGCAACAGTCGAGTACCAATACTATTGACTATAGTTTTCCTGGTCAAGGTTTGTATGCTATTAAGCTTGATTTTGTTACTAGTGATGGAAGAGCTGGAACTTGTGAGAGTCAAAATATTCCTGTAGGACAAGCTGACTTTACTGTCGATTATAATATCTTTTACAGAGGTGCTTCTGATACTTCATGGACGAAGGTAGATGACACTACTCCAGTTGTTTTTGATGGAACAACATTAACGATACAAGAGCTTCCAACTATTATACAAGTTCGCATTACAGATATCCAGCCTATTAGTGCTACAGCAAATACTGCATTATTCTTTAATGGAACAGCTATTTTAGCGTCCAATGATAATGTCTTTGAATTGAGGGTTAATAAAAGGAATAATAATACTATTTCTATCGTTGTTGATGATCCCGTGCGCAGTGCTAAAGCTAAACAAGATATTACTATTGTCGTTGATCAAGCTCCTGTCGTTGGAAAACTTGAAATAAGGCCTGATACCGTAGGAAGCGATCCATTTACGGTAACTTTTGATGCATCAACGACTGTCTTGAGTGATCCGACTGATGAAATTGTATATTTTTCATGGAATTTTGGTGATGGGGTAGTAAAGCCAAACGTCTCACAATCGGTTATTGTACATACGTATAGATATAATTATGATACGGAAAATGGTATATTTAAGCCATCGGTAGAAATATTGACGAAAAAATGACGTTCTATTGTTATTAGACCAAGTGATGATATTATTGTTAAAAAAACTGTAGATGAGCTAGTTATCCGTATAGATTCTCATCCAACTCAAATAGCAAAGATTGGTGATACGGTATCGTTTACTCTTGATATCAGTGGGTTGCCTGAAAAAATAGTTTGGGATTTTGGTGATGGTGATACTTTAGAGTTTCCATGAAGGCAAGGAGTAAGTACTTCACACGTCTTTACACAAAACAAAGAATATAGTATTAAAGCTATAGTTACCTATGAGAATCAACCAAGTGTGGAAGGAAGGATTGTTCTTAAGGTACAATAGTTTCGTTATGTGTATTTATGATTTTTTCTCATTTTTTGTTGTATTTGTTTCTTAGTTGTATGGCGTCTCCAGTTTTTACTGTTGAATAATATATTAATGTTCACAATGCTATACTTGTCATCATAATTGCCATATCGGTGCTTATGCTGTGTGGTATTTCTCATTGAAATATATTAATTATGTTTGTTTGTGCTTCATAAAGTATTTTTTTCCCATTGATACACACTTCTCCTATTATTCCGGATTGAGGTGCTGTTATTGCGATACGACCTCTATATCAAATTGATCATCTGGGAATTGGAGTTTGTGAAATAAGTCATTTTTCATAGTACAGGTCTACAAAATGTGTATATGGAATATGTTCGTAAAGTCGTTGCATTATTTGTTTGCTTGTTTCTTTCCCTAATTCTGTTGTTTTTTCTTTATTAGTAATAATTTCTTTTATTGTTTGATATGTTCATTGTATATCTAGTTCAATTTTTTTGGGTGATTCTTTTAATATTTCTGTTATTTGTTCTTTACTAATTAGTATTTGTAATCTCAATTGGCAACTCAGCTCTTTTCTTCCTTTCTCTACTATTCTTTGGAAATTCTCTATATTGAAAAAATTTTGTATTTTTGATCCTAGAATTACTCATTGTGGTTCTTTATCGAGTTTATCTCATTCTAGGCTCATAGTATATATTAACCAAGGCATAAAGCATATTACTTTATATACACAAAATGTTCCTACTGTAAAGGTATTTGTTCAAATAAATCAGTGATTGTTTTGTTATCTATATTGAATGTTTGTTCATCATTGATGATGAGAGGGATACGTTTGATAATGCGATTGTTTTGTCGTAGGTCTATTGTTGTAAAACCATTTTCTAGTCACTTAAAATAGATAGTCCTTTGTGATCAAACAAATGTAATCTCACGAGGAAATACTCGTAGTTTTTCTGTATCGAACTTTATTGTAATAGGAGCTATAGTGTTGCTTAACTCCTTTTGACGGACGTTGATAAATTGCATAGTATTACGTTTACTATGCCCTCATGCAAAGTTGTTGAATACAAAATTTGTATTTGGTTTTATTGTTTCTTGAGATTCTTGTATGCGTTGTTCAAGGAACACGATAGGATCGATAGTATTTTCTATCAATTGATTTCTACATAATCAATCATTTACTATATCGACTAAAGAGCCTGGGCAGTTGTAAAAATGAAATGGATATACTCAGTTCTGATTGGTGTCGATTTGAAAATGGAGGTGTGGTCAGGATGTGTTGCCTGTATCTCATACATCACCAATATTTTGTCCTGCTCATACACTATCTCATTTCTTTACAAATATAGCTCCCATATGTGCGTAGGAACTATAAATATTTGTGTTACTATATGTATGTTCTATAACGATTACGTTACCTCGGTTACTTCTCCATCCTGCTTCGATGACTGTTCCGCTTTGTATTGCATAAATAGGTGTTTTGGGAATACTTGCAATATCGACTCCTTTGTGGCTTCACGCTCATTGATCTCGTTGTCATGGGTATGTCGCACCTCGCAATACTGTATATATACGACGATGGGTACTATTGTTACGATATGCGTCATAGTTTGCACCGATAATGCGTGGGAGTGGCATGGTGCATGTTTCTTGTTCAGGAATACAGTTATTTACTGTAACTTGTTGGATAGGATACTGTCGTGCGGATGTTAGACCGATTGCTAATATGATACTACTGTATCCAAGTATGGATTTTATGTTCATGTGTGGTTTGTTATAATAAAATTGCATTTATAATAGGAAAATATATAGTTGCGTCAATAGATAATCGTTTTTTGTTTATTTTGCTTTTGGAAAGATGTCATTTACTCAAGAAGATTTGAATCATTTGAAGAAACTTGCTCGTATACAATTTGATAGTGCGGATAAAGAAGATCAATTTCTTGGGAGTATGAAAAATATTGTTGCGATGTTGCAAGAATTGCAATGATTGGATATCTCTCTAGATACCACTATTCCTTTTATGGGAAAAACAATGCACTTAGGTCAGGGGCAAGAGGATTTTGGTGACGATAAGGCATTGTTAGCTAATGTACAACATCCAGTTATGAATAATAGTATTGTTGTGAAGTCTGTACTAGATTAGTCTATCCACAATCCATTTTTCTTTAAACGCTTGACATAGTTTGGTTTAACAAAATAACCTTCTTTTTCGGCTCCATTTATTGTTAGAGTTCTTAATCAGCGATCTGTAAGCTCATTTATTATTTTTTCTTCTAATGCTTCTTTATTAGATTGGTTTCATGTTTTTTTACTTAATATATGTATTAACTCATTTCCTGTTAGTCAATTCTGTGTTTTTTTTGTGTTTTTTAGCATAGGTATCAGTCTGTCGTGTATTATAGTTTTTATATCATCTTTTGTTAATATATTGAAGCACCTTGCTTCTTCAAAAACAGCCTTCATATTGTCATATACTTCTGCTACTGTTGTTGGTTTCATGTTTTTCATGGTTGAATCAGTTACAAACTGATGCTCTCCTGAAAAATAGTCACCGTTTGTTGTATAGATGTCTCATTCTATCTTTGCTTCTTTCCAGTCGCTAGATCCTATCTTTCTTCATCATCTTGGTTTTTTCTTTTTTAGGATGATTTCTTTTTCTTTTCGCTCTTGTATAAATGAATGATATAAAGACTCTATTTCCTGTATAGGTATAATATAGTCATCTACTGTTATAACAGTTTTTCATTCATGTAATTCATAGAACACTTCTTTTTGAGTTCATTTTACGTCTATTTGTGATGGTGATGTCTTAATTGTTTTCTGTCATTTGCTGCTTAATTTCTCTCCATATATTAATCAGTTTTTATCGTGGTTATATATTTTTATTTTTTGATTGAGTTCTGCATTTTTTATAATTTCTTGTATGTTTTCAAGTTGCTCTTTTTTTGATTTTATGGAAGATATTTTTTTTACGGCCCAATACAATATCTCTAATGATTCTTCATTTTCAGTGAATTGATTCAATGATCAGTGCGTAGATTGTATAACAGATTTTAACACTTCTTTCTTCGCTTCATCTTTATCTTTTCTTTCTTCTTCAAAATCTGCATGGAGTGCCTTATTTTTCCTTTCTACAACATTTCTTAACTGTTGCATAACAAAAATATCTTTTATCCCATGTTTTTCGAAAAAGTCTTCATCCAATTTATGTTGTTCAGGCCCCGATTCGTTTGCTTCTTTTATAAGAACTGTTTTTATAACATCTTTATCTTTGACTTTTACCATGTATTTGGTGATTTCATTTATTTCTGCTTGAGAATACTGTCTACCGGTTTTCTCTTTCATCTGAGATCCATGTGGAAATTTATCTAATAATTTTTTATTATACTTTAATGTTTGCTCGTTATATTTTATTAATTGGTGTGCTAATAATGTATTTAGTTCATCTTCAGTCTCTCCTATAAATCTTATTCCTCCAATATCAGATAGTGCATTTGCAGAATTGATGTTTGGATCAAACTGGCCTTTTCTTTCTATGCTTAAACTATCTTTTGCTCTAGCTTCTATATTGAAATATATATCTTGCTCTTGTTTGATGTCTTTTTGTCATAAACTGCTTGTGCTAATTCGGTATCTTTTGTCTCCAAAATAATTTCTATCAGACTTATCAGCTATCATTTGTTTACTTTCATCTTTTGCTTTATGGTGAAAGTCCGTTGTAAGTTCGTTGGTAGTGAAATTATTAAATATTTTTCTTGATTCTTCTAATGTTTCATGAGATTGTCTCTCATCTTCATACGCATACATTTTAATCAACAAGTCACATGTTATTTTTGTGAACTCAATTTTTTCTTCTAGAGATATCTTTTTATTATTATATGCTTGTGCTATAAAATCTTTTCTTATGAATTTTATTATTTTGTCAGTTCAAGTTAGATCGATATATCATTTGGTGTTTGTCGTATGTATTGAGACATACTTTTCTGGTACGCCTTTCCCTGTATGATATTTATAATTATTAATTTTTATATTCATAATTTTGTTGAAGTACTTTATTGCTGTCTGAGTTAGTGCAACTTTTTCTTCTCCGTTTTTTTCTTTTCGAGATGTTAAATATCCATTGAGATAATTATTCCATTGATATGGAGTCATAGTTCTCTCTTTATTTTTACTCATTTCTGATGCTATGAGTTTTATTATTTTTTCATCAGGAGTTCTTCTTGGTACTTCAGCTAGATCTGGTAATGACATTCAAAATTCAACGATTGCTGCATCTCTTTCTGTGGGTTTTTCATCAAATAGACGAAGCATTACTTTGTGTGTATCTGTGTTTGCTTGTCTGTGTATCTCTTGAAGATATTGAAGATGTTCATTTATCATAGATTTATTTACATATAAATACGTTTTCATTATAATTATTTTTTATCAAAAGTCAATACAATGTTCTTATAATTTGTCCTTGAAAGCTTATTCCCAATATGTATAGTATTTTTTAATTTGCATTTTCTTTTTTGCAAAAACTTTATTTATCCTAAGTTAAACATTATGACAGCCATTTGATTGGAGAAGGTAAGAAATGTTGGAATTATCGCGCATATCGATGCAGGTAAGACTACAACGACAGAAAGAATTCTTTATTACACTGGTAAAAAGCATAAAATCTGAGAAGTACATGAAGGTCAGGCAACTATGGACTGGATGGAACAAGAACAGGAAAGAGGTATTACTATTACTTCTGCTGCAACAACTTGTTTCTGGAAAGAATATCATTTGAATATTATTGATACTCCTGGACACGTAGACTTCACGATTGAGGTAGAGAGATCGTTGAAAGTTCTCGATGGTGCAGTGACCGTATTTAGTTCGTCTGATGGTGTACAACCACAAACTGAAACAGTATGGAGACAAGCAGATAAATATCATGTTCCAAGAATGTGTTTTGTAAATAAGATTGATAAGATTGGTGCGAACTTTGATTCTTGTGTTGAGTCTATACAGACAAAATTGTCACCAAATGCTGTAGCTATTCAATTTCCATATGGAGAATCAGCTGATTTCAAAGGAGTTATTAATTTGGTTAATATGAAGTATTATACCTTTGAAGGAGCTAATGGAGAAACACAATTAGAACATGAAATACCAGCCGATATACTTTCTGTTGCTCAATCAAAGAAAGAAACTCTTCTTGATGCGATTTCATTGTTTGATGATGAATTGGCAGAAAAATTTCTTGGAGGAGAGGAAATATCTGAAGCATTGATCAAAAAAGCCATAAGATCTGGAGTAGTTTCTAATAACCTATACCCAGTCCTTGTAGGATCTGCATTGAAAAATGCTGGAGTGCAGTTGATGCTTGATGCTATGGTAGATTTTATGCCTTCGCCAGTTGACGTTGGAGCTATTAAAGGAGTTGATGTTGATGATGCAACGAAAGTGCTTGAAAGAAAACCATCTGATGATGAACCAATATCTGCATTGGCATTTAAGATCATGACGGATCCATTTGTGGGTACATTGACATTTGTAAGAGTCTACTCTTGAGTTATCAAAACTGGAGATGCTGTACTCAATCCTGTTACTGGACAAAAAGAAAGAATAGGAAGATTGTTGCTTATGCATGCAAATAAGAGAGAAGAAATATCTGAAGTACATGCTGGACATATTGCAGCGTTCTTGTGATTTAAAGAAGTACATACAGGACATACGTTGTGTGATATCAAAGATCCAATCTTATTGGAAAGTATGGATTTTCCAGATCCAGTTATCTCATTGGCAGTAGAACCTAAGTCTAAAAAAGATCAAGAAAAAATGTGATTTGCCTTGTCAAAATTGGCACAAGAAGATCCTTCATTTAGATATTATACTGATGCTGAATCAAACCAAACAATTATTTCTGGTATGGGAGAATTACACTTGGAAATTATTGTCGATAGAATGAAAAGAGAATATAAAGTAGAAGTAGATACAGGTAAGCCACAGGTAGCATATAGAGAAGCTATTCAGCATACGGCTGAATGAGAAGGTAAATTTGCAAGACAAACTGGAGGTAGAGGACAGTATGGACATGTATTCTTGAGGCTTGAACCTATTACTGAAGGTGACGAAAATTATATTTTCGAATCAGAAGTTAAGGGGTGATCAATTCCTAACGAATTTATCCCAGCTATTGATAAAGGAGCGAAAGAAACTATGGCACAAGGTATCTTGGCAGGGTATCCTATCATCAAGGTAAAGGTGGTTCCATACTTTGGGTCATACCATGATGTAGATTCGTCAGAAGTTGCATTTAAGATTGCAACGTTCTCTGCGTTTAAGGCTGCATTCTCTAAAGCTGGAGCACAAATACTTGAGCCTATCATGGATGTAGAAGTTACAACTCCAGAAGATTATGTTGGAGATGTAATGGGAGATCTTTCTTCTAGAAGAGGTATGATTCAAGGACAAGAAAACAAAGGAAACTTTACTATCATCAATGCAAGAGTACCATTATCAGAAATGTTTGGATACTCAACTGATCTTCGTTCTGCTACACAAGGTAGAGCAAGTTACAGTATGCAATTTGCTGTCTATGAAGCAGTACCAAAAAACATCTCTGAAGAAATTATTAAAGAGAGAGTTGCTGCTGGAAAAGTAAGAGTAGTGGATGCTTAATTAGTTATATATTATCATAAAAAACCTCCTTTGCCTTGTGCGGGGAGGTTTTTTATTTCTTATGGTTTTAACTTTTCTTTATTGTACTTTTGTCATGATACAAAAGTACCAAAAGATCTAGTCATTTATAGTCTTACGTGACTCTTGCTATTCTGTTTCTATCTCAGAACAACACGCCTTCCCATCCTTCGGACGGGACCCAGTCGGATTGTCTGGTTGCTTGTTGTAGTCTTGTAGAGTATTTTTACCCAGACAGTATAAATGACGGCTTTGTGTTGTTATTATATTAATGAAAATATTATACTCATTTTATAGTTGTGTTTCCATCTCCGATGGTTTCGTATTTTTCTGGAAAGTCGGCTAGGTCGAAGACCATTGCGGTACAGGAATCGATCCCTATACCGTATTTTGCTTTTGTGTGTTGCATAGCGTAATCGAGTTTTGATTCTTTATTGCGTTGGGTGTAATGTCACTCCAACACCGTGTTTTGGATAATGGATAGGCTTGGGAGTAATGGTATGTTTCCATTATTGTCTTCAGTAGCATAGTGAGCACCCAGTACTTTGGATCATGCAGATTCTCCAATGATATGTTCTGCATTGTGGATAAGCTCAAGAAGTTTTGGGTTGTTGTTTATGGTATTGATGAGATTTTCATGTTCTCTTCAACCACTGATAAATATGACCGGGTTGATTGCTTGTGCTATGTCATCAGGATTGTTGGCATTGAGATATTGTATTGATCATAGATCAATAAATCTATGAAATCGATCTCCATTCCATTCTTCTCGACTTCCATCTTTGGTTCTTGCAAATGGTATATGAAGAAGTTGTTTTGGGTTGATTGTCTTGATGATGGTTTCTATCATCTTGCATTCGTGCGCAGCTTGTCATTCTTCTGCTCATCAAAAAAGGTATAGTTTCATGGGAATGAGTTGTAAGTTAAAAGTTGAAAGTTACAAGTTTATTATCAGATTTATATTGTTTTGATTATGTATTACAAACAATCTATTCTTTTTGATCGTCCCGTAGGAAACAATATCTTCATCTATGATGAAAGAAAAGAACTTTTTGGTAAAGCTGAACTTACTATCCCTGTGTTACTTGAAGGCAGTTTGGATGATATACAACTTGGCGACACTATTGTGTTTGCAGAAAAAATAGATGGGGAAGTGAGAGAATTTACTGGACTAAAAGATTTGGTTTGTATGAAATGAGATACTGATATCTCTGTGTATGTACTGGATAATCACAATCATGCATTGTATTGTCGATATACAGAAGTGTTGGCTGGTAGGGTAGAAAGATGATTGTCATTAATCCATATCGATCAACATAGTGATATGAAGGATCCTGTATGATGGATTGACACTGCAAGAGATTCAGATTTGGACTATATTGCTGCATATGTGAACGAGATATGTACGATAGCTGACTTTATACAGCCGGCATTGAGGACTGGATTGGTGAGTGAGTGCGTGCAAGTGAGGACTGAGTATGGATTGTTGCATTATGAAGTACCTGAAAAGCCATATGTGCTTGATATAGATATTGATTTCTGGGCTATTGAGATGAGTATAGGGGAGTTTGATCGTACGATACAAAAAACGCGCCAGCTGATAGCTAGAGCGAGTATGGTGACGATAGCGACATCGCCTTGTTTTATTGATCAAAAGAGGGCTGTGGAGATAGT